>UMEZ01050961.1_pt1 | contig 12233 bp, 10 predicted proteins | sample 1964841 | NCBI WGS metagenome assembly UMEZ01 (sample SAMEA4836029, study PRJEB28245) | human gut metagenome | biome: gut microbiome; material: fecal sample | place: Denmark | collected 2008 | reverse complement strand
TTCAAGTTTATCATTTCGGCAATATCTGGTTTCGTTTTCTTAATTGGATTCCTAATGGTCCTGATAGAGTGCGCTATGATAATGATACATTCTCATAATCCGCAGGCGAGAAGTGTAAGTGCCACTGCTCTTATATGGACGATAGTAACTATGGCAGTTGGTGGTGTCTCATCAGTAGTTTGTGTCATCTCCTGGAACGCTCTTAGGTAATTTAAAACCCTGCAGTGTGTACAGAGCACATGCAGGGTTATTTTGTTTTTAATAAATTGGAGGGAGCACAAGATATGTTTTTTTTAAAATTACTTAATTATGTGGACGTGGATATTGGAAACATAAATGATGGATCAATCAGAGATAATGGGAATGACAATTCTCAGATTGTAGGAGGAATGAACGATCTTTTATCACAATATAAGGAATTAATACTTGGAATATACGGAACTGCTATATTTGTATTGATTGCAATTTTTTTGTATAGAATAATTCGACTGGAGGGGGCGAGCAATACGCCGATGACAAGGCAACGTATATTATCAGAACTACTTGTTTCGATTTTGGCGATAACACTGTTGGGAGCAATAGGATACATTGCAGCTCTTATATATAATCTTTTGCGATAAGGAGGAATGACTTATGATTTACCAGATGCCGCCGGATACATCTGAAAAAGAGAAGATAGTAGGTGGTTTATTTAACATTTACCAGGTAATACAGTTTGCTGCATTTACGATTGCTGGAATTATAATTGGACTTATTCTGTATTATATCACGGGAATTTTTATTATAAGCGTTATATTGCTACTTCCATTTGTTATTACCGGTGCTATTTTTGCATTAAAAAAAGTTGATGGACTTATGCTGTTTACTTATCTTCGACTCAAGCATAAGCATAACAAAAAAATAAAATATTACGTGAACAGCGGAATACACAACAAGATGGAATTTTCGGCAGATAGAGAGGAGATATAGAATGGTTGGGGTATTTATTACTGTGATAGTGGTGATGTTTGTTGTGGCGATTGTAGTAATTGCCATGGCAATGGGAATCTTCAAACTTCCATTTGGGAAAAAAGATTCTAATTATGAAGATAGAGACGGGCAACCAGAAGTTTCTAACAGAAATACAAATAATCCGATGGATGGCAAGGCAATCGGAGATGCTAAGACATTTATACCTATCAAGGATATAGATGGAATTATAGACAACAAACTTGACCTGGGAAATCATAACTATAGGGCTGTAATAGAGTGCTCTTCCCTCAATTATTTCTTCATGTCTGCGGAGGCAAGGGAAATTACGGAGTTGTCATTTCAGAATTTTCTAAACTCACTGACATTTACGATAAGTACATATATTCAAACAAGACCGCTAGATGTCACAGCGATAATAGAGAATTTGAGGCAGAATATAATAAGTGCTGAGAAAAGTTTTCCTAGGGCATCTGGGTATATGAGACAGTATTATGATTATATGCAAAATCTATCACTGTATATTGGAAATAACAAGGTGAAGAAAAAATATATTATTGTACAGTTTGATGGAGCAGAGCTAGAGGGATTATCGGCACTTGACAACTCGGAGCTACAGGGTTATGCCTTTTCGGAGCTTGATAACAGGTGTGCTATTGTTGTGAATGGACTCGCTAATCTTGGAATAGCAGCTAAGATATTAGACAATGACGAATTGGCAGAATGTATATATGCATATGCACATAGAGAGTCGGCAACCATCGCAAAAGAAATAGATGCGGGATATTATGACACACTGGCAATAAACGGCGACAGGGAAGTATATACAGACAAAGACATGCTGCTAAAGTCGATACTTAATGATACACAAAATAGGATGGATATACAACTTAGATCCACCAGATGTACAGATGAGCAAGATCATATATATTCCTATATCAATTCTGTTTTGGAATATTTAAAAAACAGGGTTGACACAGAAGAAGGTAGGGCAGAATTGATAAATGTTTCAAGTGGACAGACGAAAGGGGACAGCGACTGATTATGGGGATGTTCAGAAGAAAAAATGAAAAAAATACGGTACAGGTAAGAATAAACGATCCTAACAGGCAATCAGTGACATCTAATAATATTGCAAGAGGCTGCAGAACAAAGAAACAACTTCTTTCTCCTTCTGGGGTATCTTATCCGAGTGAGAATGAATTGCTTGTTGAAAATAACTATATGAGGGCATACACGATTGATTACCCGTCAAGAGTTGGAGTTGGTATTCTCGATAAGTTGTATTCATATCCCGGCGATATGGATGTAATCCAAATAATCGAACCAACCGAGGAAAAAGAGGCTATTGATGAGCTTACAAAGCAGATCACAAAGTATGAATCTCAAAATATATTTCAGAGTAAAAATGGCTCAGTCAAAGATAATACGTCTATTCCGGCAAAACTTGAGTCCTTATATGCACAGCGATCGAAACTCGAAAAAAACATAGAAAATATGTTTAAGGTGACATCTGCTTTTGACATATTTGGACCAGACTCTGAGCAGTTAAATAAGGAGTCACAAACACTGGTTGCAAAGCTGAATGGAAAAAGAATACACTCCGTTCCACTTACACTACGAGAAGATGATGGATTTAGAACAATTTCGCCGTTTGGAATAAATCTCATACCGGATCATTACAGAAATGCGAATACTGGTGCTCTCTCCGCTTTCTTCCCTTTTTATAATCCAGAATTTTGCCACGAAAAGGGAACCTTTATAGGTGTTAATAAGCAGACAAACACCGCAACCATTATTGACTTTTTTGACAGAAGGGTGCTTGGAAATGCTAATGTATTTATCACGGGACAGTCCGGATTTGGTAAAACAGTTCTTGCATCCCTGCTTGTACTCAGGTCTTTGCCCGATAAAGTGAGGACAGTCATCTTGGATATTGAAAATGAGTATGGGAAATGTACGGATATTGCGGGCGGTATAACTATCAAGATAGCCCCAGATAGTGATGCAATGATTAACCCATTCGACATAGACGAAGAGTACAGATTAGATAAAAACGGAGATCCAACGGGTATTAAATACGTTAATATTAAGGGAAAGATTGCAGAGCTGCTTAACCTGTTTTGTGTAATGGTTCCGGAGTGTGCGAATAGTGATATGAAATCCATAATCTCAGATGTGTTACAGCAGTTGTATAGTGACTTTGGATTTACAGAGGATGTAAAGAGTCTGTATACAACAGTAAGCATATTTAACGAGGAGACATCAGAGTATCATAATGGACAAGTATACAAGATGATGCCAAGAATGACCGATTTTTATGAAAGACTAACGAAAACTAGTAAGCTGATCGGTGATCCGTTGCTCGAAAAGATTACAACAGCGTTCAGAATGTTTGTGCAGGGTGGTCTATATGATATGTTTGACTGCTATTCCACCGTTGATTTGGACGAGTTTAGAACAGCTCCGGTAATAAGGTTTGACTTGTCACAAGAGGATACCGTACTTAGTCCTCTTATCATGCATGTAGTTACAACCTGGACCTGGAACAAGTTCATCAAAAAGGACAGAGACGTGAGAAAGAGAATATTGTCCGATGAGACATGGAGAAGTCTTGCAGATAGATATATAGCCGGATTCCTGGAGGATTGTGGACGCCGAATCAGAAAATACAACGGACAGTTGGTATGCGCATCCCAGAATTTCCGTGAGTTCAAGGAGTGCAAAGAAGGTAGGGCTATCATCGCAAATTCCGCAGTTAAAATATTTTTACATCAGCCAGAAGAGGATATCGGAGAGGTAGAAGAAAAGTTTATCTTATCTGAAGGCGAGAAGAGATTTGTCCTGACAGCAGGAGTTGGAGAGGCGTTGATTAAGATAGGCGGAGAGTCAATTGCAGTGGACATATTAAGGTTTCCGTTTGAAGTAGAGCTATTCAAGGACCTCGACAAGGAACTCGAAAAGAAAGGAGTGGATGGACAATGACGGTAAGAGGATGGAAAGTAAGAATACTGTTTCTTGTTATAGTTACAGTAATGGGCTTTGCTTTTTTTAAAACCGGGATTTATGTTAATGCACGAGATAATGCATATCTGGCGTGTTTTGTAGATGATAATTCGTATATGTTCAAGACGCAGGTTGTCTACTCCTCACAGGAGATTGAAAGAGGACGATTGGCTTTTATTGGAGGTAATAGCAATGGAAAATCCAGCATTGACGTAGATGGCATTTCTCCAGAAGTAAGCGTAAAAGTAGCAAAGTCAAGAGAAAACAATACTGTAACCGGGTATGATAATGATGTCTATTTTCTGGCAGAGAATAATTCAAAAGATAGAGTAGCATTGATGGGAAATGACGGAAATTTTTATTATGCAGGTGCTGTCGGGGGAGGCGGACATATATATGACTTTACATATGAAATAAAAAAAGGATTTCCCTCTTTCGTTGTTTATACTTTAGATGCGAAAAATACTAAGGCACAATCTATTGAGGCTAATGATGTTCCATGGAATAAAATTGGAGAAGAATTTGAATCAGAAGATTATATGTTACCGCTGACTTTCCCTGCAAATATTGATACAACATCAAGAAATTCAGACGTCAACAGAGCATATGAAGTTCAATCAGCAATATCTGATGACTTCAAAAATGCACTCATGTTCATTAATGATGGCAAACCATATAGCAGCTTGAATGTGTTATTTGAAACTGCATTTTATCTTGTTACATCATCTGATACCGAAGTCACGACGATTACGAATACCGATGGTAAAACATATTGTATTCAACATGTAGGGGTGACAGCAGATTCTCCATATTTATATAAGATAAAAATATGGGAAAAGAATGGAACAAAAAATAATGCAACATATTACACTTTTAAAGTAAAGAAAGGATATCTTGATTGCTCGTATGGGGACGTAACAGAATCAGGAACAAGCAATACTGTAGCGACCTCGACACTTAAAGATAAGCTGAAAGACACAGATACGACCTGGATAAGCTGGGAACATCTCTACCTTGAGGCTGCCATATTATATGCTCAAGGAGTTACTTACTCGAATCAAGCAGACTTATATTCTACAGATGAACTTGAGACTGGCATTGTAAAGCTAACAAGATCTCTTCTGAACGGACTGAATGGAATAATGATGTTCTACTCAATCGAAGATCTTATGTTTAATAAGGGAATAAGAGGGGGCAGAGCATTTGTCTATGGTGCGTATTATGAGAACTGGTCCCCATACTTACTTATGATTTTTCTTATATTTACAGGAATTGCAATATCCGGAATTATGTTTCTCCTGGTCAATGTGATAAATAAGAGACAGCTTGCGGCGGTATCCCCAACAATAAGAGTCTCGTTATTATCCGAGATTGGCAGAATAGTGCTATGTCTGATGTTCCTGGGGAGCTTTTGGTGGATCGTAAAATTTGCTCTGCTATGCAATTATAAGTTTACCGAGATATGGTCCGAGTTTGTTGGCGATAGGACTCTTGAGAATATAGGGGGATCGTATTCGGTTCTTGCGACAATTGTTTTCCAGTTCGCCTATTTTGCTATAAATGCATATATCAACTTCATGTATATTATGAGGAGTTTGTTTATAGCTCTTGAAATAATGCTTGCTCCGATATTTATATTTATCGGAGGACTAGGACCAAAGGCATCCAGGATTACAGGGGCATGGGCTAAATCCCTGGCTGGATTTATATTTATACAATCAATCCATAGTTTTGTGTATGGATTTGTAATTATGGCATCTTCCGGACTCAGAGGAATAGAGTCACTTGTTGTATGCAGCTCAATCATTCCACTCAATAGCCTCATAAGTGATTTGTTTGGACTAGATTTAAGAAGGGCAGAAAAAACCGCGGGAGCATATACCGCAACTGGTGTGGCTGCAAGCGGAGCGGCGGTATCTGCAGGTGCTATGGTAGCTGCCAAAGGAGCTGAAAGTATAGGCAGTGCGGTTGGAACGTATGTAGGAGGCAGTTATGGAAATCGCATTGCAACTAAAAATATGCAAGACAATATGCAAAGGATAGAGGCTCAGAGACAGGGTGAACAGACTCGACTATCCAATCAATATCGAAATTCAAGTCGAACAATGACGCAGCAAGAATATCAGAGTCAAATGCATGGAATAAATGCGAAATACGAGCAGCAAAGAGCGAATGCTGTTGACCTCTCAAATAGAACACGACGTGAATACGCGAGTCGGGGAGAAAATGTAGGTAGAAGTTCTGGACGGATTGCAGGCGGAATATTGCAATCGGCGGGCGGATTAGAAAATGCTATGACTGGAATTGGATATACACTTGGAACCCAGGAAAGATCATATTTTGCATCACAAGGAATTGAAGATATGCATTGTTTGTCCGATGCTCATTGCATATTTGCTCTATGCGTATTGCAAGGAAAGTAAAGCAGATACGAAAGCTCGTGAGATGAAAGCACAATATATGAATGGCAGTTATTTTGAAAGCCCTGAGTGGCATGAGAAATATGTAGCCTATCTCAATGAGCACCCTTTTGAGAAACCTAAATATCAAAGCATGAAACTGGATTTATTAAAAAGATTTCAAAGACGGGAATATCTTGTTAATATGATATTGCTATTGTTCCTGATGTTTTGTACCTTGTGTCTTATTCCTTTAGGGCGTTATTATATGGCCATCATAGGATTTTGCCTATTCGGATTCTTTTTTTGGCTAGAGTTTTCACTGTATATAGGAATGCCGGTACGGAAGTGGTTGAAGGGCGATATTGATTATGAGGAGCTTGAAGCGTCATATTTAAAAAGTAAGATGCTTTTCTATAAAACAAATGCATTAGCATTTGGAACTACACATTTACATGGATTCACAGAGAAAAAAATATATGCAATAGATTATCGATTGGTGGAAGGAATATCAAGAAATATAGTACGCCTTAAGAAGTATGAGGATGGAATTTATAATACGGAGGAGTATCAGCATTTTGCAGTTATTCATGTCAGACTGCCAAGAAGCGGAGACATTTATGATGTTGAGATTGAACTAAATGAGTTTCAGGTTCAAATGGCAATCGATAAGTTATCCGTCTATAAAATTGGTGAAGATTTGATGGAAAATCTTTCTGTAAATGAGCATAGAGAAAATGAGGCTGTAATATAGACAATAATAAAATGAGCAATTTTTTGATCCCTTTTTCAGGGTGAATAGTAAAATTGTTAAAGATATTAAGAAACCTTTTAAACTGGAAGGAATTACGAGAATTGATGATACGCCAGTTCATAAGGTTGTTCGAGAATCCTGGAAGTATCCGAACAGGCAAGAAACAGATGCTCCGTGGTGGCATCTCAGATCCTAGAAATAAGACATTGATGAAGATGTTTAATATGATTGGCATTGGAGAAAGAGCTGGTAGTGGTATCCTGGATATTTACCAGGTATGGGAAAATGAAGGTTGGGCTGTTCCTGTTGTTGAGGAAAGCTACAATCCAGATAGAACCCGTTTAACGCTTGAATTTGCGAAGAAACAAGCGGGTAAACCAAACGATAAAAAACAAACGACAAAAACGGAAATCCATAGAGAAAAAATACGAAATTTTTTAACTGAAAATGAATTGGCAAGTGCCAGAGCTATTTCGATGGTAATTGGACTGAGTGCAGAAAGACCCCGTGTAATATTAGCAAATATGGAAGATGCTGAATCAGTTGGCGGAAATCGAAACAGAAAGTATAAATTGAGAACAGAAAAGCAGTTTGATAAGGAGCCCCCATGGACAGAAAAAAACGAAGCCCTAAACTACCTGAAACAATACCCCAAAATGGATGAATACCTACATGGCTGCGGTTCCAATAAGCACAAGGTGTCAGGTGCAGATGAACGAGAGATGAACAGAACATGAATAAGTATGTTCATGTGCACCTGACACCGAGAAGCTTTCCAGATATCCCCATTGTCCTTCTAGCAGGTAAATCCTGTCCAGACAAATGTCCTGTACAACAAGGCTTTGGAGTATGCGGATCTGTCTGGTGACGAGACCGTGTGGGACATGTACTGCGGAATAGGAACCATATCATTGTTCCTCGCACAGAAGGCAAAGAAGGTATACGGAGTGGAGATCGTTCCACAGGCTATAGATGACGCAAGACACAACACCGAGATCAACGGGATCACAAATGCCGAGTTCTTCGTTGGCAAGGCAGAGGAAGTCGTTCCCGACATATACAAAAAAGGCGGCGACGGTTCCCATGCAGACATTGTTGTCGTGGATCCACCGCGAAAGGGCTGCGATCAGGTACTTCTGGACACTCTGGTCCACATGGCACCGGAGCGTATCGTCTACGTGAGCTGCGATCCGACAACCCTGGCGAGGGATGTGAAGATACTTCAGGAGAAGGGGTATGAGGCGAAGAAGGTGGCGGTTGTTGACCAGTTTTGTCACAGCGGGCATGTTGAGAGTGTGGTGAAACTGGTAAGGGGGAAATAATTGGACTGAAAAATGCTATAATGTTTTGAGATCAATGGTAGTGATGTATATTGCTGCTATTGGTCTTTTTTATTAATTGCCTAATTTGATAATTGGGTTATGTAATAAAATATAGTTTCGCTTTTGAGAAAGACATTATATGTCTATCTGATCTGATATGATGAAAATATAGGATATTTTAGATGATTGAAACAGATATTCTTTAACATAAGGAACTACTAAAGCATAATAAATATTAGTGCATAATGCACAAATAACTATAGTTTCTACATGAATATGATAAAAGGTGCACAATGGTTTGATTGATATTGAACAGATGAACATATATAATATTTATATTCCTAAAATGCGTAGATAGTGTGTTTATTGGGGATGAGAGAGGTGGCGTTTAAGTGGATTTTGGAAAAGATAAGGCAAACCGTATTTTATCTATGTATTCCAGATTAGTGAATGGTTGTATGGTATATAAATCAGAAGAAGCTATTAATTTCGGCGTTAATGAAAGAACTATACAAAGAGATATAGATGATATAAGGAATTACCTTGAACAGGCAGCGGTTGATCAAGGTGTTGTAAATGAGATTGTGTACGATAGAGTAAAAAAGGGATATCGTCTTGATCAACTCTATAAAATAAAGTTAACAAATGATGAGATATTGGCAGTCTGCAAGATACTGCTTGATAGCAGGGCTTTTATAAAAGCTGAGATGATGGATATTCTTGGACGATTGATTGAGTGTTGCGTTCCTGAAGATGACAGAAAAATGGTTAAAGAACTTATTTCAAATGAGAGTTTTCATTATATAGAGCCAAGGCATGGAAAGTTTTATTTGTCTAATATGTGGGAAATTGGACAGGCTATATGCCAGCATAGATATATTGAAATTAAGTATCAAGGAATTCAGGGAACGAGTGTTAAGACAAGAAAATTAAAGCCTTTGGCCATTATGTTTTCAGAATATTATTTTTATCTTGCTGCATTCATAGACGATGAAAAAGTCCGCGAAAATTTTAACGTTATAAATGATTCATTTCCAACAATATATAGATTGGATAGAATTCAACAGCTAAAAGTACTGGATGAACAGTTCAAAATTCCTTACAGTAATCGATTTGAGGAAGGAGAGTTTAGAAAACGCATCCAGTTCATGTATGGTGGTAAATTAAGAAAAGTAAAGTTTGAGTACTCCGGCTATTCCGTTGAGGCGGTGTTAGACAGATTGCCAACAGCAAAGATAATAGATGAATCAGATGGTAAATATGTTATTGAAGCGGAAGTATTTGGTGATGGGATTGATATGTGGCTGAGAAGTCAGGGAGATGCAATTATTATTCTATAATACTGGGAGGTATATGATGAAATTCAACATAAGATATAATCCGTATAATAACGAGATACATTTTCAGGAGAACGGTTGTGAAATGCAGGATGGTTCATCTTTCTTGAAATATCAAAAAAGGAAAATAATAATGCAAAATTGCATTGAAGATATAATTGAACTTATAAATATATACGAAAATATATCAATGGAAGGTGTAAATATTTGTTTTGAGGGAACGAATGAAGACTATTCCATATTATGCGACGCTATAAAAAAAGATAAGAACCCAAAATCTCAAAGAATAAAAACCGAGCATACAAAGAGAATTATATCATCATCAGATGCTATTAAAATAATTAGGGATTGTTATGATCAAATCGCAAAAGAATTTGAGTCGTATGTTGCGAAAGAAAATGATGTGCTGGGACAGGCGGTTATCAAATTTAAAGAAACGGTCAAACCTGAAATTCCTATTTGCGTTATTGGCAACTATAGTGTCGGAAAATCCTCTTTTATAAATGCATTGATAGGAAGAGAAATATTACCGAGTAAACAAAAGGCCACTACATCAAAAAATGTAATTGTGCATAATGACAATAAGTATTCTGTTTCAATATACAAATCAATTGGTGATGAAGATGCAAAATATACTTTTAAAATTAGTGAAAATGGGAAAATAAAAATAGAAGCAAGAGACGAAAAGAACGATGATGAAATAGTAAAGGCAATTACCTATGGTATGGATAAAATTACTGATGCGGATAGTGCTGTTTATTATTTGGTTGATAGAATAAATGAATATGGAAACAAGAAAGATAATCAAATAAAGGAAAATATTGAGATTAATGTGCCGTTCAATAATAGTTTGCTTGAAAATGACAGATATCAGTTTGCGTTTATTGATACACCTGGAAGTAATAATATTGAGATTGATCAAGAGGCACATATGGAAAACCTTGAATCAATTTTAAAAGAACAAACAAATGCATTACCAATATTTATCGCTGATAATTCTTGTTTAACGGGAAAGGATAATGGCGAATTAAAAAAATTATTGGATACATTTGAGGGGGGATTTTCAATACAAAATATTATTTTGGTAATTGCAAAATCCGATGATCTTGTTAAAAGTGACTTATTAGAAGAGGATTCTGAGTTAATCAAGCAATGGAATATTACAACAAAAATGTATGTAAGCCAAATAATGGGAATAGGTGAAAAAAAACAAAATAAAAATCATTGGATTCAGGAGGGATATCAGCAGCGATATGAAAAAGCAAAATCCTATATTGTAGAGTTGAATGCTCCTAAGTATAATAAAACACCTTGTGGGAGAAGTATTCCTTCAGATGTACGAGTGCATTTGCCAGAGGGATTGATAGCTAGTGGAATTCCCCAGGTTGAAAATGAAATTTTATATTTTGCAAAGACATATGCAGACTATAAAAAATCTGTAAATGGTAGAATGCTCTTGCTTAATGCATTGGAATTGGCTGATTCGGAATTGAGAAGAAAAAAGCAAGAGTTAGTTGATGATAAAAAACTACAGAAAGAGGAGCAAGACAAAAAGAGGCAAGAGATAGAACAATCTATAAATAACGTTTCATGTGAGTTTGTAAATGTTGTAATTGATTCCACACAAAAAAAATATAGGTCAATTTTATCTTCGTTTCTTGAGGACGCAAAACAGGATGCAAGAAACTATTGGCTTACAGTCATGAATGAAAAACATGCAAAAGATATGCTTATATCTCATATGAATAAATTTGGACAGAGTGAGTTGTATGGGAAAAATTGTAAGGAGATAGATGAAGTCGTTAGAAGAAAATATCTTGATAATATAGCTACATATTGTGTTAATGTAGAAAATTGTGTAATGAAACATAGGCAATCGTTGTCCGCAGCGGCAATAAAGCAACTTAGAGAAATATTTAATACTAATAGTAACTCACCTAAATTATCAAAGGTTGAGCCCAAAGGACTTGATGCAATCAAAATAGGTGTACGTTCACTTTTTAGCAATAAAGAAAAATTTGTGGAACTCTATCTTGAACACTATATTAATCAACTTGCAGGAAGAAAAGGAAAAAATATTGGGTTGTTCTATAGGGATTGTATCCAACTACCGGCAATGGAGTATAGTAGGCAGGTAAAAAAATGGAAGTCGACTTACCTGAAAAAAATAGAGATGGAATTGGGAAAAACTGGATCTATACTTAGTACATATGATGAACAGATATCTAATGATGAAAAACAAATACGAGATTTGGAGATACGTTTAGAAAGACTTATGGGTGTCCGAGAATCTTTAGTAGAATTGTTGGAACTGAGGGAGATGTAGTATGGATAGAAATGACCGAATCATAAGGCTGATAAATAATATAAGTATGATGATATAGAAGATGCAACAATAAATATTGGTGCAATACATCATATAAATCAGAAGAGAACGATTCAATCG
>UMEZ01063365.1_pt1 | contig 12278 bp, 16 predicted proteins | sample 1964841 | NCBI WGS metagenome assembly UMEZ01 (sample SAMEA4836029, study PRJEB28245) | human gut metagenome | biome: gut microbiome; material: fecal sample | place: Denmark | collected 2008 | reverse complement strand
AAAAAAAGGTTGACAACCAACCGCAAATATGCTATAATAAGGACAATGGAAAAGGTGTATACACAATTACACATACACAATTACAGAAAGGGGCGGGAAGAGTGAACGAGCTTACCATAACAGGCGGCACAGAAATAGTAGAACAGCAGACAATTAACGCCGATCTATTCGCCCGCTGGACTTCCTATATAGACGCAAAGCCAAAGACCATAGAGACATACAGCAAGGCTATAAAGCAGTTCTTCTTGTATCTCTCAGAGAACGGAATCAGACAGCCGCAGAGAGAGGATATTATAGCCTATCGGGATTACCTCAAGCAGAGCCATAAACCGACTACGGTACAGAGCTATTTAATGGCGGTGAAACTGTTCTTTCAATGGACAGCACAAGAACGGATATATCCGAATGTGGCGGAGCGGGTAAAAGGCGCAAAGCTGGACAGCGACCACAAGAAAGACTACCTCACGCCGAAGCAGGTAACAAGACTGCTGAACACAGTAGACCGCTCTACCCTTAAAGGCTTAAGGGATTATGCGATCCTTGCGCTGATGGTAACAAGCGGCTTGCGTGATATTGAGGTATCAAGAGCCAACATAGAGGATATGCGGACGGTGGCGGACTTCACAGCCCTTTACATTCAAGGCAAGGGACACGAAGAAAAGACCGACTATGTGAAACTTGCCGAACCTGTAGAAGAAGCCGTGCGGGATTATCTGAAAGCACGGGGAGAAAAAGACGCTAAAGAGCCGCTATTCGGCTCCATTGCCAACAGAAACAGCGGCGGGCGGATGACCACCAGAAGCATAAGCCGAATAGCAAAGGAACACTTGATAGCCGCAGGACTTGAAAGCGACCGGCTTACCGCTCACAGCCTGAGACACACGACCGCCACGCTTAACCTATTGAACGGAGGCACAGTAGAAGAAACACAACAGCTTCTGCGCCACACCAATATAAACACAACGCTTATTTACTCTCATGCGCTGGATCGGGCAAAGAACAACAGTGAAGAGCGGGTAGCTAAGGCTATTTTCGGATAAGCACATACACAATTCATCATACACAAATACACAAGCAGAAATGGGCTTACACAATGGCTAATACAGCCTTTAACTATGAGATTGTCGAACATATCGCCACACTGAGCGAAAGCGGCAATACAACGAAAGAGCTTAACCGGGTGGCATACAACGGAAGCCCGGCAAAGTATGACTTGCGGAGCTGGAAGCGAGAGGGCGGGGAAGAGAAGCTTCTTAAGGGGCTTACCCTTACCGATGAAGAAGCAACAGCTCTTAAAGAAGCTCTGAACAGCAGAGCAGACATATAAGGGGGCGGAGTTATGAGAAAAGGGCAAGCATCCGGAAGAGCTGGAGCGGCGGCAATGCGTAGACAAGCAAGCTTGAAGCCGTCCCCTCTCGAACAACAATTAGACCAAGTTTTCGGCTATCCGATCTCCATTGTATGGAGCAACGGAGAACAAACAGTTTCCACGCTCGGAAAAACATTTACGGATGAATCCGACTACCAGCGATACAAGAAATACAAGGACGCAGGCAAGCCGTACCCTATAAGAGTAGAAGCCGCCATGCCAACGGATAGCGAGAGGGACGAACAAAGCCCAATCTTCCAAAATGGGACGAAAGCCGGAGACTATGAGCTTGTAAATAAAATGTGCGTGGAGTTTTCCGCCGCATTGAAACGATTCTTAGAGGGGATAGAGCTATGACAAAGTGTATAGCGGTTATCAATCAGAAAGGCGGGGTAGGGAAGTCAACGACCGCCGAGAACCTCGCCGCCGGGCTTTCTATTAAAGGCTATAAAACGCTTGCAATTGACCTTGACGCACAAGCGAACCTCACATACACCGCAGGAGCAAAGACAACGGGAGCCACGGCTTTAGGTGTTCTTACCGGGGAAGTGAAAGCGGAAGATGCCATACAGCACACAGCTTGCGGAGATGTGATAGCCGCTAATAAAGCACTTGCCGGAGCAGATGCTTTTATAGCGGACACCGGCAAGGAGTACAGGCTTAAAGAAGCTCTGGAGAGTATAAAGGGGCGGTATGATTATATCATCGTGGACACTCCCCCCGCTCTGGGTATTCTGACCGTGAACGCCCTTACCGCTTGCGACAGCGTTATAATTCCCGCTCAAGCGGATATTTACAGCTTACAGGGGATAGAACAGCTTGCGGAAACTATGAAGCCTGTAAAGAAGTATTGCAACCCGTCTTTGATGATAGAGGGTATTCTTCTTACACGGTACAGCCCCCGTTCTGTTCTTAGTCGAGAAGTGGCGGAGCTTGCGGAACAGCTTGCGGCTAAGCTTAACACTAAGCTTTTCAAAGCTACGATCCGGGAAGCAATCGCAGTGAAAGAAGCGCAGATTAGCCAGCAAAGCTTATACAGCTATGCACCGAAAGCCAAAGTCACAGAAGACTATACCGCCCTCATCGATGAGCTTATAAGCTGATCTGCACGATCTTAGCGAGCAGACCGTTTGTACTCCCACAAGGGCAAACGGTGAACAACTAAGGCTTTCGCCTTAAACCAATTAAAGGAGAGGAGCTATCATCATGGCAAAGAAAAGCTTTAAGGATAATCCAGCTTTACAATTCATATCGTCAGCGGAAGAAGAGCGGGCAGAACCGGAGAGGGAAAAGCCGACCGGTAAAGCCCCGGACGGGTACAAAGTTAATCCGCTTTATGTAGAAACCAAAAGCCGCCGCTTACAGCTTGTTCTGCAACCCAGCTTATACGAGCGGGTAAAGAAGAGAGCGACAAACAGCGGGCTTTCCGTAAACGAATACATTCATCAGATTTTAGACGAAGCGACAAGAGAGGAGTAATAGACAATGGCGAATGAAGCGAGAGTGAAGGAGCTTGAAGAGCTTAAGGTTTATACCCTCACTGAAATTGAGCCAATCTTAGGCGTGACGCACAGAACGCTTTTAACCTATATCAAAGACGGAAGGCTTAAGGGCGTGAAGATCGGCGGGAAATGGAAGGTCAGCGGGGAAAACCTAAGAAAGTTTATCAATGGGGAAGGCTGATAGCATCCCTCTTAAAGGCTTGATAAATTCAGATGTCTTTACTGCTCATTGTCCTGAAATTACTATTAGCGGACAATAAAACTATGAAACCACAGACCGCCTTTTAGCCGTTGCCTGTATAGAAGTATGCGGCTATCAGCATACACAAATACACAACTTCTATTACACAACATCAGAGAGGGGGCTACCACTTGAAGCCACAGGAAATCAAAAAAGAATATGTGAGGTTACGGGCAGAGGGTAAAAGCTACAGCGTTATAGCTGAACAGCTCCACATCTCTAAATCAACCTGCACGAAATGGGAGCGGGAATTGTCCGCTCAGATAAACGAGCTGAAGCGGGCTGAGTTTCAGGAGCTTTGCGAAAGCTACGGCATGACCAAAGAAGCCCGTATTAAGAAACTGGGGGACACGCTGGAGAAGATAGAGGACGCTATAGCCAAAGCAGACTTTAGCACAGTAGACCCGGCGAAGCTCTTAGATTTCAAGCTCAAATACACAGAAGCCCTAAAAGGCGAATACATCGGTACAAAGCCCGCTATTGAGCTGGGGGCAAACATCAACGCACAAGACATTGTTACCGCTCTGGGCGATCTGCTTAACCGTGTTCGTGCCGGGGAAGTAACAGACGAACAGGCAAGCCGGGAAAGTGCCGTGCTGGCTAACCTCTTAAAGGCTTATGACACGGTAGAGGTGAAAGCTAAGCTTGACGAGCTGGAAGCGATTATAGGAGGTAGGCAATAATGGCGGATATAAAGCGGCTCTTGAATAAAAAAGGCTGGACAGGTAAAGAGCTGGGTATTCTTGAGCTTACCAATATGGCTACCCTCTTCCGCCAGAGAATAAGCGGGAACCAAAACCCCACGCCGTTAGTGACTAAGGGGCAGTTTCAGAAGATGCTTAGCTCGATCACGGACAGCACACAGGGGAGAATCTACAACGGCTATATCTCTATCCACGAATGGCTTTCCCTTGCCTATAACATCGCCCTTACCAACGAACAGCAAGCACAGCTCCGCTTTAAGTCTCTCTCTTCCTATATCATCGAAGCGAGTATAGCGGAAGATACCTACAGCTATATTGAAAGTCTGCCGGTTATTATGACCGAAAAACAGTATAACGAAGCCGTAGAAGAGGGGCGGCGGCAATGGCTGAAAGAAGAGGACGGTACACCCAGAGGGGACAGCGTTTTAGCTCTCGTTTTCCGGGCGTTTGAGTATTACGCCGAAAAGCTGGAGAAAGAGCCGACCAAAGCGAACCCGCTAAAGCCTATAAGAAAGAAATACCTGTCCCAGACCGTGAAAAGCCCTCTTATTCTCTCCCGCTTCAATGAAGCCACAGAGAACGGCTATTATGTCTTAGAGGACGGGCGCAGAAGCGACCAAATGACCGATGAGGAATGGGAAAAAGCTGTAACCACTCCGAAAATGGGTCAGGCATTAAAAGAAATGCACGAAGCCGAGCTTATCCAACCGGGCTTTATGGGTATCACGGCAGAAGAAATAGCCACGCAACGGCTTATTGATAGAGCCAATATTATTTATAATGGTGGCACAAATTGGGACGCAGACAGGGCACAGGAAAAGAAGGACTACGAAGCCGGGCTTGCTATGCCCGCTAAGTTTGTGCTATACGATGAGCCGCCCGCAGACCTTACAAAATGGGACTTTCTTTCTGACAGTTGCGCCGTCTACGAAGTCTATAGCGCTTCTCTGGGCGGGATGGCGGAAACGCCGGACGAATATATAGCCGAAGCAGAGGACTTTATAGCCGAGTTCAAGGAGCTTGTAGAGCTTTTGCTTAAGGACATTGACAGCAAATTCTTTAAGGGCGAGCCGGGGCTATCCGCTCTTCCTGTAGAGAAGTGGGAAACCACTGTATTTGACTGGGAACAGCTCTATAAAAAAGACTTTTACGGCTTTAGAGCAGAAACCGACCGAACGGACATTATATGGGACGGCAATTGGCGGGCGCAAATGAACGGTATAGCCATTCTCAAGCCTACCTCATTCAGCGAAAAGCGGCTTGACGAAAACGGCTACTATGTTCCGCCACAGATAAGAAAAACGCTGAACGAACACAGTCTGGAAGCTTTCTTTTCGGATGCGGACGGATACGCCGACCGTGCAGACGAGATCGAAGAGGGGCGGGAAGCTCTGCTTGACAGCTACTATTTCATTATGGGCTACAATACCGCTATTGATATGATAGCGAGCTATTACGAAGTGCCGGAGCTGTCAGCATTCAAGCTTAATCTTGAGGGAATCACAACAAAAATAGACGCTCTCAATAGCATAGTCCCTATGCTTTATATGCGGATCAAAGACACTCAGTACGAAGATCAAGAGCTAAAGGAGCGAAAGCTTCAGGTGCTGAAAGACTTCTTCCCGCCGCTGGATTATAAGAGCCTTACTATCCCGCAAGAGAATATAGACCAGGTAAAGCAGCTCTTTGAGGACTTCCAAGCCTTTAAGGGAGAGGAAAGCATATCTGATCTTATGTTCTACAGGAAAGCCCCGTCTGAGGACGAAGAAGGGGGCGATGCGGATGAATAAAACCAAGCTTACAGCTTTACCGAATGTTCAGCCGATAGCCCCGTTCAGACCGGAAGAAAACAATTTCTACAATGTCCCGAATAGCACAGCGTCAAATCTCATTTTAGAGGTCATGGGAGCCGGTGACAGCATAGCGGACTTGCCAGCACGGAAGCGACAGATAAACCACAATACCGCTATAGAAGTGCTGGAGGACGGGCGCAAGCGGCAAATCTCCCTTGTAAACGAGAAAGCACAGGTCACTATAGAGCTTGCAGACATTGACAAGCTTGCAGGCAGTAATAAACCCGCTAAGAAGCTGTTTGTTCTTGCCCTGATAAAGGCAAACGAGCAAGCCATCTATAACGGTCAGCTCACGAAGGATTATATCAGCTTCCCGCTTCAGGAGCTTGTAGACATTGGCTTTTATAAGTCTCTCCGAAGCGCAAGAACGGGCTTTAATTCCGGTATGGACACGCTCACCAGCCTTAAGGTGAAAGGACAAATCCAGCAGACAAAGAAGCGGGAAAGTTCTATAGCGGCTCTTGAAGTTCTCTTTACCGGCGCAAGAATAGAAAAAGGACAGTGCACCGTTTTCTTCAATAACCGGATCAACTGGAGCTTCATAGCACAGTATTTCACCATCTTACCCCGCTACTATTTCAAACTCTCCAACCGTGCAAGCGATCTGCTTTATTATATTTTCTTCCTCGCAAGACAGCATACACGGGATATAGAGACACAAGGCTACTTCACTATCAGCTTTCGGGCAATTCAGCACCGGCTACAGCTTCCCAGCGAGAAGGGGCTTAATAACCCGCTCCGGGACATCAGAGAGCCGATAGAGAACGCCATAGAGCAAATCGAAACAGAGCACAGCGGGCTATATCACAACATGGAGTTTGCGCTTCTGCCCGTCTATGACGATGCCGCACCGATAGCGGACTATCTGGACAACGGCTATCTCAAAGTTTCCCTTAGCGGAGCTTTTGCAACCACCTTTATAGCAATTAGCAAAGAGACGGCAAAGCAAATTGAAACAGCACAGAAGCGGCGGGAGCGGATTGCAGAGAAAGCCATAGCGATTAACACCGCAAAAAAGCTTGAGGAAGGAGGCGGGGAAAATGCGTAGAGTGGACAGGCTTTTACTCAAGATACAGGAAGCACAACGCCTTGACGAAATGCAGTTAGCCGTTGCCCTCATCGGCAAAAGGACTGAAAGCGGAAAGTGGGAAGTATACGCCGACCTTTGGGACGGGAAATTCGGCGGCAAAACTGAGCGGCTTACAATGGAGTTTGATACTCTGGAAGAAGCTCAAAAGGCAGTAGCAGAGGTTGAAGCCGTACATACCCCAACGGGAAAGCGGATAAGCTCCGCTTCCGGCGCAGTCTGTATTATTGACGATATAGCATGGGCTGAATAAAGCTTAGGAGCGGGGGCTTATGCTCTCGCTCCTCTTTACTTTTGAAGAATAGCAAGCACAGCAAGTGTAGATACACATTGCGAATTTGCCCGATTTGTAGCGGCACAGAATAGCAAGCAAATCCGGTGAGTACCCACACCGAAAACCAAGAGGGACATTTTACGGGGGAACAGCATCTTGTTTCCTACACCTTGCGCCCGCTCTATCTGTGGTATTTGCCTGTAAAAAGGAAGCTTGTCAACTCCGCTCGAAAGGGACATTCCACGGGGGAGAAGTGACATTCCACGGGGGAAAGAGGACATTCCACGGGGGAAAAAGGACATTCCACGGGGAAGCGAAAATCTGAAAAGCCTTGCTATCACTGGCTTTTTCGGCTCTCCGAAAATCCCAATATATTATCAATAGATAATCAATTGATAATTAAGCCGCATTCGCCGCCGATGCCTACGGCGGCGGCTATGCTATAATATCTATGGGGAGCCTATAGAGAAGAACCCGCCGGGGGATTTCTTCTTACAGGCAAAAAGAGAGGACTAATTCAATGACAGATAGAGTAGCGGAATGCGTACACCCGGAAGCGGGAAGCTGTAGGGGCTGTAATTGGAGCTATGAGCCGAGCTTGTTTGACGGCGGATGCAAGCTTCACTATGAGCGAGAATCGGACGGCATGGGGGGCTTGAAATCTCCGCCGCCACCTGAGACGGACAACGAGGCGGAGCGCCACGCAAACGAGCGCAAAATCAAAAGGGGGATATAACCCCGGAGAGGGAACCGAGAATGAACAGAGAAGAAGCAAGGCAATACATACAGGAAAGAGCCGCTGACCATCTCCAGCCGGACAATAGCCGGAAGGGCTTTATCTGTCCGATCTGCGGGAGCGGGAGCGGCAAAAACGGAACAGGCATAACCACGAAAGACAATGTGCATTTTACCTGCTGGGCGGGGTGCTTCACGAATGAGGACATTATAGATATTATCGGCAGGGAGTACCAGCTTACCGACTACAACAGCAAGCTTCAGAAAGCCGCCGCGCTGTTCGGTATCACAGTCGAGAGCGGCTATAGCCGGAGCAGTGCGGCAGAGGACTTCAAAGAGCTGTACCATAATCAAGCCGGAAATGCACGATATACACAACAAGATATACACAATACACAATACACAACAGAGCCAGACTATACCGCTTTCTTCTTACAGGCGGCAGAGTGTATAGGGGACACGGATTATCACAGAGGAATCAGCCCCGCCACCCTCTCCCGTTTCAAGGTGGGCTATGTGGCGGAATGGAGACACCCGAAAGCCCCGAATGCGCCAGCTTCTCCCCGTCTGATTATCCCGACCAGCAAGCAGAGCTACTTAGCACGGGATACAAGAGCGGAGCTTACCGAAGAGCAAAAGAAATACAGTAAAAGCAAAGTCGGAAAAGTCCGGATATTCAATAGCCGGGCATTGCGTGAAGCTCAAAAACCGATCTTCATTGTTGAGGGAGAAATAGACGCACTCAGCATTATTGATGTTGGCGGGGAAGCTATGGCACTGGGAAGCACCGCAAACAAGAGGGCTTTAATTACCATGCTGGAGAACGAGAAACCCGCCCAGCCGCTTATTATTGCTATGGACAATGACGAAGCCGGAAGTAAGGCAAACAGAGAGCTTGCAGAGGGCTTAGAACGGCTCAGAATCCCTTTTTACAGGCTTGATATAGCCCAGCCATACAAGGACGCTAACGAAGCTCTGAACGCCGATAGAGACGCATTCAGAGCGGCAGTAGAGCAGGCGGAAAACATCGAAGCGGAGACGCTGGAAGCCGAGCGGGAACAGCTCAGACGGGAAGCGGCGGTTTATTCCTTGCCGGACTTTATCAAGAAGATCGAGCAGAGCAAGAGAGCTTCTTTCATCCCGACAGGCTTTAGCTCCCTTGACGATCTGTTAGACGGTGGGCTATATGCCGGGCTTTATGTGGTGGGGGCTATCAGCTCCTTAGGCAAGACAACATTCTGCTTGCAGATAGCCGACCAAATCGCCCAGAGCGGGCAGGATGCGCTTATATTCTCGCTGGAAATGGCACGGGACGAGCTTATAGCAAAGAGCGTGAGCCGCCTTACCTTGCTTGAGGATATGCGCCAGAACGGCAGTACAGCACACGCAAAGACCACAAGGGGCATTATGACTGGCACACGGTATGCAGACTATAGCCAGACGGAAAAGAGCCTTATACAAGCTTCTGTGACCGCCTACGGCAACTATGCAAAGAACATCTACATAACCGAGGGAATGGGCAATGTCGGGGTAGAAGATATTCGGGATAAGGTGCAAAAGCATATCAAGATCACCGGCAAAGCCCCCGTTGTCCTGATTGACTATCTCCAGATCATCGCCCCGGCAGATATGCGGGCAACAGACAAGCAGAACACAGATAAAGCAGTGCTGGAGCTGAAGCGCCTAAGCCGGGACTATGGTATTCCTGTTATAGGCATTTCCAGCTTCAACCGAGATAACTATACCGCCCCTGTCAATCTGGCGAGCTTCAAAGAGAGCGGCGCAATTGAATATAGCTCTGATGTTCTGATCGGCTTACAGTATTCCGGCATGGACTACCAAGAGGGCGAAGCCGATAAAGCAAGAGAGAAGCGGCTTAGAGAGCTGATGAAGAGCGTTATAGCAGACGGGAAGAACGGCAAGCCGCAGAAAATCCAAGTAAAGATACTCAAGAATCGGAACGGAAGCAAGGGGGACACCCTCTTAGACTTCTACCCGATGTTCAACTACTTCATCGTGCCGAGCGGAGAGGGGGGCAATAATGGAAGCTGGAGCAAATCAGAGGGTAACTACAGATAGCGGGATCGTGCTTGACTTTGCCGGGCTGTTTGGTGATAGTGTAGAGCAGAAAAGACCCTCTAAAACGCCCTCAGAGACGATTTTAGAGTGTGGGCAGTATAAAACCATTACAGAGCTTGAAAAGCCCGTAGAAACGCCGTCAGAGGGCTTAGAACGGCAACAGGCAAAAGGGCTATATCTGCAAGCCAAGCGAGAAGCCGCCGAGAAGCAAAGAACGCTTGATATTTTCCGGGAGTACCAAGAGAACATCAAGCGGAGCGGGCAACTGCAAACGGAGATATTAAAGGGCGTGAAAGCCGGTGAGAGCGTCTACAATCTCTTCTTAAAGGCAGTCAAGGCTATTTCCCTTATGACCTCTAACAGCCTGTTCTACAGCCAAATAGAAGCCGATACACGGGCGATATACGGCGAGGGACTACAGGAGCAAGCCCCGCTCCAATGCGAGCTTGCAGAGGTGCAGAAGCGGCTTACAAGGCTGAAAGAAGTGCAGGCGGAAGAGCTGGAGCACGACAGCCGGGAGCGGATCGGCAGAGCCATACAAGCGCACGAAGCGAAAATAGCCCAGCTTCAAGGGAAGATAGACCGGGCAAACAACAGCATATAAAGCAAGAGCGGAGAGCCGTAACAGCTCCCCGCTTTTCTTATATTCTCCGAAGAGCGCACTTACTCACCACCCAGAGGGCGGGCAAGTGCTCCCCGGAAATTGGCACACAATTTCCCTGCTTGCTATGGTGTGAGACAGGCAGGGGGCTTACTTCTTATAGGCATTATACCTCTTCGCCGGTGTCGTTAAGCTTGAATGAAACGGAGAAAGTGCAATCCAGAGCGGCGGCAATGTCGCTCAAGTCTTTTTCCGTGAAGTTGTCCCGCTTCATTTTGTTGTTTAGATTCTGCGGGCTGATACCAAGACGGCGGGCAAGTTCCGCTTCCGAGATATTCCCCCTCTTAATAAGCAAAATCCTGATTCTATCGCTCAAAGCCATTGTAAATAACCATCCTTTCTAAGATGATTATATTGTACACTATAAAATTGATAATGTCAATATGAGCAGGAGAAAGTCAAAAAATATTTGAAAATATCATCAAATAGGGCTTGACAACATCAACTTTCTAGTGTATACTATAGTCACAGTCAAGGGAAACAAAGCCCAGAGCGAAAGCGGACGAAGTACCGAAAGGGAACCAAGAACGCCACATAAGAGCGGGAACGGATAAGGGAGATTGAGACTGCGAGAGAGCATAGATGCTTAACGCCACCCGCCGCCGGGCTTCCTAAGACCAAATAAAAAACCTCTCCCGCCACGCCGTAGGAAGCAAACGAGAGAGGAAACCACAAAGGGCTTATGCTTATTATAGCACAGCCCGCAACAAAAAGAAAGGGGCTTACACAATGAGCACTAACGAAATGACAAGCAAGATCAGAGAGCTGAAAGAGCTTAAGGCAATGGCTGATGAGCTGGCGGCAGAAATTACCGCTATCGAGGACAGCATCAAAGCCGAAATGACGGCGAGAAACACCGATGAAATGACGGTGGATGTCTATAAAATCCGCTGGACAAAGGTACTGAGCAACCGCTTTGACAGCTCCGCTTTCAAAAAGGCTATGCCGGAGCTTCACGCACAGTTCACGAAGCAGACGGAGAGCCGCCGCTTCACTATCGCTTAAAGGTAATACGGGACGGAGCCGGGGACAAGCTCCCCGCTCCCTCTCCCTGTAACAGAAAGGAGCTAACCGCTATGACGGCAGAACAAGAGCTTTTAACGATGTGGGAACAGGCAGACGAGAGCGGCAAACAGCTTATTTTTGATATGCTGGCGTGTGCTGTAGCCTTTGGAGATCCTTTTTTAGAGGAAATGCAGGAGCTAACAGGCAGAGGGAACAAAGACGAAATAAGGGGAGCTTTTGCAAAGTGGACAGCCCTTATAAAAGAGAGGAGCAAAGCAAAATGAATGAGCTTTTACCGATGATAACCGAGCGGGACGGGATACCCGTAACCACAAGCCGAGCTGTGGCGGAGCAGTTCGGAAAGCAACACAAGAATGTAATCCGGGATATTGAAACGCTCATTAGCCAGCTCAAAATTGAGCCGGCAACCGCCGATTTTGCAGAGCTAAACTTTAAGAACGAGAAATTAGAGAGGAGATAATACATAATGGAAATCACTGTAGAACAGCTTCAGGAGCTTATTCTTGAGAAAGAGCAGATGAAGGAGATAGCGCAGTCGCAGAGCGACCGGCTCGACTATGAAGCTTCTGTAGAGCTTATGGAGCGGGTAATGAATGCTTTCCCCATTCAGCCGGAAGAGCGGGAAAAGGTACCCCGTCTGGATCGCATTATCTACGCTGTGAGGGGTGCTTATATCTTCGGCTATATGTCCGCTGTAGATGCCCTTAATGACGCTATGAGGGCGTTTGTAGCCGATTTTATCGGGGG
>UMEZ01080259.1_pt1 | contig 12524 bp, 10 predicted proteins | sample 1964841 | NCBI WGS metagenome assembly UMEZ01 (sample SAMEA4836029, study PRJEB28245) | human gut metagenome | biome: gut microbiome; material: fecal sample | place: Denmark | collected 2008 | reverse complement strand
ATGTAGGGAAATCTCGTGGCGGCCCGCCGTCAGGCAGAATTTGAGCGGGTCAACATACACGCCCTGCCCATCCGCCGCGCGGACGGTCTGCCAGAGGTGGATTTCATCCTGCCGCGCCCACACTTCATCGTCGATGGAGTTCTTGCGGCCGATTTCGCTCGCCCGCTCCACAAAGCGGCGGTATAAGCAGATGTTGTTCGCTTCCTCATACGGCACGATGCCGTCGATGGTCAAGCGGCGCTGTACTTTCGCCTCGTTGCCGTCCTGCGCAAAGTAGGTGATTTCCAATTCGTACAGTCCAGTCACGGGCACATCCACCGTCCAGACCGCCGTGCTTTCGCCGTCGCCGGTGATGATGGCCTCCTGCGCAAGCACCGCATCCCCCGACAAAATCGCCGCGCTGGGCAGCAGTTCAATCCGCGTACCTGCCGGCGCGTTCGGGGTATCCTGATACGATGTCAGCGCCTCGTCATAGCCGATAGCGGTTTCCTCGTTCAGCGCGAAGAAATCCGACCATTCCTCTGCCGACGCGGTGAATGGCAATAAGCAGCAAATCGCCAGAATCAGAGACAGCACGATGCTACGCTTCACTTGGTTTTTCCTCCTCTTCGGCGTGCCCCGCTGCACACCGCCGTCATTTTCGGGGGGACTTGTTTCAAGCGTATTCTCTCACAGGCGGCGGCGGTTTTCAATCTTCAAAATGATGGTTTTTGTGTCTTTCGGTCGTCATTTTCCCATGCAGGACACAAAATCACCACCTAAAAAATTGTAGATGCCCCCTTTTTATATGCAGTATTTGCGTTTTGCCCCCTCTTTCCTTGAAAAAATGGTGGATTTGTGATAGAATAAACCCATGTGACTGGGAGGAGAAGGGAACATGTTCGGGCATCATTCCAAGACGTACTATAAGTATCTGGCATCCTACGGCGCGCTGCTGCTGACCGCCATCATCGCCCTCGTTTTCGTGTCGCAGGTGTTCTTCATCCGGCAGCTGCGGACGAATCTGGAGGACAACCACCGCGCGCTCGTGCAGCAGAGCGTGCAGGAGATGGACAGCGACCTCCAGCAGATTTACGACATCGAGTACCAGATTTCGACAGTCAATCAGAATTTCTTTTCCTATTATTTAGAAGCGCCCAGCCCCGTGCGCGACCTGCGGCTGGTGAACGAGTTCAAGAATCTGCTTGCCCCCTCCACCCTGATTTCCGAAATTGCGCTGGCGGACGCGGACGCCAAGATGGTGTACACCTCCACTGCCGTGTACTCCGCCGCGCTGTTCTTCGACCGCATCTTCTCCTTCCCGGAAGGCGACCCCGTGGCGAGCAGCCTTGCCGACAGCAGCCGCCGCATCATCCGCACGGCACAGCGGAGCGGCAGCGCGGAACGCTATCTGGCGTTCATCAACACGCCGTCGGTCTTTTCGCGCCTGCAAAACAGCGTCCTGATTTTCTTCGTGCAGGAGCGGCACTTCCTGTCCTTCCTCTCGCCGGAGAGTACCCCCAGCCAGCAGGGCGCGATACTGGACAGCAGCGGGCAGGTCGTCGTATCGACGATGGCACTGGATGCGCCGCTGACCGACGGCATCAGCACCATCCGCCTGCACGGCACGAATTACCTCATCTACCGCGAGCCGTCCTCCGTCCTGAACTGGACGTACTACTTCTTCCTCCCCGCGAGCGAGACGCTTGCGCCGCTCTACCGCGCACAGGCGATGCTGGCGCTGTTCCTGCTGGTGGTGCTGGCGGCGGGCACGCTGGTCATCCACTATGCGATGAAGATGAATTACCGCCCGATACAGGAGCTGACCGAATCACTGGGGCGGTCGGATGCGGATGATCTGGAGTCGCTGAAGGATGCGATTGCCTCCCTCGCCGAGCAGAACAACCACATGCGCAGTCAGCTGATGACCTCCCCCGACGGGCAGGCGCTGAAGGATTCGCTGCTGTTTTCGCTGCTCAAGGGCAAATTCGACTCTTTCGCTTCCTATAATGTTGAGGCGGAAGCGCTGGGCATGTCCTTCACCAAGCCGTGCTATCAGGTGCTGATGCTGCGCGCCTTCAATCAGGATACCGCCATCCCCCGGCAGACGCTGTCCGCCATCTTTGCGGAGTGCTTCGGGGATGACTTCACGTGGCAGTTCCGCGAGCTGTTCGAGCACTCCATGTTCGTCTGTCTGGTTGGCATGGAGGCGGACGAGGAATCGAAGCTGGCGGATTGCTGCCGCCGGTTGCTGGACATCAGCAGCGAAAAATACAATCTTGTGTTCTCCATCGGCATGTCCAACTGCTACACCGACGTGGCGCACCTCTCCACCGCCTGTTTTGAAGCCACGCAAGCCGTCAAGGAGCACTTCATCCGCGGACAGCATCAGCTGATTCCGTATCACGAGCTGACGCGCACCCTTGATGTGCCGTCCTCCGACCGCCTCGCCCTCCTGAACGACCTGCCCGCCCAGACCCCGCAGCAGCAGATGCAGACCATCCGCCGCTTCATCGACGGGCTGAAGGCGGACTGCGTGCCCTCCCTGCTGGCGAAAAGCTACTGCAACTCCGCCGTGCAGCTGCTGATGGCGGGCGGCGCGCGGCAGGTGAACATGGACGACCTGTTCACCATCACCTATCTGCGCACGGTGGATGATTACCTTGCCTTCATGCTCCACCTGCTGGAGCCCGACCCGAAGGCGCTTGTGCCAGACACCGCCGAGAGCGGCGCGCCGGTGACGGAGCTGCTCCAGCGCATCTACACCTGCATCGCGGACAGCTACGACGACTGCAGCTTCTCCCTGCAGGACGTTGCCGCCAAGCTCGACCTTTCCTCCGGCTACTTAAGCCAGTACTTCAAGCAGCAGACCGGCGACACGCTGACCAGCTACGTCGCTGACCTGCGCATCCGCAAAGCGTGCTCCCTGCTGGAAAGCACGACGATGCCGCTGCAAATGGTGTCCGAGTCGGTGGGGTACTACAATTTGAACAGCTTTATCCGCCGGTTTAAGCAGATTACCGGGCTGACGCCGGGGGAATATCGGAAAACAAGGCAATAAAAAAGGGCAGGAGACGCGTTTCCTGCCTATTTTTGTGTGGATTTTTAGCTTTTCCCTTAAAACACAGCACGATTTAATACTATTTCCAAATGAGAATGCGCCAAGATGCGCCGCGAATTTTTCACGTTGGCTAACGCGAATGAAACGCAGCGTAGCAGCGCTACGCTAAGTGGAATGAGCGGACGCCAACGGGGAAAAGGCGCAAGCAGATGGCGCAGGTGAATTTGGAAATAGTATAAGGGAATCGTAAAGTGCATGAGGGGATTCTCTTCGGATTACACCTCCCGTATCCGCCCCTGCGCCATCTCCTGCACCGTGTCGCACAGCGCGTCGATGTCCTGCGCGAAGTGGCTGGCGAGCAGAATCGTCTTGCCCTGCGCCCTCAAGTCAAGCAGCAGCGCGCGAATCTCCGCAACGCCATTTTTATCCAGCCCGTTCATCGGCTCGTCCAAAATCAGCAGCTCCGGCGCGTCCAGCAACGCTTGCGCAATGCCCAGCCGCTGCCGCATCCCCAGCGAATACTGGTTCACCCGCTTTTTTGCCGCGGGGTCAAGCCCCACCAAGCGCATCAGCGCCGCCACGTCCTCGCAGCGCGCGCCGTTGCCTAACTTCGCCAGCCACAGGAGATTGCTCATGCCCGTCTCGTGCGGCAGAAAACCGGGGGTTTCAATCAGCATTCCCGTTTGGGGCGCAAAATCGCAGTCCGTGCCGATATTTTTGCCGAATATGCTGATTTTCCCCGCCGTCGGCCGCAGGAATCCGCAGATGCATTTCATCAGCACGGTTTTGCCGCTGCCGTTCCGCCCGATGATGCCGTGGATTTTCCCGCGCATCAATTGCAAGGTAACATCTTCCAAAACCTGCTCGCTGCCGAACGACTTGCTGACGTGCTGCACGTCCACGACGATTTCACGCATCCGAAACACCTCCTGCAAAGTTAAACTGGAAGGTACGCATTTTGATGGCAGCGAGCGCCATCAGCAGCACGGTCAATCCACCCAAAATCAGGTAGGAGACGTGCAGCCGCGGCAGCAAATCGTAGCCGAAATTGTGCATGGTGTAGGTGGCGTGCTGCAATGGCGAGAGCCACGCCGCGAGCACGTTGGCGTAATAGCGCATCTCCGTGGGCAGGTGCAACCACACCATGAAGCGCTCCGGCGTCAGCACAAATCCGACAAAATTCAGCAAAATGGCGGCTAATATGCCTGTTTTCTTGCTTTTCAGCACAGTAAACAGCAGTTGCAGCATGGAAAGCAGCAGCACATACTGGAACATCAGCCCGAAAATCTGCGCGCAGCAGCCCCACGGCGTGGTCAGTTTGACCGTCTTTCGCATGACGGTGAGCGCGGTTTCAAATCCGGCGGGCGCAAAAGAGAGCATGGTCGCGGTCTCGCTCCAGCGATTCGTGGCGTACACATTGCAGCCGATGCACATCAGCATCGAGCTAAGCAGAATCATCAAGCAATAACCGAAAGTTACAATCAGCGCGGTGATGATTTGCCCGATGAGCCAGCTCCGCCGCGTCGTGCGGAAAATCAGGTAGCTTGCCGGCGTGTCCATGCGCGGGAGGGCGGAGAGCATCAGCATCAGCACCAGCGCGGCGTAGAGGATGCTGTCCCCGTCCGCGTAGCACCATACGAACGGCTCGACAAGCTGCACGCTGGTCAGGTACGTTCGGCTGATTTGCATCGTTTTGTCCGTCAGCAGCCAGCAGAGTAGGAAGCCCAGCGTCAGGCTTAAATAAAACCTTGGGTTTTTTCGCAGGCTGTACAGATTCCACCCCGCGCAGACGAGGGGCGGCTGCATTTTACACATATTCCCGGACACCTCGCTTCAAAAAGACGATTTGCAGGAGGATGGAAACAGTTTCCAGCCCTGCAAGTATCCCGTCGCCGCCGTCAATCCAGTTTATAGGATTTAGCATCACCGCCGCCGGGAAAAAGCGCTTGCCGAGCATCATCAGCGCGTAGCACAGGCACAGTGGGCCGAGGTGCGCGGCGGAGGATGTTTCCGTTGCCAGCGCCATCACGCATCCGACGCTCGCCCAAATGCCTCCGCAGAGCATCCGCCGCAGGAGCGTCGCATTAAACTCTGCATTTATTTCCAGCAGGATGCTCCCGCCGCGGACAGCGTACAGAATCAGCCCCAACAGCCCCGCCGCCGCCGCTTGCAGCACCATGCCGCTGAGGATGCAACCCGCCGCTTTGCCCAGAATCCACATTCTCCGCCCTGCCCGGAACACCGCCGGGCGAACCGCGCCGCACTTGATTTCGTGCAGCGCCTGTGCCGCGAAGGGCAAAGCGGAGAGCGCCGGGAGGGTCAGCATCCCGAAATCACCGCACAGCGCCATCAGCAGGAGCTCGCTCAATGTAAACCGCAAGTTTTGTGTGTCATCCATCAGCGCATCGGCGGCTTGCCCGATGGAAAGGTACAGCGCCGCCGTGGTCGCCAGCAGCGCCGCCCAAAACCAGCGCCCCGCGAGTGCGCGGCGGAGATCGCAGACAATCGCTTTCATCGGCTTAGTACCCAAAGCCGCGGTCAATCACCGTGCCGTCGACAGCGCTGATGGTCAGCAGCGACTTCGCCGGGTCGTGCGCATCAAAGAAATCCCACACGGGCAACATGGAAAAATTCTCCGGATTATCCCGATTCTGCACTCGCGAATAGCTGAGCGTGATGCGGTTGACCGTCATTCGGTTCGCATCCTGATTCCTGTACGCCAGATACTGTTCCTGAAATTGATATTTCAGCGGCAGCAGCTGCGCGGCGATTGTCACAATCTGGTTGAACGGCAGCAGCGTCGCCGCCTGACCGGACGCAAGGTCAATCGTGTGCGGCGCTTGCCACTGCATCCAAATCGCGCCATCGTAACGGTCAATAATGATTCTCAGCGCTTCGTACGGCGTTTTCAGCTGATAGGTGTCCTCAAAATTGTCGTACGCTCGGCAGTCCTCGCTCGTCCATGCCGTCGGCGTGCCGTTTACCTTTCGGGTAAAAATGAACAGGTCGCCGCGCAGGCTGCTCATCCCGCCGTCGTACTCGTAGCCCATGCAGCGCCCCTCGTAGGCGAGCGCCATCTCCGCGTCAAGGCTCTGGGCGATTTGCACCGCCTTTTCGCGGGCACCGGCGCTGACTTCCCCGGTTGTCGGAAGGTCGTCCACCTGATAGCGTGCCGCGCCGTGCCCCAAGAATTGGATTGTGCCGTACCACAAATTTCCATCATGTCGACGATGCTGAACGAACGTCAGCAGCGCGCGGTTTCCTGCCGCGTTTTTCGATTCCGCGCGAATACCGACGCTCGTCGGATTGCTGTTCGCGGCGGGGCGGGTCACGCTGTCCAAGCTGCTCGGCATCCCCGAATAGGGCGCGTCGCCGAAGCAGACTGCCGCGCGCTGCAAGTCGTCAGCAGAAAACACGCGCTGAACCGCAGGGTAAATCATCAGCTGCGGCACGGCGGGAATTTCAACCGCGGCATCCACCGTGACAATCGTCCTGCCCGTGCTGCTCTGCCAGACAGAGCTGTATGTTTCTGGTGCGTTGACTTGTGTCGATACATCCGCCGCGGCAAGCGCAGGAAGCAGAAGCGCGAGCATCAGCAAAAGGGTTCGTTTCATGTCCTTCACCTCCGATTTCAGCGTACCACGCGGGCGGGCGAAAGTCATCATCGACTTGCAATCAAGCTGTAAGCAAGTTGTAAATCACGGCGTTTCGGGGAATATTCCGCTTCATTTACGCACTTTTCTTTTCTTCTGTGCACCAAATCATCGAAACCGTCGTGCCTTTCCCGACCTCGCTTTGGATTTCCAGCTGCCCGCCGTGCGTTTCCGCAATCATCCGGCACAGGCTGAGCCCCAGCCCCGCGCCACCCAATTTCCGGCTGCGTGCCTTATCCATGCGGTAAAACGGTTCGGTGACGAGGGGGATTTTGTCCGCCGGAATGCCGCCGCCCGCGTCCGCCACGGCAAGCACCTGCCGCCGCCCCTCTTTGCTCGCCGACAAGCGGATAACGGCGTGCGCCGGGCTCGCCTTGATGGCGTTGTCCACGACGTTCGTCAGGAAGCAGAAGAGCAAATCCGGGTCGCCCGTCAGCGTCTCCGTATGAACCGCAAGTTCAAAAGCAGCATCTTTCGGCATTGCGGCGCAGACCCTCTCCAGCAGTTCCCGCGCATCCACCTGCCTTTGCTGCACCGCCGCATTTCCTTCTTGTAGTGAAATCAGTTGCATCATCTTCTGGCTCAAGCGCTCGGTTCGCTTCGCCGCCTCGTGAATCTCGTAGGCGGCCTCCATGCGCCCCTCCTCCGTCAGCGGCATGGACAGCAAGCTTCCAGAAAAGCCAATAATTGCCGTCATGGGCGTTTTCATCTCGTGCGTCAGCGCCCCCAGCAGCAGCTCGCGCCGCCGGGCGTTATCCTCCAAATCGGCAATTTTCTGCTCCACCGTATCCGCCATGTGGTCAAACGCGCGCGCCAGCTCGCCCACCTCGTCATCCGCCGAAATATTAACCCGCAGTTCATATGCCCCGCACGCGATTTTGTCCGAAATCTGTGCCAATTTCCGCAGTGGCGCGAGCGTTTTCCGCAGCATCAGCGGCAGCAGCACGCCGCACAGCAGCAGGCAGCCCAGCAGGGACAGCTGCGCCGCGCGCGTTAAATCGTTTATATGTTGATATGTCGATTCGATGTTCGCCGCGCGATAGACTGTCAGCGGCGTTTGCAGCACCGACATGGTTTGCGCGGATATCAGCAGGTGCGTCCCGCCCCGCTCGACGATGCGGCTGGCGGCGACGGCATCCTCCGCCATCGGCAGGGTTTCCATTGGCTGGCACGACGCCGTGTTGTAGTAGTACTGTCCGTCCATCACCAGCGACCACGTGCAGTCCCCTGTCTGCAACAGATGCGCATACGTCGAAAACTTGTACTGAATCAGCGCTTGCCGGGTGATGATATCCATGTCATAAGCGGTTGATGTACGTTCCAGCGTAGACAAGTGGTCGCAGAAAACCGCCGTGTCGCGCGCGCCGCTCTGGATCGCCTGCTGAATCAGCTGGTCGGTCTCCTGTGCCACAAAATGGTACAGACACATGCTGACGGACAGCAGAATCACCGCAAGGGTGACGAGTGTCTGCTTGAGCCACAATTTCACGCCAGCACCTCCAACCGATAGCCAATTTTGTACACAGTGGCAAGTTCTCCGCCCAAATCCAACTTGCGCCGCAGTGCCGCGACATGCACATCCACCGTGCGCGTTTCGCCGATGAACGCGTCGCCCCACACCTGATGAAGCAAATCCTCCCGCGTCATCACCATGCCCGGATGGCGGATGAACGTCAGCAGCAGCTCGTACTCCATCGGCTTCAGCGAAACCGGTATTCCGCTTTTCGTGACCGTGTGGCTCGCCTCATCGACGGCGATATCGCGATACCGGAACCTCTGCGGATGCTTGTCCGACCGCGCGAGCACCTTTTCCATTCGCACGAGCAGCTCCAGAATGTCAAACGGCTTGACGAGATAGTCCTCCGCACCCAGCCGCAGCCCGCGCACCCGGCTCTGCACGTCCGCCTTGGCGGAGAGGAAAATGACCGGCACGCCCTGCGCGCGCATGTGCGGCAGGAGCTCGAAGCCGTCGATTTCGGGCAGCATGATATCGCACAGCGCCAAATCGAAGGGTTGATTTTGCAGCAGTTCCAGTGCTTGGCAGCCATCCGCCGTGCAAATGAGCTGATACCCGGACAGGCGCAGGTTGGATTCGAGCAGGCGCGAAATCGCCGCGTCGTCCTCGACGATGAGAATGCGTTTTGGCATGATTATCACCCGCTTTAGTATAGCATGGGGCAACGGGGATTGCGAGGGGCGGGGTGTAAATATGTTGTAAATTGTGGGAGGAGGGCGGGATGCGTGCCTTCTGACACGGCAAGAAACTGGATAAAAACTGCGCGGCTTTGCCGTCATGGTGGCATCGCCGCGCAGCTTCTTATTGTTTATTCCCCGCAAAACTTATCGCTGAATCCCCTCATGAAACAGATAGTGGTCAAAAATCCACACAACTTCGTGATCCAGTTCATTCTCCTGCAATTCCATTCCGCGCGAATCTGCGCTTTCTCTTCTTCCGTAAATCTGTCCAGCCGCCGATGATCCATGCACTCGATAGAGTCAATGCACTTGAAAAGCAAGCTGTCCGGATAGATCTGGGCGGCTTCCTGAAACAGCGTCTTCTTCCATTAAACCGCATTGTCGTCCGTTATCTCCCTGCCGTACATATAGTAATAGGTGTATTCCGGATTGAGATAAAAGCACATTTGCCATAGGAACTGCTTGCTCGTGCGGTAGTTTTTCAGCCCACAAGAAATAATATCCAGCAGAAGAGCCTTGTAGAGCGAATACTCATTTTTCGCCTCCCACAGCGGGGAATTTTCCGAAAATTGAACCACCGTATCCGCATAGGCAACCATCTGCCGCAGTGCCAGCACGGTCAAACCCTCAGACTGCGGCTCCTGCTGCCACACGTCCTGCAAATAATGCAGAATCAGCAGGCGTTTTCCCTGCTGTTCAAGCTGGTATACTTCGGCTTTGATTTTGATGATGTCCATTGTTATCCCCTCGCTTATTCCGTCGGACAGCTGTTTGATATGGTAAAAGCTGCCCGGCGTTTTTGCCAAACAGGCTATACGACTTCCTTGATGCATTTGTATTGTAGCACATTTTTTCAGCAAAAGCAGCGTGGAATTGTACTATCGGCGCTTGAAAGTTGGAGAAACTGTCAATGAAAAGAAAAAATCTTTCCAGCCGATGCTCTTCGCACGTTTGCCAACACGCACGCGAGAGCATCAGCCAGAAAGAATTGCTTGTTTGGGGATTGAGTCCAATGGGAGTTGAACCCACGACCGACTGCTTAGGAGAGATGCTCACCGCTTCCCTTTCAGAGAACTGCACTGCCCTGTAATGCCCGATTTTCCTGCGTTTCCAGCACATTTCTACGTTGCTGACTGTTAGTAGAAGAAGGAAAAAAACGCAATTTCCAACCGTGCTGTTAGACAAGTGTTAGATACGCTAACAAAGGCGGTAGTCCCCTTCGCCAACGTCGGAATTTGTTAGATGAAAATGCGTATATAATCATAACAGAGTGGAAGTAAAGCATCAATCGTAGTGTCAAAAATATGATTTCTTAGTTATGCCAAGAAATATACTTTGACCATCCTCTCCGCCTTGTGCGGTCAGCTGCTCAATATTCCTTGCTCAGCAGAAAATCCGCCAGATGCACTATCTTGACTCCGTTGATGTTTCCATCAGCCAGTTATCCAGCGTCACTGATATGCTCCCTATAAAGCGAACAGTGAAAAACTGCAAGCGGAATAGGGGGCATATCACGGCTGCTGACGGGCGCTTTTAATATTTTCGCGGAATTGCGGTATATTTCAAAGCAGACGAATGTCTTTGACCGAGGCGAAGCTGATGAGCTTCGCCTCGGTTTTTTGCAACGTTTGTTATAAACAGTAGTATCGACATCCTCATTTAAGGAGATACAGCACAATTCATTCGTCACTTTATCAACTCATTTGTGCGATATTACCTAAATATTCTTTTTTGTATTATTCACATCAACTAAGATCTGTTAATAGTTTGTGATAAGATAGCTTGGAATCTTGATGGTATAAATACCCGCGTCAAGGTCTACCACATCAACACAGCATTCTCCATTAGGAACAACATAATCATATTTTCCGGGCAGCGTATAAATCAGTCTACATTGCCTGTCAAAAATATCATAGACATGTGTTAATGGATCATATGCCACAATGAGCGAATCCCCAATTAGAATCTCATCATAATGGGCGGCAATTGCAAAGCCTTGACTTGTATCAATTATTCCTACCAATTTTTGCTCATTGTCATTCCTTTCAATAAAGACCCAATAGACATTGCCGTCGTAAGATACTTCATCGTAAATAGGTGGAATGATCCATTCACCAAGGTCATTCTGTACTCCTTCTTTGCCAGAGGAGTCTTGGCAAATCGTATAATATGTAATACTGCTGGGAATTTGCACTTCGATAGGCATCGACTCTGTTTTTTGCGTTGTTGCTTTTTTGGTATCTGGATCATATCGAATCACTGAAAATATACACTGTTCCCGGAAGGTTTCTATATTGGGCTCGTCTTCGTTGTCAAGCACAACAATATAGTCCATTTCCCTCTCATTGTTAGAAGTTCCATAATAATTTGTACTTATTGAGTGATTGGATAGAGCGAGAAAGTCATATTCAACAAAATAAACAATTTCGGAATATTCTTCCAATTGCGTATAATATGGATCATAAATATCAAAATACAGAAACGCCGGACGGATAATCGCATTTTCTTCTGAAGCAGATATTTTAAAATGCAATATTGTTTGGAAACCATCACTAACCGCTTCCTGCAAGCAAATCGTTGTTTCACCAATTGTTGTCACCCATTCAAACGTTTGAACAGTTGATTCTGCTCGTTCCACCAATTCATCACAAAGCAACTTTTTTTTTCAGAATGTCATGAATACTGTAGTAAGACCCAAATCGCTGCTGATACAGATTAAAGCCATCGTGTACTTCCGTCGCAATTGCAGGCACACAATTCAGCACAGAGCTCAAGCAACATAGTAACACAAGGATTCTGCGAATAAATTTCATGAAATCTCCTCCTTTGATGCGACGCACATCTCGCCAGTCAGTAAGAAATTCGTTCTATGAACTTGTAGCAACGATTAGGGACCTTCATTGGGAATCAGGGCTTCTTTGGTTTCTTCTCCAACTATTCCATCGACATTTTTTAAATTTGCGTTCCTTTGAAAAGCTTTTACTGCTGCTATCGTTGCTTCATCATACAATCCATTTTCTTCGCCGAAATATACCATCGCTTTTTTAAGCGCATATTGTAGATTTCTGATATATTGAGAAGGTACTGGATGATATGTAGAAATGACCTTCTTCCCAAACAAATACTCCTCAACTCTTGCTGTTGCGGTTACGTTGAATGCCAATGGAGAGCCTTTTACAACATAATCGTCACGTACAAATACGAATCCTCCTTCTATGTATTGTGCTACATAGAATTCATGAGCACCCGTCTGCGTATTATGTTTATAGATATTAACACCAGTTGTTTTCGATTCATTTCCCGCTTTTAGAGAAATAGCATATCCAACATCATTAATAGGTGTAATGTAATAGTAGCCACCCTCGTGTAGCTCAATGCTTGAATCCACCACACAATCTTTACATTCTGGTACTGAGGAAGCTGCATCGCAGTCAGTATAAAGAGCCATGCAAAACGATGCAGATACTTTGGAGAAGCTTCCAGGAATAAATCCTGTCGGATCTTCATAATTAATCGCATCATTGTTGCAATATGAATATAGATTTCCGCTTAGCAACGCATCTTCATTCAAGAATCTTCCAACTACTGCATTATAGTACCGACTCCTGAGATAGTACAGCCCCGTTTCCTCATCG
>UMEZ01022527.1_pt1 | contig 12706 bp, 13 predicted proteins | sample 1964841 | NCBI WGS metagenome assembly UMEZ01 (sample SAMEA4836029, study PRJEB28245) | human gut metagenome | biome: gut microbiome; material: fecal sample | place: Denmark | collected 2008 | reverse complement strand
ATGGAGAAATTATGATTACTCTTGTGGGTTATTTACCACAAAGCACATGGATTTTTCACTCTACACTCTTCGTTCTTCATTTAAACATGCTTCTTAACTCCTAAAAATTAAAAAAATGAAAATTCTAGTTACAGGCGCAAACGGCCAATTAGGCAATGAGATGCGCATAATAAGCAAGGATACAGACTATAAATATATATTTACAGACGTTGTGGCTCCCGAAGGCGTGGAGACAACCATACTCGACATCACTGACGCGGAGGCTGTGCGCCGTATCGTAAAGGACAATGGCGTTGGCTGCATCGTCAACTGTGCTGCATATACTAATGTGGATAAGGCAGAGAGCGACGAGGCGCTGTGCCGTAAGCTCAATGCTGATGCACCAAAGATATTGGCTGAAGCCATGAAGGAAGTCGGCGGACTGCTCATTCAGATCTCTACCGACTATGTCTTCGGCGGTGATCCTTACAACACTCCGTGCCGTGAGGACCAGAAAGGCACTCCTACTGGTGTGTATGGCGCAACAAAACTTGAAGGCGAGAAGAACATCATGGGCGTTGGCTGCGACTATGTAATTATCCGCACAGCATGGCTATACTCTGAGTTCGGCAAGAACTTCGTCAAGACCATGCTCAGCCTTACTGCCACTAAGCCGCAGCTTAACGTCGTGTTCGACCAGGCAGGCACTCCTACCTACGCCTACGATCTGGCAGAAGCCATCAAGACAGTGCTCAACGACTATGCTGCTGAAGCACCTGCGTCAGGCTACAGCAAGACAGGCATCTATCACTTCAGCAACGAGGGCGTATGCTCATGGTACGACTTCACGAAGAAGATAGCCGAGCTGGCAGGCAACACGTCATGCGACATACGGCCCTGCCACAGCAACGAGTTCCCCAGTCCCGTAACCCGTCCTGCTTACTCTGTACTTGACAAAACCAAAATCAAGCAGACCTTCGGCATCACCATTCCTTATTGGACTGACTCACTGAAAGTGTGCATGAACAGAATGAATAAATAAAATATGATAAAAAAGATTTGGCAATATAGGTGGGTTCTCAGATCATTGATTAAAACTTTATATTTTAATTTTCATTATTTGCCATTTAAGCAAGCAATAAAATTACCAATACTATTATATAAGCCTAAATTATTAAAATGTAAAGGAACAATTGAAATTAAAGGACATGTAAAGTTTGGAATGATAAAACTTGGACCTTATTCTGTCTCTATATATCCTAATACTGGTATTGTTTTTGAAAATCATGGCGGTAAAATAACATTTAATGGAAATTGTTCTATTGGTAATAATTCTTTTATATCAATAGGCAAAACAGGCAATGTTGTTTTCGGTAAGAACTTTTGTTCCACTTCATCTTTGAAATTGGCATCATACAGTAATATAGTATTCAAGGATAATGTATTATGTGGTTGGAATTGTATGTTTATTGATACAGATTTTCATAAACTTACATTGGTTGATAATACCAATAATCCTAAAGCATATGATAATATTGTAATAGGAAATAATTGTTGGTTTGCATTAAACAATACAATAATGAAAGGCACAATATTAGGCGATAATAATGTTATTGCAGGTAATTCTCTTTTAAATAAAGATTATCATGATTACAGTTATTGTCTATTTGCAGGTCAGCCTGCCGTTGTTAAGAAAAAAGGAATATATAGAGATAAATTAAATGATAAAATTAATTATGAATAATATGAATTTTAAACGTAATATCATCATCACCGGCGGAGCCGGATTCATTGGCAGTCATGTAGTAAGACTGTTCGTAAACAAATATCCCGAGTATCACATCATCAACCTCGACAAGCTGACTTATGCCGGCAATCTGGCTAACCTCAAGGACATTGAGGATAAGCCTAACTACACGTTCGTTAAGGCAGACATCTGCGACTTCGACACTATACAGCAGCTCATGGAGAAATACCATGTAGACGGTATAATCCATCTGGCTGCCGAGAGCCATGTCGACCGCTCAATCAAAGATCCGTTCACCTTTGCACGTACCAACGTGATGGGCACACTCAGTCTGTTGCAGGCAGCAAAGCTCTATTGGGAAAGCCTGCCCGAAGGCTATGAGGGCAAGCGTTTCTATCACATATCTACCGACGAGGTGTATGGCGCACTGGAGCTGACACATCCCGAAGGCGTTGAGCCTCCGTTTACTACAAAGGCTTCGTCAGGCAAGCATCATCTGGCATACGGTGAGAAGTTCTTCCTGGAGACTACCAAATATAACCCTCACAGCCCTTACAGCGCAAGCAAGGCAAGCTCAGACCACTTTGTACGTGCCTTCCACGACACTTACGGCATGCCTACCATCGTGACCAACTGCTCTAACAACTACGGACCTTATCAGTTCCCCGAGAAACTGATACCCCTGTTCATCAACAATATACGTCACCGTAAGCCACTGCCGGTATATGGCAAGGGCGAGAACGTGCGCGACTGGCTCTATGTTGAAGATCACGCCCGTGCCATCGATCTTATTTTCCATAAAGGAAACGTGGCAGAGACATATAATATCGGCGGCTTTAACGAGTGGAAGAACATCGACATCATAAAGGTTGTAATCAACACCGTTGACCGTCTGCTGGGACGCAAAGAAGGTGAAGACATGGACCTTATCACATACGTTACCGACCGCAAGGGCCACGATATGCGCTATGCCATAGACAGCAGCAAGCTGCAACGTGAGCTTGGCTGGGAGCCGAGCCTGCAGTTTGAGGAAGGCATAGAGAAAACAGTCCGCTGGTATCTCGACAATCAGGAGTGGATGGATAACGTTACTTCGGGAGATTACCAGAAGTATTATGAGAGTATGTATAAAGGGAGATAATTAAGTAAATGTCTGATTCTTTAAAAAGTAAGACCGTAAAAGGTGTTGTCTGGAGCAGCATTGAAAGGTTCTCTACGCAGGGAGTACAGTTCCTTATCATGATTATCATGGCCAGGCTATTAACTCCTAAAGATTATGGACTAATAGGTATGCTCGCCATATTCCTGGCAGTTGCGCAGTCATTAATTGACAGCGGATTCTCACAGGCACTGATTAGGAAACAGAATCGTACCGATGTAGATAATTCAACAGTATTTTATTTCAACATAATTGTCAGCTGTTCATTATACCTGATACTTTTTATTTCCGCTCCCTTTGTCGCCGATTTTTACAATCAGTCTGAGTTGACAAGCGTGATGCGCGTAGTATGCCTTGGCGTCATATTAAATTCTTTGGCCGTGGTGCAGCGTGCGTTGCTTACAGTGAGGATTGATTTCAAGACTCAGGCAAAGGCTTCTTTGTCGGCAGCAGTGATATCCGGTTGCATAGGTATCGTTTTGGCATATAGTGGTTTTGGTGTCTGGGCCCTTGTTGTACAACAGCTATTGAATCTGTCTGTAAATACTTTGTTGTTATGGATTTTTTCCAAATGGCGTCCGATAGCAGTATTTTCGTGGGATTCATTTCATGAGTTGTTTGCTTTTGGTTCAAAAATGTTAGCATCAGGGTTACTTGACACATTGTACAGAAACATATATCCTATAGTAATTGGAAAATTATTCAGTGCATCAAGTTTAGGACATTATACGCGTGCGCAACAATTTTCTGAATTTCCATCTTCAAATATTACCGGTATTATACAAAGGGTGACATATCCTGTTCTTTGTGGTATACAGGATGATATGGAAAGACTGACAAACGTTTACCGTAAGTTTCTGAAACTGTCAGCCTTTATAATATTCCCACTAATGATAGGGCTGTCCGCCGTGGCCCTACCATTTGTTGATATTATACTGGGGGTACAATGGAGTTTTTGTGGACAGTTATTGCAGATTATATGTTTTGCAATGATGTGGTACCCAATACATTCAATAAATCTGAATTTATTGCAAGTAAAAGGTCGGTCGGATTTGTTCCTTCGGCTGGAAATAATAAAAAAGATATTGGGTATAACCGTATTGTGCATAACTGCTCCATTCGGTCTTATTGTAATGTGTTACGGACAGATATTCAATTCAATAGTGGCACTTGCAATCAATACATACTATACAGGCAAACTTATAAATGTTGGTTTTATAAGGCAAATGAAAGATCTGCTTCCAACAATCTTATTGTCCTTAACAATGTTTGGAACAATACTACTTGTTAATGGTTTCATTGAATCCAATATGTACAGGCTTATTATTGGTATTATGGTTGGTATTGTTGTCTATGTGTCAGGCAGTTATATCTTTAAATTTAAGGAATTACAAACACTTTTCTCTTTGATTAGGAGAAAATAAAATAACATCAAATTATGGATAATAAATTAATTACAGTAACGTCGCCGTTACTGCCAAATCTTGATGACTTTAATGAAATGCTCAAACAGATATGGGAGAGCAAGTGGATAACAAACAACGGTTCGTTCCATAAACAGCTGGAGAAGGAACTTGCCGCTTATTTAAAGGTTCCATACATCAGTCTTTTTACGAATGGAACATTGCCGTTGATAACGGCGTTACAGGCATTAAGGATAACAGGAGAGGTGATAACAACCCCTTATAGTTTCGTAGCTACGACCCATGCTTTGTGGTGGAATGGTATAAAGCCTGTGTTTGTGGATATAGACCCTTGCACTGGAAATATAGACCCTGATAGGATTGAAGCGGCAATTACGCCAAAAACAACTGCTATAATGCCTGTTCATGTATATGGTAAGCCTTGTGATACGAAACGAATACAAGAAATTGCTGATAATTATGGATTAAAAGTGATTTATGATGCCGCACATGCTTTTGGGGTAGAGGTTAATGGCGAAAGTATCTTGAATGCAGGAGACATGTCAACACTGAGTTTTCATGCAACAAAGGTATATAATACAATTGAAGGCGGGGCAATGGTGATGCAGGACGAAAGGACAAAAAAACGTATAGATTATTTGAAGAACTTTGGTTTTGCTAATGAAGTTACAGTTGTAGGACCTGGTATAAACAGTAAAATGGATGAAATACGTTCTGTTTATGGTTTGTTGAACCTTAAGCAGGTTGATGCTGCTATTGAAGCAAGACACCAGGTTGCAATAAAATATCGTAAAGCTTTACGTAATGTAGAAGGAATAACATTTTTTGATGATATGCCCGGTGTACGCCATAACTATTCATATTTTCCTATTTTTGTTGACGAAAAGAAGTATGGCATGAGCCGTGATGAACTTTATTTCAAAATGAAAGACCAAAATGTTTTAGGTCGTAGATATTTCTATCCTTTAATAAGCGAATTTTCTACGTACAGAGGGTTGGAAAGTGCAAAACCAGAAAACCTGCCTGAAGCACATAAAATGGCAAATACTGTTATCTGTCTGCCTATGCATCATGCTTTAACCGATGATGACGTAACAAGAATTATAAATACCATTATACAAAAATGAAACAGAAAAAACTAATGTTGCTTGGTGGCTTGCGTTATCTCATACCTGTAATCGAGGCTGCTCATAAGTTAGGTTATTATGTAATAACTTGTGATTATATACCGGATAATATAGCTCATAAATATTCAGATGAGTATGTAAATGTAAGTATAATAGACAAAGATGCGGTACTTGCTGTAGCAAAGGAAAAGGATATTGATGGTATCATGTCATTTGCTGTAGACCCAGGTGTGGTTACGGCAGCTTATGTACAAGATAAAATGGGACTTCCTGCCTTCGGACCTTATGAGTCTGTTTGTATACTTCAGAATAAGGACCGCTTCCGTGATTTTCTTACTAAGAACAATTTCAATGTTCCTCTTGCTAAAGGTTTTTCTTCTGTAGAAGAAGCTATGAGTGAGAAATATTGGTATCCATGGCCAGTAATTGTCAAACCAACCGATTCTGCCGGCAGTAAGGGAGTTACGAGGGTTGACAGGTGGGAAGATCTAGAGGATGCCTTACGAACAGCGTTCAGTCATTCTTTGTCCGGACATGTAATAGTGGAAGAGTTTATCGATAAAGAAGGCTGTTCCTCTGATTCTGATAGTTTTTCTGTAAATGGAAAATTAAAATTTGTGTCATTTTCAGCGCAACGTTTTGATGATAATGCACCTAACCCATATACACCTTCTGCATATAGTTGGCCATCAACATTCACAAAGAATCAGGAGGACGAGTTGTCGTCGGAAATACAGCGCTTATTAACGTTGCTTGGTATGCGTACATCTGTTTATAACATTGAAACACGCATAGGTACTAACGGTAAACCATATATAATGGAAGTGTCTCCACGTGGAGGCGGTAATAGGCTTTCAGAGATGCTACGCTTTGCAACAGGTGTGGATTTAATAACTAATTCTGTTCGTGCAGCTGTAGGCGATGAGGTCATTGATGTTGAGCAAAAAACGTATGAGGGGCATTGGGCAGAAGTAATACTTCATGCAGAAAAAGACGGCAGGTTTGTAGGATTGGATATAAATCAGGATTTTTATAATAAATCAGTGAGGCAAGTCGACCTTTGGGTAAAGGAAAATGACAAAGTCTCAGCTTTCAGAGGTGCAAATGATGCAATAGGTACTCTGGTCCTTCAATTTGAATCAGAAGAAGAATTAGTTGATGTATTATCACATCAGAATATGTGGTTTAATGTAATAGTAAAATAATGGATGCCATTGGCGGGTATTTTGAATTGGAGCTGCGTAAAGGAGAGCATTATCATAAAGATGCCTTACGTTTAAATACAGCACGTAATTGTTTTGAATATATTCTATTAGCACGTAAATATAAAAAAGTATATATTCCATATTATACTTGTGAAGTAATGCTTCAACCATTACAGAAGCATCATATAGAGTATGAATTCTATTCTATTGATATGAACCTGGAGCCACGGGAATTAATAAGACTTAATGGTAATGAAGCATTCTTATATACAAATTATTTTGGGTTGAAGCAGCATTGTGTAGAGAGATTGGCATCTGTTTATAAATCCCAATTAATAGTAGATAATGCACAAGCATTTTATGCCCCAAGAATAAAAGGAATAGACACATTTTATTCTCCTAGAAAATTTTTCGGTGTTGCTGATGGTGGCTACTTGTATACGGATTGTGCTTTGGAGCAAGATATTTCAATAGATAAATCCTATGAGCGCATGAAGCATTTACTAGTCAGGATTGATGAAAATGCTGAGTATGGTTATGCGTCATTCAGGTCTGCAGACGATGGCTTGGATAATCAACCAATACGTATAATGTCAAAGTTGACAAGCCGGATTTTAGAAAGTGTTGATTATGTTTCGGTGCGAATAAAACGGCGTAATAATTTTTTATTGTTGCATAAATATCTTGGTGAGGATAATTTATTGAATATTTCTTTATGTGAAAATAGTGTACCTATGGTATACCCGTTTTACACATCAAATACAGAATTGCGGAAATATTTGATAGAGCAAAAAGTCTATGTGGCTAAATACTGGTCAAATATTTTACAATGGTGTAAATATTCAGATATAGAATATTCATTATGTAACGACATTTTACCTTTACCTGTAGACCAAAGATATGGAAAGGATGAAATGCAACGAATAGTAAAATTAATAAAAAAATAACAAAAATGGAAGAACGTATATATTTAAGAGCTTTAGAAATTGATGATTATAAGATTTCTATCAAATGGCGTAAAGATGACCAGATATGGAATATGCTTGGCGGTCCTAAATATTTTGTATCAGAGGCTTATGAAAAAAAGTGGGTGGAAGATACTATATTTAATTCAAAGGATGTTAAGTTAGCTATATGTCTAATCGAAAATGATAAATATATTGGAAATGTTTATATGACAGACATTGATGAAATAAATCGTTCTTGTAATTCACATGTACTTATCGGTGATAAAAATTATTGGGGAAAAGGATATGCACGTGAAGCTTTGTTGAAAGCAATTAAATACATGTTTGAAGAACGTAATATTCATCGTATTCAGGCAAATGTGCTTGAATCAAATGAGCTGTCGTTGAAAATGCATAAGAAATGTGGGTATAAAGTTGATGGACTATTACGTGATGCAGTCTATAAATCTGGTAGGTATCAGAATCAATATGTTCTTTCATTATTAAAAGAGGAGTTTTTAAATTCTCATACTATATAATAAGAATTATATAGACTTGATTTGTTAATTCGATAAATATAATTAGATATATTAAACTTAAAATATAAATAATTGTTTTGAATCAGTATCTAATTTGAGAAATTATAGTGAATTCATATATGAAAGAAGAACAATATGCCCCAATAATTATACCTACATTGTGTCGATATGAGCATTTAAAAACATTGTTATCTTCATTGGCTAAATGTAGTGGGGCAAAATATACGGATGTGTATATTGGCCTTGACTATCCATTAAATGATTCACATCGAGATGGGTATGAAAAAATAAAGATATTATTAAATAACGGAACCTATGATAGGGCCTTTCGTTCATTAAATATTTTTGAACGGGAAAGAAATTATGGCGCGGAAAGAAATATAAATAGCTTAATTGATTTTATTAAGCAGAAATATGACAGATGGATCTTTTCTGAAGATGATAATATTTTTAGTCCTAATTTTTTAGACTACATGAATAAAGGTCTTAAAATATACGAAAATGACCCTACGGTTTTAGCAATTAATGGCTATAGGCAATTGCCAGAACTTTTAGTTAATGGAAATACTATAATTAGACAAAATAATGGATTTTCCGCATGGGGATTCGGAATATGGAGAGATAAATATGATAACATGATAGAAGATATAAATAATGGCTATTTTAAATCCATAATGTTTAATATACCAGCATTATGTAGAATAAAAAATAATGGTTGGAGTCGGTTAAAAACGTTCTTTGAATTATGCTTCTCTAAAAATAAGTTGCCCTTTGCAGATTATATTGCTAATGTATATATGGCTGCAAAACGTATGGATGTGATTATGCCTGTTATTTCGACTGTCAGAAATTGTGGTTGGGATGGAACAGGACAGAATTGTCGTGTAAAAGATAAAAATCTTATAAAAGCACACATGGAACAAGTAATTGATGATAAATCTTTCTTTGATTTTAAGGGAAATCCAAGTTATGCTTATAAGGAAAACAAAAGAATATTTGTTAAACAAGGTTATTCTAAAATTTCCGTTTTCACTTTTATTAAAAGTTTGATGGTATTATTATTAAAACAAATAATAAGAAAATAATATTATGTTTGATGTAAATAGTAGATTAAGGATTAATATAATTAAGACAATATTGTTTAATTTTTCATTTTTCCCATTACGTGATGCTATTAAATTTCCTGTGTTAATTTGGGGAAAATTTAAAATAGCATCATATAAAGGTAAAATTGAAACTTTAGTAAAGCCTCATTGGGGAATGCTAAAATTAGGAATATCGGATCCTGTAAGAAGTTTAAGTGCTAATTCTTATTTAGATTTAAAGGGAAAACTTGTTATAGGTGCTAATGTTCTTATTCATCGTGGCATGAATATAGAAATAGATAAAGAAGCAACTTTAATATTGGAAGATAATGTTTCTATTGGAGATAATAATACTATCATAACAAAAGATAATATAAGAATAGGTGCTGCTACGAGTGTTGGTAATAATACTACATTTATGGATAGTGATTTCCACTATGTTATTAATACACAAACCGGTATAGTTAAGACAGCCAATAAAAGTATTAATATAGGAATAAATAATTGGATAGGTGGCAATTGTATTATAAAAAAAGGTGCTATAACTCCTAAAGGAACAATATTAGCAGGTCCATTCTCTATGATAAGTAAAAATTATGTAGGTAAGATTCCTGAAAATTGTTTGCTTGCAGGATGTCCAGCAAAAGTTGTTGTTGAGAACATAAGAAGGGTGAAAAACATTGATACAGAAAAACTTATATCCGAATGGTTTAGAAACCATGATGAACCTTTTTTGTATAAAGGAGATATTGAATCTTTTTGTTTGCCTAATTAAATTGGCCTTAATAAATATAATTACATTTATTATCTATAGTAAAAATATAGTATCTCTTATGTTAGGAGAGAAATTTGGATAATTACATATTACCATATAAACAACTAATTTTAAATCTTTCATAAACATAGGTTTAAGGACTCTAAGCGAGATTCATGGTGTAAGATAGCTGTAATACCATTTTATTGGAAAAATGATGCTGTCTTCTATATTTAGAGAGATGTATATAGTTATTACTTGGCGATTATAATTCAATATAATAATAGTATAATGAAATTTGTTAAAAGTGTTTTCTTTATATATATATTAGCATTTGTTGATTTTTTTTCACCACAATTTCTGCCATTTAAAATAGAAGAACAAACATCAAAATTTATTATATATGCATTATACATTGTTCTCTTATTTATGGTAGTTAATAATAAAAATAACGAAAAAAATAAATATGAAAAATGTTTTATACTAATACTTACAGGTATATCTATTTCAATATTAATGGCCTGTACCCAACATTCTGAACAATCTTTTTTTATCAGCATAATAGCAACATTACCATATATTGTACCATTCTCGACATTTTTTATTTTGAAAAAATCAAATCTCAGTATAGGTTGGCTTGAAAAAACATTTATTATAATTGGTCTGCTGAATGTTATAATGACATTTCAATTATGGGCTTTAATGCCAGATCAGTTATTTGGAGGCTTGAAAGAAGAAGATGATGGGCGTGGCATAAGGATTGGAGTATCTGGTGATATTTTTAAAATGTTACTGTTTTTTTATTCAATATATAAATTTAAAACTACAAAGCAGATTAAATATCTAATTTTAATTTTGTTGTGCTATGTTACAATATTGTTGTCTTTAACACGACAAGTAATGGTAATTTCTACTTTCTTAGGAATAATATATTATTTAAAAGACTTAAAACTATACAAGAAAGTAATGGTGACATTTTTGTTCGTAGGTGCTTTGGTATATATTATTCAGATTCCATATTTTCAAGATTTGATTTCTGTATCAGAAAGACAGATGGAAAATGATTCAGAGAACGAAAATATCCGAATAACAGCATTTAAATATTATATTAATGATGGACAAGAAAATCTATTTACAAGGATTTTCGGAAATGGATGTTATTCGTATGGAAACTCACAATATGGTTATGATGCAAAAAAAGAACAATATAGGACATTGTGCTTTCCGAGTGATGTTAGTATAGCATCTTTTTATTGGTTTTTTGGTGTTTTGGGTATTTTGGGAATAATATTGGTTTTTATTAAGACATTCAAATTGAATATAAATAAGGAATATGAATATCTGAAATATGTCATATATTATATAATGTTAGCATCAATAGCAAGTGGACCACTATTGTACTATTCACGAAATATAGTTTTAGTTGTTGTATGTTATATGTTAGGAAAAATAAATTATTTATCAAAAAATGCAAACAGGTGTAATCGTCTTAAATTACAATAATTCATCTGATACAATAAATTGTATAGAGTCAATTTTAAAAGTTAATACAGCTTCTATAAAAATTATTATTGTTGATAATGGTTCTAAAATAGATGATGTAGAATTTTTAAAAGAATACATTAATACTAAGCCATTCAGTCATATTGTTATTAGAACAGGTGAAAAAATAAAAAAATTACCTCAAATAACATTATTGTTATCAGACAATAATTTAGGATATGCAAATGGCAACAATTTAGGATTAAGTATAGTTGACGAAGATGAAGATATTGATGATGTGCTCATTGTTAATAACGATATATTATTCACTGAGGATATAATTCCTGTATTAAAGGAAAAATATTCAAAATTGGATAAATGTGGAATTTTATCTCCACTATTGTATGGAAAAGATGGCGTTAATATAGATTTTACGTGTGCAAGAAAATCTCCATCAGACTGGGTTTTACTTATTAAGTACTTATTGGGAGATTTAAATGTTTTTGATTTTAGCCATAAAATTGACGCTAAATGTTATCTGCTAAAATCTTCAGACGATTTAATGTCTAAAAACATTTTAAAGGTTGACCTTCCTTCCGGCTCATGTATGTTTATAAACAAGAATCTATTCAAAGAAATTGGATGGTTTGATAGTAATACGTTCTTATATTATGAAGAGAATATATTATATGCAAAGATGTCTGCATATAATAAACAGAATTATATATTACCATACATAAGCTGTATTCATTTAGGCGCTTCATCGACAAAATCAAAACCATCTTCATTTTTAATAAAATGTAATAGTGATAGTGCTTTTTATTATTTAGCGCATTATTGTAATTTGAATATAGTGCAAAAGATACTTTTAAGTATAGCAAAGAAAGTTATGTTTTTTAAATATATGATTTTTAAATTTAAAGAGAACAAATAATATGATACCGAAAAAAATTCATTATTGTTGGCTAAGTGATGAGCCTCTTCCTCAAGATGTAAAAAATTATATTGATGGTTGGCGTAAGATAATGCCTGATTATGAAATAAAGAAATGGGATAGAAAGGCTATAAATTTAGATGAACATCCATTTGCAAAGGAGGCGTTTGAACATAAAAAATATGCATTTGCTGCAGATTATATTCGTGTATATGCTTTATATACAGAGGGTGGTATTTACTTAGATTCAGATGTAAAAGTTCTAAAAAGATTTGATGATTTTTTAAAATAAACACATAGCGAAAAAGTAAATTTGGGCAAAGC
>UMEZ01079795.1_pt1 | contig 12747 bp, 9 predicted proteins | sample 1964841 | NCBI WGS metagenome assembly UMEZ01 (sample SAMEA4836029, study PRJEB28245) | human gut metagenome | biome: gut microbiome; material: fecal sample | place: Denmark | collected 2008 | reverse complement strand
CCGCCACGAGGATCGGGTCGACGCCGTACAGATACGAGGCGTCGCAGATATCCTGAGCAATAGCGGCGGCTTCACTGCCGTGGACGTATTTATTGACCTGGTCATAGACCATTTCTTCCTGTGTAATCGCCTGGACCGGCAGGACCGCCATGACGCCGATGAGCAGTGCGGCGACCTTGGCCCTGCATGCTTTACCCAATAACAAAGCTTACATCCCCCCATCATAAAAATCATATATATTACAAGATACTCTAACTTTTATTATACCATATTTCGTCAAGTATTTTGTCAAATTACTGTTCGACAACGCGGAAGATGACGCCTTCGTCGCAGTCGGGACACTGGATGAGAGACGGCCAGAGGGCACCCTGACGATCGGCAAAGACATAATGATTCCTCCTAATTAGTCCAGTTCCACCGGGACAAAATCAAACCTTTCAACATCGAAGAGGCCTGTGTCGAGGAGCTTCAGTTTCGGGATGACCGGCAGGCTCATGAAGCAGAGGGTCATGATGACGTCGACGTCGGGGCTGACGCCAAGCGTTTCGTGGGCCTTGGAGTAGAGGTCATCCATGGCCGCATCGACAAAAGCCGCCGGCTGGTCGCTCATCAGGCCGGCAATGGGCAGGGCGATGGCAGAGAGGACTTTGCCGCCGAGGACGATGGCCATGCCGCCCTTCTGGTCAGCCAGGACCTTGACGGCCGCGGCCATGTCGGCATTGTTCGTGCCGGCGACGATGATGTTGTGCGAATCGTGGGCAATGGAAACGGCGACGGCGCCCTGTTTCAGGCCGTAGCCGCGCAGGAGGCCGAGGCCGACGCAGCCCGTGCCGTGATGGCGTTCGACGACGGCGACCTTGACGATGTCCGCTTTCGGATCATAGACGAAGTCCCCTTTTTCATCGCGCTCGATATGGGCCTCCCCTTTTTCCGTGACTACGCCGCCGGGCACGATGTCGATGGTCCGCACGTGGTCAGAGGTAAGGTGCATGACCAATTTTTCTTCTGAGAAATCGGCAAGGCAGACCGAGCTGCCGACGGCGCTGTAGTCGGCCCGCGTGAAAGGCAGGCAGTATTTTCTGTTTTCGGCTGCTTTCTTACCGGCAATGAAGGTCATGACGGCCCTGAAGTCCTTCAGGTCTTCGAAGAGGACGATATCCGCCCGCTTGCCCGGCGCCAGGGCGCCGCGGTCGTCGAAGTGGTAGCAGTCGGCTGGATTGAGGGTCGCCATGGTGATGGCCGCCTGCGGCGTGAGGCCGGCGGCGACGCAGAGGCGCAGGTGTTCGTTGAGGTGGCCTTTTTCAAAGATTGTCTTCGGATGGAGGTCATCCGAGCAGAGCAGGAAGCGGCGCAGGTTTTCAGGCGTCACGGCTTTCACCAGGTTGGGCAGGTCGTGGCAGGCCGAACCATTGCGCAGCATGACGTACATGCCGGCGCGCAGCCGTTCTTCTACGTCGTCGAGGCTGAAGCATTCGTGGTCCGTGCGGATCTCTGCCGCTGTATAGGCCTGCAGGTCTTTGCCGTGCAGGCCCGGGCTGTGGCCGTCGATGGGCTTCCTGGCGTCGTAGGCAGCGAGGAGCTTATCGAGGACGGCGTCATCGCCATTCAGGATGCCCGGGCAGTTCATGAATTCACCGACGCCGAGGACGCGGTCATCCGCCAGGGGCGCGGTCATATCCGCCGCTTCCAGGACGGCGCCGCTGTGGTCGAAAGGCGTCGCCGGCACGCACGACGGCACCATGAAGCGGACGTCGAGGGCCGTTTCCTTGGCGGCCTGCATCATGTACTGAAGGCCTGCGAGGCCGCAGACATTGACGATTTCGTGGGGATCCGCGACAATCGTCGTCGTTCCCAGGGGCACGACGAGGCGGCCGAATTCTTCAGGGCTGACGTAGGACGATTCGATGTGGATATGGCTTTCGATCAGGCCCGGCGCGGCATACGCACCGCCGGCATCGATGACTTCTTTCCCTTCATAGGGACCGCCGACGCCGGCGATGATGCCGTCGGCAATGACGATGTCCCCTTTCCATATCGTCTGCGTATAGACGTCGACGATCTGGCAGTTCTTAAGGACCAGGTCGCCCGCTTCCTGCCCCCTGGCCACGGCGATGCGCCGCTTCAATTGATTCCGTGTCACTGTCATCATTTATTTTCCTCCCTTTCGGCAAAAGGCATAATATTTTATCTTTATGACTCATTGTACCATAACTCCACTTTTTTTGACAAAAAAAGTATTGCCCAAAGCGGCCGCAGCCCCTATAATAGTACTATTCCATATATCTCATTGAAATAAAAAAGGAGAGTGAACAGTTTATGGAAAAGCAAGCGTCCTTTCTCGACCGTTTCTTCCATTTAAGTGAAAACGGCACGTCAGTACGCACGGAAATCCTGGCCGGTATCACGACCTTCATGACCATGGCCTACATCCTGGCCGTCAACCCGACGATCATGAGCGCTGCCGGCATGGATAAAGGCGCCGTCCTCACGGCAACGGCCCTGGCGTCCCTCATCGGTACCTTGTGCATGGCCTTCTTCGCCAATTATCCTTTCGCCCTGGCACCGGGCATGGGCCTCAACGCCTTCTTTGCCTTTACGGTCGTCCTGCAGATGGGCTACACCTGGCAGATGGCGCTGGCCGCGGTCTTCGTCGAAGGCATCATTTTCATCATTTTATCCCTGACCAATGTCCGCGAAGCGATTTTCAACGCCATCCCGATGACGCTGAAGAAAGCCGTCTCCGCCGGCATCGGCCTCTTCATCGCCCTCATCGGCCTTTTGAATGCCCAGATCATCGTCGCCAACCCGGCTACGAAGATCGCCCTCTTCTCGTTCAAGCAGTCCGCGGCCAACGGCACCTTCCAGACCGTCGGCATCACGGTCCTTCTGGCCATGATCGGCATCGTCTTCACAGCCGTCCTGATGGTCAAGAAAGTCCGCGGCAACATCCTCTGGGGCATCCTCTTCACCTGGATCCTGGCCATCCTCTGCGAACTGACAGGCCTTTATGTACCGAATCCGGAAATGAAGATGTTCAGCGTCCTGCCGGATCTTTCGGGCGGCGCCGCAGCCTTTGCACCGGCCAGCCTCAGTCCGATCCTCGGCCAGTTCGATTTCAGCCGCGTCTTCAGCCTCGACTTCTTAGTCGTCATGTTTGCCTTCCTCTTCGTCGATATCTTCGATACCCTCGGTACGCTCATCGGCGTCTCGTCGAAAGCTAACATGCTCGATGAACGGGGCCGCCTGCCGCACATCAAAGGCGCCCTCCTGGCCGACGCTGTCGCTACGACTATCGGGGCCTTCATCGGCACGAGCACGACGACGACCTTCGTCGAAAGCGCCACCGGCGTCAGTGAAGGCGGCCGCACGGGCCTGACGGCAGTCTGCGTCGCCGTCCTCTTCGCCCTTTCCCTCTTCCTCTCGCCGTTCTTCATGGCCATCCCGGCCTTCGCCACGGCACCGGCCCTGGTCATCGTCGGCTTCCTCATGCTGACCTCCGTCGCCGGCATCGACTTCGACGACTTCAGCGAATCCATCCCGGCATACATCACAATCATCTCCATGCCGTTTTGCTACAGCATCTCCGAAGGCATCTCCTTCGGCATCATCTCGTACGTCGTCATCAACCTGCTCACAGGCAAACGGGAAAAGATTTCCCTCCTCATGTACTGCCTGGCAGTCATCTTTGTGCTGAAATATGTGTTCCTCTGAGGATTAAAAAAAGCGCTTGTCCCAGGACAGGCGCTTTTTTTGTGGTCCGTTTGGCGTAGTTCGAAGAATTCCCGCAGTCTTCGGCAAACGAGCCACGACCCACGGCAAACGGGGACGAAGTCCCCTTATTTCTTCAATAATCCTTTTTCTTCGATGAAGTCCGAGACCATGTCGGCGGCGGTGGCGGTGATTTTGATGCAGTGTTTGCGGTATTCCGGCGTGCCGAAGCTCAGGGTGTTGAGGGCACGGCAGCAGGTGGCGCCGAAATGTTTCTTGAAGCGGTCGTGGAATTCGCTCGTGTATTTGTAGATTTCCGGGAGCGGCTTTTCGTCCGGCGTGCGGCGGCCGACGAGGGCGCCGATGACCAGACAGGCGCCGCTCAAGGCACCGCAGACGCAGCCCGAACGGCCGATGCCGCCGCCCATGCCGGAAGCCATGCGGATGGCCACGTCCGGCAGCTGCAAATCCATCGTGTCGTTGCAGGTCTTGATGACCGATTCGATGCAGTTGTTGCCTTCGAGATGATATTTTTCTGCTAATTTGTATTCTCGTTCCATAATAATCCTTCCTTTCGCTTAACTGCGCCCTTCGCCGTCCTTCAAATCGTCGGCGATCTTATGGAGGACCTTCTTGGCCTGCTGGCGGCGGTGCCAGTACCAGAGGCCGCCGTAGACGATGGCGATGACGATGAGGACGATGGTCAGGCGCAGGGAATGGTCTTCCATCATGACCAGGTCGTGGCCGACGAGGACTTCGCAGGCGACCGACGGCAACTTACCGACGAAGCAGCCGATGATGTAGTCGCGGTAGCTGATGCGGCTCAGCGCCCCCAGCGCCGTGACCAGGCCGTTTGGCGAATAGGGCACGGCCCGGGCCAGGGTCATGGCCTGCCAGGTGCTGTAGTGGTCGAGCTTGCTGAGCATCTTGCTCTTTTCGATGACCTTCTTGGCCTTATTGCGAAAGAGCGTGCGCATGAAGAAGAAGCTGATGATGACGCCGATCGTTTCAGCCAGCCAGGAGACGAAGGTGCCGCCGACGACGCCGAAGACGACGCCGTTGGCCGTGGAAATGAAGATGGACGGCAAAAAACCTACGATATTGATGACGATGTCGATGATCATGCTGACCAGAGCCGCCCAGACGCCGAAGGAGCGCAGGTAGTCGATGGTCCCGTCCATGTTGCCGCTCGTCGAGAGGTCCCAGACGGTACGGTAGAAATCAGGGATGGCCAAATCGATGGCCACGAACATCAGGATCAGGACGGCAAAAAAAGCTATTTTAATGTGCGTTTCGCTGAGCTTATTTTTCTTCATGAGATACCGCTTCTTTCCGGTCCCGTTCCCACGTACGCTGACGGGCCATTTCGGCAATCCTGTCGTGTTTCAGTTTGGTCAGGTACATGGAACCACCGATGATCAGGACGCCGCCGGCGACGGTCAGGGCCGTGAGCAGTTCCCCGAAGATGAGGAAGCCCCAGAGGGCGTTGAAGAAGACGCCGATGTACGAGACGAAGCTGACCACGACGGGGTTGGCCGTGGCATAGGCGTTGGTCATCCAAATCTGGGCGATGACGCTGAAGAGGGCCAGGCCGGCATAATAATACCAGTCCGAGCCCTGGGGCATGACGAAGCCCCCTGTCAGGGCCATGAGGACGATGCCCGCAAGGGCCGCGCAGACCAGAAAATAAAGGACGACTTCATACGGATGATGGCGGCCGGAATTGGTCAGTTTGCTGACCGTCGTGTAAGCGCCGGCGGCAAAGACGGCCTGAGCCAGGGCAAAGAGGGAATAGACGTTGAAGGACGAAAAATTCCAGGGCCGCACGACGAGACAGCCGCCGACGAAGATGACCAAGAGGGGCAGTTTCGAGCCCGGCGGCAGGACTTCTTTGAGGAAAATCGCCGCAAAGAGCATGACGAAGAAAGCCGAGAGCTGGGAAATGATCGACACGTCGGCCAGGGGCATGCCGCGCAGGGCATAGAAAATGCAGATCATGCCGACGCCGCCGAGGACGCCGCGCAGGGTCAAGGTCGGTATGTCCTCTTTCGACAGATGTACATGCTGGATGCGCATCAGCCCCAATATCAGAAGGGCACTGAGGAAGCCGCGAAAGAACGCGATTTCCCCAGTGCTCGTCGTATAGGACAATTCTTTTACGATGACGTTCTGGAAGCTGAAGGCCAGAGCCGATAAAATGGCGTAAATGACACCTCTACTCAAACCAAGGGCCTTCCTTCCTAGTGTTTCGCCGCAATGGCATCGACAAAGGAGAGGACGGCTTTCTTCATGTCTTCCTTATCGATGGCATCGCTGAAGCGGACCGGTTTTTCCTTGAGATCTGCCAAGGGCTTCGGCAGGGCGATACCCGTGACGCTGCTGATATCGGCCAGCATGTCGAAGGGATCGTCGCTCTGGCGCAGGGCCAGGGCCTGGCAGATGACAGGCGGGAATTTATAGGGATGGGCCGTGGACATGATGACCGTGTGGCGGCCTGCATCGAGGCCCTGGCGGTGACGGTTCATGCCGACGCCGTAGGCCACGGCCGTATGGGGGTCGAGGAGATAGCCGAAGTCGTTGTAGACGTGGTTGATGACGGCTTTCGTTTCGTCGTCGTCGATCCAGCCGCCTTCGAATTCTTCGCGCAGCTTCTTCAGTTCGTCGGCGGAGACGCTCATTTTCCCTGTGGCCAGGAGGTCCTTTTCCCACTGGGCCACTTTGGCCGCATCCTGTCCGGCCACGTAGAAGAGGAAGCGTTCGAAGTTGCTCGAAAGGAGGATGTCCATGGACGGGCTCGACGTCGTGTAGAATTCGCGGTTCATATCGTAGACGCCAGTTTCGAAGAAATCAGCCAGGACCTTGTTCTGGTTGGACGCGCAGATCAGCTTGCCGATGGGGACGCCCATTTTCTTTGCGAAATAGCCGGCCAAAATGTTGCCGAAGTTCCCTGTCGGCACGATGACGTCGAAGGTTTCGCCTTCGCTGATGGCGCCGTTGTCGACGAGGGAGACATACGTCGAGACGTAGTAGGCGACCTGCGGGAAGAGGCGGCCGATGTTGATGGAATTGGCGCTCGAGAAGAGGACGCCTTTGCTGTTCGCATAGTCGTTGACTTCTTTGCTCGTGAAGACGCGCTTCAAGAAACTCTGGGCATCGTCGAAGTTGCCGTAAATGGCCGAGACCTTGACGTTCTCCCCTTCCTGCTTCTGCATCTGCTGCTTCTGCATGGGGCTGACGCCTTCGCTCGGATAGAAGACCATGATGTTCGTGCCCGGCACGTCCTTGAAGCCTTCCAGGGCGGCTTTGCCCGTGTCACCGCTCGTCGCCGTGAGGATGAGGATCTGACGGTCTTCTTTTTCCTGCTTCTTGGCAGCCGTCAAAAGGTACGGGAAGAGCGACAGGGCCAGGTCCTTGAAGGCCAGCGTGCGGCCGTGGAAGAGTTCCGCAATGGAGAGGTCCGTGTCGATGGAATGGAGCGGCACGATGCGGTCGTCGCGGAAGGTCGTATCGTTATAGGCAGAGGCAATCATCTTCTTGCGTTCGTCTGCCGTGAAATTCGTAAAGAAATGGGACAAAACGGCTTCGGCGATTTCCTGATAGGATTTGCCGGCCAGGTCCTTATAGGAAAGGACATTTTCCGGGAAGGTTTCCGGGACATAGAGTCCCCCGTCGGCTGCCAATCCATGCAGGAGCGCATAAGACGGCGAAACGCATTCGTCAGAACGTGTACTTCTAAAATTCATTCATAATCCCCCTTTTTGGCTCGCATCTGGGCGAAACGCCTGCAGTACGTAGTATTTAAGCCAGTATAGGACTAGTATAATATAGAATGAGCGTAAAAGCTAGTTTTTTAAAAGGCGAGTTTTTAGTTTGTAGTTTTTAGCGCCCTACCACGCCGCAGGCAGGCAGCCGGCGATGCTCAGGACGGCGTAGACGCCGGCGCTGGCGAAGAGGATGACGACCAGGGCCTGCATGACGGGATGGGCGATCCAGCCGCACTGCCAGCACGGCGCCTGGTCCCCTATTTTCCGGGCCCGGCGCAGCATGAAGACGGGCAGGACGGACATGATGATGCCCCCGAAGGTGCCGGCGCTGAAGATGGCGTTGACAAAGCCCACGAGGCCGCTGTAAGCCAAAAGGACCGGCGGCACGACGATGACGCAGAGGCAGAGAGCCCGCGTGCGGATATCCGTTTCCGATTTAAAGCCCAGACAATCGATCATGTTGGTCAGAAAGCTTTCGGCAATGGCCCAGAACGACGTCAGCATGGCGCAGAAGGCAAAAGCATTGACGATGACAAAGAAGACCGGCGAACCGAGGGCCCGGCCCCACGAGAGCGAGGCGACTTCCGAAATTTCACCGACTGGCAGCATCAGGAAGACCGCCAGCGGCACGAGGGCCAGGATGACGAAGGAAATCCCCGCCCCCGTAAGGATCGAGGGCACGAGTTTCCCCGGTTCCGCCGTGAAGCCCCGTGAGATTTCCGGTACGATATACTGCACGGCATAGCAGAAGACGGCAATATTGAAGACCGGTACGGCATAGGTCCAGTGAGCGTAGAGGATATCTGCGACAGGTACGCGGGCCGAAAGAAGTGACGCGCCGACAAGGAGAATAAGCATGGCCGTCATACCTGAACTCAAATATTTCTCAGCTACACCCGTAGCCTTAAGCCCCAGCCAGACCACGCTCGTCGCCCCGAGGGCAAAGAGGCAGCTGGCTATTTCCAGGGAAATACCGAAAAATTCGCTCAAAATCCTGCCGCAGCCGCTCGTATAGGCGATGAGACTGCAGAAGGACGTGGCGCCGACAGAAAAGAAAATCAGCCATGAACCGATCTTGCCGACATACTTTTCCGCCAGCCCGGAGAGCTGCAAAGGCTGCGACGTGCGCAGCGCCGTTTCTGCCACATAAAGCATGGAAATGACAGAAAAAAATCCTGCTACGACAAGCCACGTAAGCAGGACAGGCCAGCCGGCATTGCGACTGGCAAAAGCTAAACCTAAAACACCGGAACCAATGGTAGACCCGACGACCATCATCGTAGCCTCCATAAACGTAAGACGATGTACCTTGAGAGCAGCCTCTTTTTTCGCCGCTCCCGCCGATATAGTGTCCAACTCGTTCACATACTCCATTGAGAAAAAACCTCTTTTCCTGAGAAAATATGTTACCTGATGTCAGCATGTCCCGTCCATTATACCACATCGGCATAGAAGTGGCTAGAGGACGGCGTCGAAGTTTTAAGCAGGAAACAAGTCATTTCACGAAAAAGGGACTGCCGCTTCATGCGACAGTCCCTTTTCTTTTCTGGTGCGCCTAGAAGGATTCGAACCTTCGCACCCGGTTCCGGAGACCGGTGCTCTATCCCCTGAGCTATAGGCGCATATTGGTGACCCAGTAGGGATTCGAACCCTAGACCCACAGCTTAGAAGGCTGTTGCTCTATCCAGCTGAGCTACTGAGTCAATAAAAATGGAGCGGGTGATGGGAATCGAACCCACATAACCAGCTTGGAAGGCTGGCGCTCTACCACTGAGCTACACCCGCATCGAATCGGTATGGTCGGAGCAGCAGGATTCGAACCTGCGACCCCCTGGTCCCAAGCCAGGTGCGCTACCAAACTGCGCTATGCCCCGCCAACAAAAAATATTATACAGGAAATGAAAGGGCTTGTCAACAGGCGTTGCAAATAATCCATATTCCGAGTAAAATATAAGTAATACGACTTAGGAGGTAATTGATATGCCTAGTGCAATGAGTATTCACTTTGAATCGGATCATCCTTTTGTCGCCGTTCCTCTGGAATGCGAAACGATTGAAGATTTGCAGGACCGGATCGACGAAATCTTAAAGAAACCTTATGACATGATCGCCTTTGACGCAGGCCTTTTCAACGGGACCATCAATCTCTCCCAGCTCTGGAACGCCCTGCTCTTCATCGCCCGCGATGCAGAACAGCCGTCGGTCCTCTTTTCCTGTGACAAGAGCAAGTTGCCGGAAATGTACCAGACCGACAACGACTATGCCACAATCCTGCGCTTTGCCATCCGCTCGGCCCTCATCGACGCCGTGAAAATCGAAGGCAGCCTCGATACTGATGACATCGATGACATTGCCGCTCAAGCCAACGACCTCGGCAGCGTGCCGATCATCGTCGTCCGTGCGGAACAGGGCGCCAAAGCCGACGAACTGGTAAAGAAAATGGAAGACCTCTGGGATCTGGAAGCGAAGACCTTCGAACTCGCCGTCCCGGTAGAAACGAAAGAAGACATCCAGGCTTTGGAAGACGCAGCGAAGAAATTCAAGGAAGCCCATCACGACGCCACGGTCATCGCCCACCCCATCGGCAAGGTCGCCAAAGAAGCCATGCTTAAAGGCGATACCTTCGGCGCGCCCCTGCTCTACACGACAGACGGTGAAGCCACAGACACCCTGCCGAGCAGCACGGATATCTATAAGATGCTCCATCCGGAGGAATGATGGCGCCTGCGGCGCCGTAGGTCGTTTGCCGTTTGGCGTGGGTCGTGGGCTTCGGCAAACGAATCACGCCAAACGAACCACAAAAGGGACTGTCGCTGAATGCGACAGTCCCTTTTTTCTATGTCTACAAATTGCAGGATAGGAAAAGCACAGGATTCTCTGCCTTTCTCTGCTCTTTACTGCAGTTCCTTGGTCAAAAGCTGGTTGACGACGCCCGGGTTGGCGCGGCCTTTGGTTTCTTTCATGATCTGGCCGACGAGGAAGCCGATGGCTTTCTTCTTGCCTGCCTTGTAGTCGGCGACGGACTGCGGGTTGGCAGCGATGACTTTCTTGACCATTTCTTCGAGGGCGCCTGTGTCGGTAATCTGGACGAGGCCCTGTTCTTTGACGACGACGTCGGCGGATTTACCGGATTTCCACATTTCCGGCAGGACTTTCTTAGCGATCTTACCGGAAATCGTGCCCTTGGCGATGAGTTTCAGGAGGCCTGCGAGGTCTTCCGGTTTGACCGGTGCCTGCATGATGGAGACGCCTTCTTCATTCAGTTTCTTGGCGAATTCGCCGAGCATCCAGTTGGCTGCTTCTTTGGCATCGACGCCGGCTTTGACGACGGCTTCGAAGTAGTCGGCCGTCTGTTTTTCCAGTGTCAGCAAATTAGCATCGTATTCGGAAAGGCCCAGTTCGTCCTGGAAGCGCTTGCAGCGGGCATCCGGCATTTCCGGCAGTTCCTTGCGGACTTCTTCGATGTATTCCGGCGAGACTTCGATAGGAATGAGGTCCGGTTCCGGGAAATAGCGGTAGTCGCTGTCCCCTTCTTTGACGCGCTGCAAAATAGTGATGCCCTTGGCTTCGTCCCAGCCGCGCGTCGCCTGCTGGATGGTGCCGCCTTCGTCGAGGATTTCGGCCTGGCGGACGGCTTCGTATTCAATGCCCTTCTGGACGGCACTGAAGGAGTTGATGTTCTTGATTTCCGTCTTCGTACCGAGTTTGTCCGAACCGACAGGGCGGACGGAAATGTTGGCGTCGCAGCGCATGCTGCCTTCTTCGAGGCGGCAGTCGGAAACGCCGAGGTACTGCATGATGGAGCGCAGTTTTTCAAGGTATGCCCGTGCTTCGGCACCGCTGCGCAGTTCCGGTTCACCGACGATTTCCAAAAGCGGTACGCCCGTACGGTTGTAGTCGACGCTCGTCGATTCCGAATTGGCAATGCTGCCGCCGCTGTGGACGAGCTTGCCTGCGTCTTCTTCCATGTGGATGCGCGTCAGGTGGATACGGCGCTGTTTGCCTTCGACGTCGATGTCGATGTAGCCGCCTTTGCAAATCGGCAGGTCGAACTGGGACGTCTGGAAGTTCTTCGGCAGGTCCGGATAGTAGTAGTTCTTGCGGTCGAATTTGCTGAAGGGCAGGATGTCGCAGTGCAGCGCGAGGCCCGCTTTGACCGCATAATGAAGGACTTCTTTATTCAGTACGGGCAGGACGCCGGGCAGGCCCAGGCAGACCGGGCAGACGTGGGTATTCGGTTCAGCGCCGAATTCCGTGCTGCAGCCGCAGAAGATTTTCGTTTTCGTTTTTAATTCGACATGGACTTCCAAGCCGATAACGGATTCGTATTTCATTAGAGTTCAACCCCTCCCATTGGCGACGGTTTGCGAAGGTCCGTCCGATTCTGTTCAAACGTGTAGGCGACGCGGAGCAGCGTTTCTTCATCGAGGGCTCTGCCGATGAGCTGCATGCCGATGGGCAGGCCGTCTTTGTAGCCGCAGGGAATACTCAAGCCCGGCAGGCCGGCGAGGTTCAGGGTAACCGTGCAGACGTCGCCGAGGTACATGGCCAGCGGGTTATCGCTGTTCTGGCCGATCTTGAAGGCCGTGTCCGGCGCCGTCGGCGTGAGCAGGACGTCGCATTTTTTGAGGGCTTCGTCGTAGTCCTGCTTAATCAGCGTGCGGACCTTCATGGCGCGCAGGTAGTAGGCGTCGTAGTAGCCCGAGCTTAAGACGTACGTGCCGAGGAGGATGCGGCGCTTGACTTCGTCGCCGAACCCTTCCGTACGGGTCTTGATGTACATGTCGACGATGTCCTTGCCGTCGACGCGCATGCCGAAGCCGACGCCGTCGTAACGGGCGAGGTTGGAGCTGGCTTCTGCCGGCGCGATGATATAGTAGGCAGCGATGCCGTATTTCATGTGCGGCATGCTGACGGGAACGATTTCTGCACCGAGTTTCTTGTACGTTTCGATGGCGTCTTCCAGGGCCTTGCGGCAGGTCGCATCGAGGCCTTCGCCGAAGAATTCTTCGGGGACGCCGATTTTCATGCCCTTGACGTCATTGACCAGGGCCTGTTTGTAGTCCTTTTCGGCCTGCGGGATGGACGTCGAGTCCTTCTTGTCGTGGCCGGCGATGGTGTTGAGGACGATGGCGCAGTCGGCGACGTCATTCGTGAAGGTGCCGATCTGGTCGAGGGAGGACGCGAAAGCGATGAGGCCGTAACGGGAAATGAGGCCGTACGTCGGTTTCAGGCCGACGACACCGCAGTAGGAAGCAGGCTGGCGGACCGATCC
>UMEZ01053965.1_pt1 | contig 12775 bp, 10 predicted proteins | sample 1964841 | NCBI WGS metagenome assembly UMEZ01 (sample SAMEA4836029, study PRJEB28245) | human gut metagenome | biome: gut microbiome; material: fecal sample | place: Denmark | collected 2008 | reverse complement strand
TAACGTGGGGCTTTTTGCGCTCGTAACGTTCCTTAGCCATTGGAATTTCCTCCTTTATGTTCGCGTAAAACTGCGAAGGTATCTTCGCTGCTTTCCGGCGGCAGATGCGGTTGTGGAGCAGGCGATGGGAATCGAACCCACAAGGCCAGCTTGGGAAGCTGGAGTTTTACCACTAAACTACGCCTGCATGTCCCGCATCAAGCCTAACCAGACTTGTCAGACAAGGTATATTGTAAACATTTAAGACCGGATTGTCAAGCCTTTCGGACAATTTTTCAGCGCGATTCTGAAAAAAGTTTGTTCGTACTGAAAAACTGTCCGAAATTTGTCTGTGATTTTTGGTTCATTCGATGAACATCGCGTCTCCGAAGCTGAAGAAGCGGTACTTTTTCTGTACAGCTTCGCGGTAAACGTCCAGCGCCGTCTCGCGCCCCATGAAGGTGCTGACGAGCATCAGCAGGGTGCTCTGTGGCAGGTGGAAATTGGTAATCAAGGCATCCACCGCCTTAATTTTCTTGCCGGGATAGATGAAAATCGCTGTGTCGCCCGCGCCGGGATGCACGATGCCATCCTCCGTCGCGACCGTTTCAATCGTGCGCACGGACGTTGTACCGACACAAATCAGCCGTCCACCGCCAGCGCGGATGGCGTTGAGCGTGTTCGCCGCCGCCTCCGTCACCTGATACCACTCGCTGTGCATCACATGTTTATCAACATCTTCCACTTGAACCGGGCGGAACGTCCCCAGCCCGACGTGCAGCGTCACCGGCACGATGGTCACGCCCTTGGCACGGATGCGTTCGAGCAGCTCCGGCGTGAAGTGCAGCCCCGCCGTCGGCGCAGCGGCAGACCCCTCGTTTTTGGCGTAAACGGTTTGATAGCGGCTCTGATCCGCCAGCTTTTCGTGGATATACGGCGGCAGCGGCATTTCGCCCAGCCGGTCGAGCAGTTCCTCGAAAACCCCTTCATAATGGAAACGGACGATGCGTCCGCCGATTTCCGGCACGCTTTCCAGAATCTCGCATTTGAGCAGTCCGCCGCCGAAAACACACGTCGTGCCGGGCTTCAGGCGGCGTCCGGGGCGGACAAGCGCCTCCCAGTCCGTCTGATTTTTCCGGCGCAGCAGCAGCACCTCCACCGGCACGCCCGTATCTTCCTTCTCGCCCAGCAGACGTGCCGGGATGACCTTCGTCTCGTTGATGACCAGCGCGTCGTTCGGGTTCAAATAGTCAATAATATCGTAGAAATGCTTGTCCTCGCGCTCGCCCGTCGCGCGGTGTACCACCATCAGGCGGCTGTGGTCGCGCGGTTCGACCGGGGTCTGCGCAATCAGTTCTTCGGGCAATTCATAATCAAAATCGGATGTTTTCATAACAATTCACCTTATTTTCAATTGCATCAAATACGCATTTTTCATCGCGCCGTCTTTCAGCACAAAAGCGTCCGGGTGGACGCCGACGACGCGGAAGCCGACCTTCTCGTACAGCGCCTGTGCGCGGCTGTTGCCCTCGATGAATTCCAGCTCGACCTGTCGAACCTCTGGGCGCGCTTTCGCCACGTCCACTAACTCCGTCAGCATTGCCGTCCCAAGCCCAAGACGCCAGTAGGCGCGGCGGATGCTGATAGCGACGTTCGCACGGTGGCGCATTTTCAGTCGCGTGGAAAAGTTGATATTCGCCACGCCCGCCAGCTGCCCGTCCACCCACGCGGTCAGCATCAGTTCGTTGTCATCCGCTGTAAGCCTCGTCAGAAACGTCCGCTCGCCCTCATCGGTCAGGCTTTGCCGTTCCTCCGGGTACGCCAGCAGGAACTCTGTCTCACCGCAAACGTCCAACAGAAAGCGAACCATCTCCGCCGCATCATCCGGGTGTGCAGAGCGAAGCAGAGCTGCGCGTCCATCCCTGCAAATTACTTCTCTTTCTTCACATTTCATGCTCACAGCTCCATTTTCAGCTGATTATTGCTTCCCTGCCCCGGCGGCGTGCGCTTCATGTGCTCCCACGCGGCGGGCGTGCACATTCTGCCGCGCGGCGTGCGCATCAGGAAGCCGAGCTGCATCAGGTACGGTTCGTAGACGTCCTCAATGGTCACGGCATCCTCGCCGGTTGTCGCCGCGAGGGTGTCCAACCCGACCGGGCCGCCGCCGAATTTGTCCATCATCGTGCCAAGGACGGCGCGATCCACCTTGTCCAGTCCCAGCTCGTCCACGCCCTGCATGGCAATCGCCTCCCGCGCGACATCAAGGCTGATGACGCCGCCGCCGCGCACCTGCGCGTAGTCGCGGACGCGTTTGAGCATCCGATTTGCGATTCGCGGCGTACCGCGGCTTCGGCGCGCAATCTCCATGATGCCTGCGTCCTCCGCGTCAATCTCCAGAATCGACGCGCTTCGGCGGACGATTTGCGCCAGTTCCTCCGGCTTGTACATTTCCAGCCGGAAGAGAATGCCGAAGCGGTCGCGCAGCGGGGCGGACAGCTGACCTGCGCGGGTTGTCGCGCCAACGAGCGTGAATTTCGGCACGGCGACGCGAATCGACCGCGCGGTCGGGCCTTTGCCAATCATGATGTCGATGGCAAAGTCCTCCATCGCGGGGTACAGCACCTCTTCCACCGAGCGGGAGAGGCGGTGAATTTCGTCGATGAACAGCACGTCCCCCTGATTGAGGTTCGCCAGAATTGACGCGAGGTCGCCGGGACGCTCAATCGCCGGGCCGGACGTGACGCGGATGTTCTGCCCCATTTCCGCCGCGACAATGGTTGCCAGCGTCGTTTTGCCCAGACCGGGCGGGCCGTAGAGCAGCATATGATCCAGCGCGTCATGGCGAGTAAGCGCCGCCTGAATGTAGATGCTCAGGCTGTCCTTAACCGCCTGCTGACCGACGTACTCCCGCAGGGTATGCGGGCGCAATGTCGTCTCCACCGCGCTGTCTTCGGGCTGAAAGTCGCCCGTCACCAATCTTTCTTCCACTTTTTATCCTCACATTCCCGCCATTGCGCGCAGCGCCAGCCGAATCAGTTCATCCGCCGGGGCATCCTTGTCCTCCACATGCGACAGGGCATCGCGCGCCTCGATGGCGGAGTACCCCAGCGCCGTCAGCGCCTCGATGGCTTCGGCGAAATTATCCGCCGCCGCGCCTGATGTCGGCATGGCCGCTTTGCCCGTCGGCTGATTGATATCCGCCTGCGTGACCTTATCTTTGAGTTCCAGCGCGATTCGCTGCGCCGTCTTTTTGCCAATGCCCGGCGCGCGGGAGAGGGCGTTGACGTCACCGAGCAGAATCGCAAGGTTCAAGTCGCGCAGGGGCATAGCGCCGAGCAGACCGAGCGCGGTTTTTGCGCCGACACCGCTGATGCCCGTGAGCGAAAGGAAGAGCTGCTTTTCCTCCTTTGTTGCAAAGCCGAAGAGTTCCATCGCGTCTTCGCGGACGGAAAGGTAGGTATAGCAGCGCATTTTCTCGCCCATCGGCGGCGCTTCCTGCAAGGTGGTCATGGAGCAGTTGAGCTGATAGCCGATGCCGCCAGCTTCAAGGACTAAGGAATTGGTCGTTTTTTCGCACACACGACCTTCGATAAATGCGTACATGGTGGTTATCTCCTTGGGTAAAAGAATAAAATCCGGGGAAAAAAGCTGGACAGTAACTAAAAAACTTCCAATAAAAAATCAAGAAGCATGGTGGTGCGCCCGAAGGGGTCAAGGGGGCGACCGCAGACTTCGTCTGTTTCCATTGCCCCCTTGTCGCCTCCGCAGAGGCGAAACCCTCTGCAACAATTAAAGACTGCTGTTTTTTCAGACAGCCAGCGTTGATTTTCCTACCAATCTGGTCATTGCCATACTTCCAGAGGGCAAAGAAAACGAACGAAGTTCGCGATCGCCCTCTGGACTCCTTCGGCGGTCGCCTCCCATGCAGATTGAACTGTATTGGAAGGCTTTTTAGTTACTGGCAGGGACGCTTCGCTGCCTGCGCCTTGTTGGCTGTTCCCTTTGAGTAGTTTTGACGAGCAACGGTTGGGGCGTTGCCCCAAGCCCCACAAGGGGCGCCGCCCCTTGACCCTGCAAGGGGGAATCCCCCCTTGACCCCTCCGCGCGATTGAGTTGACTTCTTCTTCATACTCCTTCCGCGTGCTGCTCTTTTGGCTTTGCTTCGCCTTTTTCCCCCTATTTCATCCTGAATTGTTCCTTCGCCGCGCCACACTGGCAATGCGTTATCGCACACGCAATCGCATCCGCCGCGTCATCCGGCTTCGGTATCTCCTTCATCCCCAAAAGCAGCTTCACCATCTGCTGAATCTGCTTTTTATCCGCCTTCCCATACCCCGTCACCGCCTGCTTAATCTGCATCGGCGTATACTCATACAGGCTCTCCGTATACTCCGCCGCGCTGATAATCGCTGCGCCGCGCGCCGCCCCAACCATCAGCGCCGTCGTGACGTTCCGCGCAAAGAACAGCTCCTCAAACGCCACGTCGTCCGGATGATAGATGTTCACGAGGTCGCGTACACCCAATTGCAGTGCCCGCAAGCGGTGCTGCATCGGCACACCCGCCTGCGTTTCCACACAGCCGTAGCCAAGCAGACGCATCCGCGTGCCCTGCGCCTCCACCACGCCCCAGCCCATCAGCGCATAGCCGGGGTCAATGCCTAAGACAATCATTGCGACCTCCTGTTATATAGATGGCGCTTCCGAACATAAACTCCATCTATTGCAGGGAAGTTTCGCCTCTGCGGAGGCGACAAGGGGGCATTCCGATTACCCCCCTTGACCCCTTCGGGCGACCTTCCGTTAAGATAGGATTCTATGTTCGCTCTTTATGATACCGCTTCTTTCGCCCCGTGTCAACCGAACACGCGAAATTCATTCAACTTCTCCCCGCAAGGCTTGACGAATTCGCCGATTCACGGTACAATGAAGCAGATGGAAACCCCTTTCCCATTTTGCACGATTTCGACACATTAACGAGGAGGATTTTTCCGATGAAGTATGTTCTTGGTATTGACCTTGGCACGTCCGGCACCAAAACGGTGCTGTTCGACCAGTATGGCACGGCGGTCTGCTCCGCGCTGGTGGAGTATCCGCTGTATCAGCCGCACAACGGCTGGGCAGAGCAGAAGCCGGAGGACTGGTATCATGCGGCGGTGGACACCATCCGCAGCGTGCTGACGAAGTCCGGTGTGGACAAGAAGGACGTCGTTTCGATGGGCATCAGCGGTCAGATGCACGGTCTGGTCATGCTGGATGAAGCAGGGAACGTCCTGCGCCCGTCTATTATCTGGTGCGACCAGCGCACGGCGGCGGAGTGCGACCAGATTCACGAAATTGTCGGCCGCGATCAGCTGATTTCCATTACGGCAAATCCCGCGCTGACTGGCTTCACGCTGTCAAAGCTGCTGTGGGTGCGCAATCACGAGCCGGAAGTGTACGCCAAGTGCCGTCACATCCTCCTGCCGAAGGACTATGTGCGCTATATGCTGACCGGCGATTTCGCGACTGAAGTCAGCGACGCATCCGGGATGCAGATGCTCGATGTGCCGAACCGCTGCTGGTCGGAGAAGCTGCTGAACATGCTGAACATCGACCCGTCGCTGCTGGCGAAGGTGTACGAATCCTGCGAAGTGACGGGCCACATCTCCAAGGCGGCAGCGGAGCTGACCGGGTTGAGTGAAGACACGCTGGTCGTCGGCGGCGCGGGCGACAACGCGGCGGCGGCTGTCGGCACGGGTGTTGTCGAGGACGGGCGCGCGTTCACCACCATCGGCACGTCCGGCGTTGTGTTTGCCCACACGGACAAACTCGCCATCGACCCCAAGGGGCGTGTGCACACGTTCTGCTGCGCTGTGCCGGGCGCATGGCACGTCATGGGCGTGACGCAGGCGGCGGGTCTGTCGCTGAAGTGGTTCCGCGACAACTTCTGCATGGCGGAGAAGGAAGCCGCCGCGCTCATGGGCGAAGACCCCTACAACCTGATGAACAAGCAGGCGGCGCAATCCCCCATCGGCGCGAACAAGCTGCTGTATGCCCCCTACCTGATGGGCGAACGCACCCCGCACCTTGACGCGGACTGCCGCGGCATGTTCTTCGGCTTGAGCGCGATGCACACGCGCCGCGACCTGCTCCGCGCGGTCATGGAGGGCGTCACCTACTCGCTGAAGGACTGCCTGAATGTGCTGGCGGAAATGGGCGTTGCGCCTGAAACGATGCTGGCTTGCGGCGGCGGCGGCAAGAGTCCGCTGTGGCGGCAGATGCTGGCGGACGTGTTCCAGATGCCGGTTGCGACGACGGTGAACACGGAAGGCCCGGCGCTGGGCGTGGCAATTCTGGCGGGCGTCGGCGCGGGGCTGTACGCGAGCGTGCCGGAAGCGTGCCGGGCGATGATTCATGTGAATCCGGCGCAGAACCCGATTGCGGAGAATGTGCCGCAGTATGAGAAGGTGTATGCGCTGTATACGAAGCTGTATCAGGCGAATAAGGGGCTGTATAAGGAATTGGCGAAGCTGTAAGGGCTGATTGCTTCGGGACGCCAAAGCGCAGCACGCGGAAGGAGTATGGCAGCGAAACCAACTCAATCGCGCGAAGGGGTCAAGGGGCAATTGCCCCTTGCGGAGTCCAGAGGCGGCGCCTTTGGTGGGGCTTGGCGCAACGCCCCAACTGTTCCACGGGCGACCAGTTATGCCAAACGCGCTCAACAAAGGGCGCAGGCAGCGAAGCGTCCCTGCCAGTAACTTTGCGCGTCCGCAGACGCGCCCCCAAGCTGCTCTTTCAACCTATTCAACATTGTCGCGCCAGATTGGCGCGACTGACCAGCATCGGGAGAAGTCGTTTTCTCTCGGTGCTGGTCTTTTTTGTTGCAGGGATTTCGCCTCTGCGGAGGCGACCAGAGGGCTTTGCGGTCGCCCTCTGGACTGCTTCGCAGCGCACACTCCCATAATTGATTTTGTTTGTTGCATGGAGAACCGCGTCTATGGGCATAATTCAGGCGCGCAAAATCCCCCCATGCAAAAAGCCGCCGCGTTTTGCCCGCAGCGGCTATTGTTATCCACAAAGATTCCACATTTCTTGCACTTATTCCACATCCATGTCCTCGAATGCTTCCAGCCCCTTCTTTGCCTCCGCCTTCGCGTCGCCGTGGCGGACGAAGCACATCGTGACGAAGCTCAGGGTGGAGAAAATCGCAGCATAAGGGAAAAGCACGCGGTAGTCGATGGCGCGCATCAAAGAACCCGCGGCAATCGGCGTGACGACCTGCGCAACCATCGAAAACGTGTAGTAGTAGCCCGTGAAGCGCCCGATGTCGCTGCCGCGGCACATTTCCACTACCATCGGCAGGGAGTTGACGTTAATCGCCGCCCACGCCAGACCGACCAGGGCGAAAACGACGTACATCACCGGGGTGATGGCGGTGGACGTGCAGGTGAGGACGAAGCCAAGCAGGAAGCAGAGCGTCAGCAGGGCAACACCAAGCTGAATCGTCCGCTTTCGCCCGATTTTCGCTGCCAAAGCGCCAATCGGGATGTAGGAGCAAATCGCGCCCGCCGTCGCGACGAGCAGGCACGTTGATGCGCCGCCCAAGCCCTCGCCCATCACCTGCTCAATGTACTTCGTGAACCACGTCGTCACGCCATTGTAGGCGATAAACCAGAGCGAAATGGACTCCAGCAGGAAGGTCAATGACCGCTTGACCTCCTTTGGCAGCACTTCGTTGCCCGATTCATCCTTCGCGGCGAGGTTCCAATCCGGGTGCTGCTTCTCCAGCGCGCGGTTCTCTTCGGACAACCTCTTTTCCTTCACCGTCAGCGCCAGCACAAGCACCGATACTGCCATAATCAGCGACACGATGATAAACAGCGGCTGATAATCTACATGTCCCGCCACCTTGCGCGACGCGGGGTACAGCACCGCCGCCAGCGCCAGATACAGAATGCCGCCGACCGCGCCCATCAGGTTGATGACGGCATTGCCGCGGCTGCGCAGGGGATTCGGGGTCACATCCGGCATCAGCGCCACCGCCGGGGAGCGGTACACGCCCATCGCAACGAGCAGCAGCGCCAGCACCGCGATGAACAGCCCCAAAATCAGCGGCGAGGGCGACGCGGCATAGGCGTTGTCCAGCACGGGCAGCAGGTTCATCAGTGCGACCGCCGCCGCTGTGCCGCCGATGATGTAGGGCATCCGGCGGCCAATGCGCGTGTTCGTCTTATCCGACAGCGCGCCGAAGAGCGGCAGCAGGAACAGCGCCAGCACATTATCCGCCGCCATGACCGCGCCCGCAATCGTCTCGTTCAGGTGGAAAGTATCCGTCAGAATCAGCGTCATCACGCTGTCATACATCTGCCAGAAAATGCAGATGGACAAAAACGCCAGACCGACCAGCATGGTACGCTTGGTGTTGAGCTTCACGGCAAATTTCGCCCCTTTATTGAATAATCCGCTCCAGTTTATCACGTTTTGCGCCGAATGTCCATGCGTTCACACAGATTTCGTTTTCCCTTTGCGGAATTCTTATGCTTGCGCATTTTTTCCTTTACGAAAGCGATTTTCCGTTGTATAATAAGAAATGGTACTCGATAAAGAGGAGGCGAACGGAGCATGGAGACGGGCAAACGATGCCTGATTGTCGTGGACTACCAGAAGGACTTTGTGGACGGTTCTCTCGGCTTTGAGAAGGCAGTCACGCTTGACCACGGGATTGCTGAGAAAATCCGCCTGTATCACAGCCGCGGCGACGACGTGATGTTCACGCTGGATACGCACAATGACGACTACCCGACCACGCAGGAGGGGAAAAATCTCCCCGTGCCGCACTGCATCGCCGGAACGCCTGGACACCGCCTGTTCGGGGAAACAGCGGCGTGCCGCCAAAAGCAGGACATGGTGTTCTTCAAGCCGTCTTTCGGCTCAATGGAGATGCTCTGCTACCTGCGCACGCACCCGTATCAGGAAATCGAGCTGGTCGGCGTGGTCACGAACATCTGCGTGATTTCAAACGCCGTGCTGTGCAAGGCAGCGCTGCCGGAGGCGCGCGTGTCCGTGGATGCGTTGCTTTGCGCGTCCAATGACGAGGCGCTGCACGAAAAGGCGCTCGACGTGATGCGCGGACTGCAAATCAATGTGACAAATTTCGACAAATAAGATAGAACAGGATGGGCAAAGCAATGGCAAATCGACCGCAGGAAAACCCGACGATGCTCTGTGATTTCTATGAACTCACGATGGGCAACGGCTACTACCGCAACGGTTTCTACAAGCGCAATGTGTATTTCGACGTGTTCTTCCGCAACGTGCCTGACGGCGGCGGCTTCGCGATTGCCGCGGGGCTGGAGCAGATTGTCGAGTACATCCAGCAGCTGCATTTCTCTGATGACGATATTGCTTATCTGCGCAGCAAGGGGATCTTCGATGAGGGCTTCCTCAATTACCTCAAGAATTTCAAGTTCCACGGCGACATTTACGCCGTCCCGGAAGGCACACCCGTGTTCCCCGGCGAACCGCTGCTGACCGTCCGTGCGCCCGCGATTGAGGCGCAGCTGATTGAAACGTATCTGCTGCTGGAGATTAACCACCAGTCGCTGATTGCAACGAAGGCGAACCGCATCGTCCGCGCGGCGCAGGGACGCGCTGTGCTGGAATTCGGCTCCCGTCGCGCACAGGGCGCGGACGGCGCGGTCATCGGCGCGCGCGCGGCGTACATCGGCGGCGTGGCAGGCACGGCGTGCACGCTGACGGACGTGCTCTACGGCGTTCCGGCGGGCGGCACGATGGCGCACTCGTGGGTGCAGATGTTCCCGACGGAATACGACGCCTTCAAGACCTACTGCGAGCTGTACCCCGACAACGCGACGCTGCTGGTTGACACCTACAACACGCTCAAATCCGGCGTGCCGAATGCTATCCGCGCGTTCAAGGAGATTCTGCTGCCGCGCGGCATCACCAATTTCGCCATCCGTCTGGACTCCGGCGACATTTCGTATTTGTCCAAGAAGGCGCGCAAAATGCTCGACGAGGCGGGCCTGCCGAACTGCAAGATTACCGCGTCGAACTCGCTGGACGAATACCTCATCCGCGACCTGATGATGCAGGGTGCGCAGGTGGACACCTTCGGCGTGGGCGAACGGCTGATTACGAGCAAATCGAACCCCGTTTTCGGCGGCGTGTACAAGCTGGCGGCGATTGAGGATGACGAGGGCAACATTATCCCGAAAATCAAGGTCAGTGAGAACACAGCAAAGATTACCAACCCGCACTTCAAGCGCCTGTACCGCCTCTACGACCGCGAGAGCGGCAAGGCGATTGCCGACGAGCTGACCCTGCGCGACGAGGTCATTGACCCGACGAAGCCGCACGTCATCTTCGACCCGAACGCGACGTGGAAGACCAAGGAACTGACCGACTTCACCGTGCGCGGACTGCAGGTGCCGATTTTCCAGAACGGCGAACTCGTCTACGAGCTGCCCGAACTGAACGACATCAAGGCATACTGCCGCCAGCAGATTCACACGCTGTGGGACGAAGTGAAGCGCTTCGAGAACCCTCACACCTACTACGTTGACCTCTCCCAGAAGCTTTGGGACGTCAAGCGCGGACTGCTGGAAGCCGCAAAATGCTAATTTTCCCCTTCGTACTACGATAAGGAGGCGTTTTCCATGCGCATAGAGCAGCAGAATCACCGGCTCATCATCCACGATGGCAGAAGCGAATGCTGGATTGACCCTTGGGGCAAGGACAGTCTGCGCGTGCGCATGAGCGCCGAGCCGGGCATGGACGGCCACGACTGGGCGCTGACCGAACCGGTTGAAGCGACGGACGTCGTCATCCGCAGCGAAGTCATCGACACGACCGACCCGTGGTACAAGGGCGATGAGTGGGCGAAGTACCACCAAACCGGCACAGAATGGACGCTGACGAACGGCAAAATCACCGCGAAAATCTCCACCGAGGGGTGGATTACGTTCCTGAACCAGCGCGGCGAGGTGCTGACGGCGGAATATTGGCGCAACCGTGACCGCATCAACCGCTACTGCGTCCCGCTGCGCGTTCCGGCGCGCGAACTCAAGCCCGTCCCCGGCGGCACGGATTTCTCCCTCACCGCGCGCTTCGAGGCGTATGACGACGAGATGATTTTCGGCATGGGGCAGTATCAGGATCGCCATTTGAACAAGAAAGGCTCTGTGCTGGAGCTGGCGCACCGCAATTCGCAATCAAGCGTGCCGTTCTTCGTGTCCAGCCGCGGCTACGGCTTCCTGTGGAACAATCCGGCAATCGGTACGGCGGCGTTCGGCACGAATGTGACGGAGTGGTCGGCAAAATCCACCAAAAAGCTGGATTATTTCATCACGGCGGGCGACACCCCGGCGGACATCGAAGCGAACTACACCGCCGCGACTGGGCGCACCCCTATGATGCCCGAATACGGCATGGGCTACTGGCAGTGCAAGCTGCGCTACCGGACGCAGGAGGAGCTGCTGTCTGTCGCGCGCGAAATGAAGCGCCGCGGGCTGCCGCTGGATGCCATCGTCGTCGACTTCTTCCACTGGACGCGGCAAGGTGATTTCCGCTTTGAACCGCGGGACTGGCCGAATCCGCAGGCGATGGTGGACGAATTGAAAGCAATGGGTGTGGAGACGGTTGTATCCGTGTGGCCGACCATCGACGAAAAGAGCGTCAACTTCGGCGAAATGGCAGAGCGCGGCTTGCTGGTGACGGCTGACCGTGGCAACGCGATTGCCATGACGTGGATGGGCAACACATTCTTCTTCGACGCGACGAACCCGGAAGCGCAGGCATTCGTCTGGGAGAAGTGCAAGAAGAACTACTACCAGTATGGCATCCGCTGCTTCTGGCTGGACGAGTCCGAGCCGGAATACGGGCCGTATGACTTTGACAACTACCGCTATTACGCAGGCCCTGCCCTGCAATGCACAAACACCTACCCCGTCGGCTACGCAAAGTGCTTCTACGATGGATTGCGCGAAGCGGGCGAAACGGAGATTCTGTCGCTTGTGCGCTGCGCATGGGCAGGCAGCCAGAAATACGCCGTTCTCACTTGGTCGGGCGACATTTCCTCCACCTTCCGCGCGATGCGGGAGCAGCTGCAAGCGGGTCTGAGCATGGGCATGGCAGGCATTCCGTGGTGGACGAGCGACATTGGCGGCTTCCTCGGCGGTCAGGTGGATGACCCGGCGTTCCGCGAGCTGCTGGTGCGCTGGTTCCAGTGGGCGTGCTTCTGCCCGGTCTTCCGGATGCACGGCGAACGCAGCCCGTGGTATGAGCGCGAGCAGGAGTACATTGGCGACGTGCGCCAGCTGACGAGCGGGCAGGCCAACGAAGTCTGGTCGTTCGGCGACGAGGTGTACGAGATTCTGCGGAAGTACCTGTTCGTGCGTGAGCGGATGCGCCCGTACATCCGCGAGGTGATGCGCGCCGCCCACGAACACGGCGACCCGGTCATGCGTCCCCTGTTCTACGGCTTCCCGGCGGATAAAGCTGCGTGGTCTGTGGAGGATGCGTACCTCTTCGGCGCGGATGTGCTGGTTGCCCCGGTGCTGGAAGCGGGCGCAAGAGTGCGCGACGTGTACCTGCCCGCGGGCGCGGACTGGATGGATGCCGCGACAGGTGCGGAATACACCGGCGGACAGACCGTGCGCATGGACGCGCCGCTGGACACCATGCCCGTGCTGATTCGCAAGGGCAGCGGGGTCAGGGTGTATTCGGACGACTGATATTGATATATGAAGGCGGCGCATGTGCGAAGGAATGCACATGCGCCGCTATTTATTTGGTTGCT
>UMEZ01055815.1_pt1 | contig 12780 bp, 14 predicted proteins | sample 1964841 | NCBI WGS metagenome assembly UMEZ01 (sample SAMEA4836029, study PRJEB28245) | human gut metagenome | biome: gut microbiome; material: fecal sample | place: Denmark | collected 2008 | reverse complement strand
ATAAATAAATAACAACCTCTTAGAAAGTGTGTGTATTATGAAACATATTACAATATCAACCAAAGAAAATGCTATTTTTATTTTTGATGACAATTTTATAAATACGTCTTCAATATGGGGCGATGAACTTAACTTTGAAATAAACAGCAAAGTATTTTCTATTTCTGTATATATAAACAGTAATTATATTGGTGGAGTTACTAATAAATTTGATGAGTGTGAAATCACAGTAGAAAGCAAAAAAGATAGACAGACAGTTCAAACAATTGAAGAATTAAAAAACCTCGTCAAGTGACGAGGCTTTTATTTTATATATATTTTTTCATTAACAACCTATATCTATACTCAATGTATTCATCACTGAAAATTGTCGGTAACATCATATATTCATTGAACGTCTTATATATATCATCAAATGACTTGTGTCCGAGTTTTATTGCATCAATGATTTTCTTGCCGTAGTGATATATATTAGATTTAACTTTCTGTTGTTGACATCTGTTAGTTATAGCGATGAAATTATAATTTTTATACGAACATTTGAACACATAGTAAAATATATTTTCAATTTCAATTGCAAATAATACAGTAGGCTTACACTCTTTGAATATAAAATCATCATAAGAGGAATTAAAACAATATTCGCTTTTAGTATAATCGCCTGTGGTAGCAACTTCGCACTTGCCGATTTTTAACATATGGGGTATCTCGTTTTCATCTTCATACGGCATCTTAGCGAAGTCAACGCATATTGTCGCTCCGTCTTTAAACTGCTTTGATTGCAGTTTAATTATATCGCCAGGCTTTAATTCTAACTTGTCAATATCAATACCGAGCCAATCAAAGTAAATGTTATATTTATTAATAGTGTTGCCTATTAAAATTATCTTGCCATTTCTATGTCTAAATATTGTTGATATAAGGCTCGTAAAATGAGTGATTTCATCTTCGATATATCCGTATATTGACATCGGGCAAAACTCTTCATATACAAGCGTGTGAACATTGTCAAATTGTTGTGATTTGTACTTTTCTTCAATTGCAAGTGAGAAAAAATGTCCAAAAACTTTAGCCTTAAGCCGTGGCTTTTTTTGATTTGCTTTCAGTTCCTCGGTTTCATCATAATTTACAATATAAAACGTGTTACTTTCAACCTTGATATATGAATTATATTTTTCTTTCAAATATTTGTGTAAATCGTCTGCAAACCATTTTGTAAGGCTTTCTGCCGATGCTGATGCACCATATCCAACACGGCGGACAAGTCCAAATTCGTGAGTACAGCCACTATTAAAATAGTCGTCTATAATATCATTCTTGCATACATCATAAGACTTGCCATTAGCACGACCTCCGAATAGAACGTCATAATCACAACGCATTGACCGTCTTTTATCGCCGTTATAATAAATCAATTATTATCAATCCTTTCTACCTTGTTATTAACATTACTTGGTCTACCAATATATGTTGGTAATATCTTGATGCCTTTTCTACGTAGATATGATAATTGTTGTGCTTCTTCAACAAGTGAGTGATTTGTAAATCCTATTGCTGTTAAAGTAAAGTCAGACGGCAGGAGCAAACAACCGCCAAAGCCGTTAAAAGTATATTGTTTTCCTGCATCGTCAATCACTCTTGCATTTTTGAATATGTTATCATTTTTAGTATAATATCCGATTGCAAGCTTACCTGTAACATCGGAGCAGAAAAAAGTATTCGGGTGATAATATTCAGAGCAGAATTTTTTAAAATCGCCATTGTAAATGTTATTCAAATATTTGTTTGTTGTCTTTTTTGGTACTCCGCTAATTGATATTGATATATCGCCGTTTTTATCAAACATATACGATTTAGCGCCAGCGGTACAAAAATGATTATAAATACCCTCATTGTCGGCAAGCCCCATGTTATAATACTTTTCACAATGCCATTTTTTATTAATATAATCGTTAAACATATCAACGGCTTTATTAACATTTTCTAAATCATTGACGCATTTTATACTGTCTGTATCCCAATATAAAATTGTAGAATTTGTTTGAGTAAAGATTATATATGACAGAATATATAAATGCAATCTTGCGTATGCTGTGACGTGTAATCCGTCAATATAACTTCTTAGTATGGTTCCGCTTTCTACGTCTACATTTTCTATACATTGCCACTCATTTTTTAAGGGGTAAAACAATAAATCATTCGGGGCTAATTGCTGAACATTAATTCCATATTGAGCATTAAGTCTACCCTTAGCAAGCCTTAATTCTCTGCTTAATGTATCTTTTTTATCCTCAGTCGAAAGAGTGAAAAAATGATTTAAAAAATCATCATTAACAACTAACGTATCATTAAAATTAAAATCTTCTTTTGTAATTGCATCAACATTATCACTATTTTTCAATTTTTTAAATACAACTTTCTGTTTTGCGTAGTTATTGATTGAGTTTGTGACATATGTCGGTAACTTTGCATTTTTCCGAGTGTAAAGCAGTTTTTTGCACTCGTCAATCTCAAAATCATAAAATAAAGTTAAAGCGATATAATCATAACTTGTTAAATATAATGTGATTTTATCAGCGCGCATAACTCTGCCGTTACTGCTTTTCATTGTTTTAATATCATAGTCGGAGCATTTGCTTACGCTTAAAAATGGCAATTCATTATGATTATTAAATCGCTTGATTTTGAGATTTTTAACAACAATTTCACACATAAAATAAGTGTGCAATGTCTTTTGTGGAGTAGTCAAATACCATTGCAATACTCCGCCCTTATATTTAATATAGGCGTTGTTTTTTTCAATGATATATTTTAAATATGCCGTCTTGTCACTTTCACGCATTTTGAAATTGAATGGAAAGTTACACATCAGCATCTGCGCAGGATAAGACGATGCAAAGTCATAACTTGCAACGTCATCAAAAGGCATAAACGAGTAAAATCGATTTGAACGCACATAACCACCGCAAAATACATTTCTTAATAATTCATATACAGTTGTGTTATCATCAAACTTTTTATTATAAAATTTGATTAAAGCAGTGCAAAGCCTTGTATATTTTTCTTTTTCTTCTGCTGTTGAATGTAATTCATTTTCAAGCCGTGTAAGACTTGTTGCGGTTATCATTCTGTCAATTGAATTGACATCAGTATAATAATTAGAATTTTTAAAACAGTCGACAACAGCGTATAAAGTGATTAATACGTCTTGCTCGTTGTATTTATATTCGATATCGGGTAACATTGAAATAGGGGTGTAATGCTGATTATATCCGCCTTTTTCATCAGTCAATTTTGCAATGCCTAATTCATCACCTAACACCTTTAAAGATTTACCTAAAAGTTTATAAGAGCATCTAAAAATTAAATGGTCTAACTCAAAAGATATCGGCTTTCTTGTATTCGATGCAATCATTGTTTCATTTTTATAATTATCACGAAAGAATTTTAAATTCTGCATAAATGAGAATTCATATGGGAGATTATGAATGTATATATAAGTGTATAAGTCTTTTTCAACACTATCTTTATTTAGCATTTCAAGAATAGTATTCCATTCGTCATAGGTGCGGAAAAATCGGTTATAACTTTGATAAAATGCGAAATTATCTTTATTAATATTGTTAAACGTATCCGCATCGAGATATACATTTTGAATGTTGCCTAAATACATTAAAGATAGCTTTCTATCGCCTACTTGATATGTTGAAGTCTCAATATCCAAAGCGTAAATAAATCTGTTGATATTTCTTTTTTTCTTTCGGTTGCGTTTTGCTTTTGTATCAACTTTGCAATCAAAAGTAGAATTTTCGCTAATATAAAATCCGTTAATTTCTTTGACGTTTCTTGCCTGTATAATTCGTTTTATTTGCTTTTCGGTCAATTCAGTATTTTCTTTTAAGAATACACGAAAAATATGAGTGTTTCCTTTTCGTATTAACTTGCCATTTTGATATAGATATAGATTATGTAACATTTTAATAATACAACTCCTCATACATGTTAGCGTCTTCGCCCGTTCCCAATTCCGTTATTAAATCGACTAATTTATAATAATCCGCTTCGTCCTGCTCGTTAGATATATCAAGAGCCTTTCTGCTTAATGATTGATTAAATTTATTTGATATTTCTACGGCGTAATCGTCACTGTTTAAAGTGTGTATTTTATTTTGCCTGTATATTGTTTGCATCAAGTTATTCACATTTCTATAATATGTGAATTTGCGGTTAAGTCGCAGTAACTCCCTGCTTTTTTCATCGCTCCATACAGGATTATTTTTTGCAATCTGTGATATTAATTCTGCATTAGTAAGATTTCCAGCCATAAGAAATAGGGGCGATTACTCGCCCCCGTCCCCCTTTCTAAATAGTGCTATAATCTTGTCGGGAAATTTAAACCCTGTTTCTTTGGCGTTTTCGCAGATGCTTGTAAATTCAACACCGCAAAGTGATATAGCGATTAAATTAACCGCATATTCTGAATTAAATAAATAAACTGCAATTACACCGACAAGTAGAAATGCAATATATTCAAGAGCCTTGCTTACACTTCCTCTTAGTTTTCCGCTTGATATATTTTTGTTTTTAATTGCCTTTGCAAAGCCGGTCATAAAATCAATTAAATAAAAGCAGAAAACCGCAAGAAAATATTTTGAATTTGCTAACATTATATTTTTAATTAAAATAAATTCGCTCATATAGTAACCTCCATTAACAGATATCAGCGTTGAGAATTGCAGTAAATGGGGCTACTGTAATTTCTCTAATATAAGAGTGCCAAAAGTTAGATCCATTATCATCACTCATCATAGGGCGGGCGAATAATGAGCTACCCTTAAACATGAGATTAAGAGGTATCGGATAAGATTTAGACCGTGTAAAACTGCCGTCAATCCATAACGTTATTGTTGCTGGAACTGTAAAATTTGCATTAGTTGGAGCAGTTGCTAAGTCTTCCCCCTGTCCGTATATTAAAGATTGAGCAAAATCACCTATATGCAGAATTGTATTACCGCTTAACTCGATATAAGGATATGCACTTTCATTCGCTTTCCATACGCTTGTTTGATGCGATGTTACTTGCATTATATTGTTTGTTTGTAGCATATAATAGTCGCCTACATCAGCGTTTGGAAATTGCGGTGACCCTGTAAGTCTTATACCTGTCATTTCCCCCTGCGTTGCAATGTTACCATTATTAAGATAAGAGCATAAATAGTTAGCGATTAATCTATGCCCCTCAACAGTCGGGTGTGTGCCATCGGCCTGCAACAGACCTACACGTTTAAGCATTGTTTCGCTGTTATTGATATAAGCATAGTTGCTTTCAAGACAACCTGTCTTGTATGTATGAATCGTTTGCAACACTTTCTTGATATTATCGTGTGTTCGATGCAGTTGTGAAATATAGCCAACTGCTACTTTTGCATTCGGATATAGCTGATGGGTTTCTTTGATGCAATCACGGATAGATGCTCCTAATGTGCCATCGTCAATTTCAGTATAAGAGTCATTGACTCCGCCTAAGAAAATAATATCAGTGTAATCATTTCTGTTTTGTGTCCAATTTCTCACCACGTCAAGAAAACGCCCATTAGTGCCCTGCGCAGTAAATCCGGCACCTGCTGATGCCAAAGCAGTAATATCAAAACCCAATTCATAGAGTAAATGGCCAAAGCCTTGTGTTGATGGGTCGGGCAATCCTGCACCCGCCAAATAGCTATCGCCCACTAACATTATTTTTCTATGATCCAATACTCTCTTTAAATTTGGCGTATTTACAAATTGCTTAAATACCTCGTCTTTGATTTTCTTGTCGATATCAAGAGAGTTTAAAAACTCTTGTATTGTGTTGATTGATACACCTTGTTCGTTAAGCTTTTCGCATAAATGCATAAGCCTTTGAATATATGAATAACTTGCATCAAATTCAAGTGATACGATAGGCGTGAATATTCCCATATAATTAACTCCTTTCAGTTTAAAAAATAATTAAAAATAAATCATTGAATTTATTAATCATTTCACTACACAGATTAAGAAATTCACTTGAATAACGTGTTGCATTATCAAGTCCGTTGTTAGTTCGTTTTCTGTTGCTATTTCTGTTATAGTGCGTGTTATTATTATTAACAACCTCACTTTCATTAACAGACGTGTTTTTTCCTCTCTTTCCGTCAGTTGCATAATTCACGTCGTCAATATCATTAACAGATATAGCATTAGCCGGCAGGTCGCTTGATACATCAAGAGAACTGTTTGTTGCATTACTGTTATTGCGTGTGTTGCTGTTTTCTTCTGTTCCGCCGGTTTCAGCGCTTTCCTCTTTTTCAATTAATGTTAAATCAATTGTATTAATGTAAAATGTTTGGTAAAGCGGAATATAAAAAGGCAATACCTCTTGCATACGATTTTTCAATTTGACTTTAAAATAATCAAGTGTTTCAAAAGCGAACTCCTCATTAAAAAAATGCTCGATGAAATAAGGTTCAAAAAATGCTTTAAATGTCAAATCATTCTTGTAATCGTAATTGAAATCAAAAATATATTCGCAGAGTTTAACAAGCTTCTGTTCATAAGTTAAATTACTCCCGTCGTGGTCGTATCGATGCATTATATCTTGAAATGAATTAGTATATATTGCCATTAAGATACAACCTCCTTAAATTCCTCGTCTTGCTCTGCAATAACATCATCAATTGAAGTATTGAGCATACAGTCAAAGGACGTTAAAAACTTCTTGTTAGTGTTTTCAAATCCTTTTTTTTGAGTTTGCAAATAACTATCAAGTGTTAAATTAACTATTTGATTATTGCTATTAGCTTCATCACGTGTTAAACGTTCCTTTTTTTCATAAGGAGTATTATTAACACCCAACATTGTGAAAAACTCGCCCTTATAATAGTTAAGCACTTCAAGCATTTTATCGCCTTTAAATTCAACGTTTAAATCAAGCGACTTGAATAATTCTTCCGGTCTGCAATTATGGTCTTTTTTGAAATACAAAAACCTATTTTGATTGCTTACTTGTTTAATAATATTATTTAAAGCGAGTATTTGCTCGTTAGTAGCTTCAACAGCAATAGGCAAAGAATTGTTAAGCGTGTTATAATTAACAGCTGTTTGTAATTCTGTTATCTTTTGACAGAAATAATACACAATCTGCATTAATGGTATTTTTGTCTTGTTGCACCACACAACAGAAAAATCGGTTATATTTCCGTCAATGGAATTAATAAGCATATCACTATTTGTATTTGGTAAACTATCAATTAATTTAATTTCTTTAAGTTCGCCATAATGATTATATTTGCACTCATCAACAAAAGTACTCGCTATAACTTCATTTGCTCCGCCGGCAATAGCACCATTAAAAAAAGCAATTTTTCCGTCTTGAAATAATGCACGTTCAATATATTCTTCGGGAATATCACCGCACTTATACTTAATAAGTGACATAGCGATATTAGCAAAGTAATTGAAATAGATATAAAATGCGGTTAACTTATTTGCAAAGGCTTGCATATCGCCGTTACGTATGTTGTTGTAATTCAATAGGTTTTCAATATTATCGCCGATTTTAATTCCGCACCACGGGTCAAAATCAATAAAACCACATTCTTTCATTGGCTGTCAACTCCTTTCTTAGTTGTTAGCTTGGTCGTAATCGCCAAATTTTTTATGCCAAATTGTAACACCGCTTTCAAACATTTGCTTTAGTTTATTAACATCATCATTAGGGGCTGATACTTTAATGTTGCAATTTGCTACTTGAATATAATTCCAATTGCTTCTATTTTTCATATATGTTGAAATTTTACCAATTTCATTAATTGCATAACCGTATACATCAAGGTAATCATCAATATAACGACATTGTGCATCAGTCGGTGAAACATCAGCAAATACGGGCATTGCACGTTTTTCGGTAATGCTCATAATATCACCGCTTGCCCCCGTGTTCACGCCTCGTTGACCTACTGCATCAATCATATTAATTGACTGCTGAAACGCTCCAACTGCTCCCTGCACTGCTCCGCCTATATTTCCGGCAAAACCTTGTGATGCAACAGAGCCGACAGCGTTAACAACACCAACAATTGCTGTTAATCCGTTTAGAACCTTGTCAAGCCCCGTATTTGCATCGTATCCGATGCGATTTTCACAATTATATGGAATCTTATTTGTTTTAACAGTATAATCGGCGTAAGAACCTATTTGCAGTATAAAGCCATTTGTTGAAAGCTCTGTTGACTTAACGGTAAAGCTCGGTGTTCCGCTTGTGAATAATTCGGGTTTCAAAGGCAATTTAAAGCCGTTTTCATTATAAAATAAATAAGCTTTGCATAAACTTGAAAGCATTTTTTTGTTTCGTGGAGTATAACCACAGGCTAATGTTGACGTCGGTAATGTTACGGAAATGGATTTACTTGTAATATCATTAGTTGCATATTTGTTTGTGCCGTCGTGCACCCACGAGGGAATTGCATATAAGCCGATTAACTCATTTCTATGGTCTTGCAATTCAGCAACCGAGGTTGTGCTGTGCAAGCCTAATATAGCATTATAAGAGTCAACAGACGTTCCGCCACTCAAAAAAGACCTTAATATGTCTTTCCAATTGACCTTACTTCCAGCATCTTCAATAATTTCGTCGGGTGATTTTCTTCCGTAGTTATTAATTACTGCTTGAATGTCTGCATCACTATCAACAAATCTCCCGTATTCAGCCGAGAGCGTTGCTCCTTTTCCATTTCCTTTATACTCATATTTTTTCGTGTTTGGATTGAATACTGACGTTGAATGCAACACATATTGGGGAGTCCACGAAAGATTATTAAATACTGTGTGTTTACGCTCAAATTCGGGTGCTACGCTTATAGGCTCAGGAGCAAGCCACCTACCAACAGTGTCCGCACTTTTTGCAACGTGTGCCCTCAGTATCAAATTTTTATAATATGTTATATCAAATTGATATGTCTGCCACGGGTCAAGTGAATGTGAAATAATAACACTATTAAGTGAATTATACTGTGCTTTATCGATAAACTCAAAATACCACTTATCCGATATATCTTTATTTTGATACATCATATAATTACACTGTGATAAATCTTCATTAACTCCCTTTAATATTAAATCACTGTCACGACGTATAATATTAATGTGTTTATATTTGTGTGATAATAGCCCTTGAATAGCTGAAATTTGCTCAGCCCTACTATTGTAGGACTGAACATTTTTCAAATCGCTATTCCACGGAACAACACCAATATATAAGGTTGTGTTTGGAATAGTAGGCATAATTTACACCCTCTTATAATACATTATTAACAGTAACAACTGCATTACCAAATTGAATAATAATTGACTTCCAATTACCGCTCGCAAGGCCGACGGGAACTTTGATATTCAATGTCTTTGTTGGGGTAACTTCCAATGTTGGAGTAACAGTTGATGGCAATCCGAGTTTTGCACGTCCGTTTTCGTCAATATGTGTAATCTTAAGTTCGCGTAAATCATTCAAGTATACCTGATTGTTACTTGCATCAACAAACTCATATTCTTCGCTGTCATTGCCTACAGTTTCAAAAGTAGTATTTGGAACAGTCGCAACAGCTGTATTGATTGTTTTGTCAATATAGCAAACTGCATTAGCAAACGGAGAAACAGAAATCATCTGCCAAATATGAACGAACGTATTAATATTAAGCGTAAATCCGTTTTTGAACTCATACTCAACGTTAAGCCTGTCGTACCATTGAACGAAGTTCTTATCAGCAACAATAAAGCTGATCGGGGTTGTCTTGTGTCCTGTTATGGTAAGCTGTCGAGCAGATCCCTGTTTTTCGTAAACGTCATAGCCGAAATCATCAACGAGTATAAATCTGTTAGCATCTTCGAGTTCTTGAATATTAAAAACGCCCGACAAATAACGTCTTACCTTTGCTTCTGCCTTGGTAGTGCAGATAATACAAATATTGTCTTTTTCGCTGACTGACTGCGCTTCTTTTTCGCCGCCGGAAAGTTCCTTATATTTATTGAATTTGCTTGACAAGAATTGCATATCATTGATATCTGTTCTCAACTGCTCCATAAGGTCTGCAACTCCATCATCTGTTGAACTGTCAACTTCACGAGTAACAAAACCCGACTTTTCATACATTCCAACAATTGACTGCTTTAAGAGGTTAAACTCACGGAGTGCATTACCGTTATCAACTGCAATACGTGTTGAATTGATAAAATTACCAAGTCGCTCCCAAGAGTCCATTGCTCGTGAAAGTATTTCCGAATTTGTTGTAAGTGGAAATACGTCGTGCCTGTTCTCACGATAAAAAGCGGTGAGAACTTCAGGCGGATAATCACCAAGAATTCCTGCGCCGTCTGTGTTGTCATAAAGAGCAGGATTTACGGGATTTGTGTGAATTTCCTCGATATCATAGCCAATGGTATAATTGCCTTTTTTCAAAAATGAAAGCTTATGATTAAATCTGTCTGTGTTCCAAATAATCTTAGCAAACAAATTGACAAGGCCTACATAAAATTCATTGATTGCAGGCTGATACGCAAAAAATGCTTCCTTAAAACTTGCAAGGTTGTTATCCTTAAGTACAGGAACGTTATCTTGATATCCCTGCGAAGCCGCTTCTCTTACCTTGTTGACTGTTTTTTGAATACTCTTTTTAGTATTTGATGTCATTAATTTTTTCACTCCTTAAAATAAGTCATTGATTGCTTCGACGAATTCTTCGTCGGTTACTTCTTCGTCGTCGCTGTCGTCGTCTTTAATTATTGTTTTTTCTTCCTTAATTACCGTCTTGCCGTAATCAAGTTGAAGTCTTGAATTGATATCCCTCAGTTTTTCGTTTTCACTTCGCAAATCATCAATAGTCTTATTACGCTCGTCAATTTCTTCTCTTGTTGTGTTAAAGTAATCGGTTAACGCTGTGTATTCAAGTGATGTCAAAGCTTCATCGCCACTGTTGCGAATACTGTCGAGATTGGTCGTGAATTCTTCAAAAGTCATTTTGTAATATATTGGGTTTTCCTTTCATTTTATTTTATGCCTTGTATTGAATTTAATTATCGCCCTAATTAGATATATTGACGTGTTTAAACTCAAGTGATAAGTCATATTTAAAGGATAGAATAGGTTGATAAATTCCAAATAATATATAAAACGCTCTTCACGCTTAATCACTTATATATTAATATTCTATCCCTTAAATATAACCTATCTTGCAATAGGTTATATTTTTAATATTATTCTTCGTACATTTCTTCAAGAATGCCGTTAAGTTCTTCAATAACGTCCTTGTCAAAACAATATGTTTGATTAATGTATTCATCTTTCTTAGTCTTGTAAGACGGATAAGAAATAAATCTACCCTTTTTTGTTTCGACGATTGTAATATAAATTACAAAACCGCAATCAAGAGAAATTGAGCCGTAGTCGTTGTGCTTCTTTCCGCCGTCATAAATACGGATTGAACCCGCTGAAAAATCACGCTCCATATATTCCTTTTTTGTTTCTTTCTTTGATTTAGCCATTTTTAAAAATCTCCTTTTAATTATAATTTTTTAATTGATTTAGTCGGTACAATGCCGACTTTGTAAATTTTCTTATCAACTCCGTATTGAATGATTGAGTTGATATCGCCTTTTGCAAGCATCTTGACTTTTTCATTCTTATTGACGAAACCCGTTATATTCTCTTTTGTATTGTTAGAATAAACGTGACTGTCAGCCGTCATATAAGCATTTGTTTTGAATTGCTTGCACGGGCTTTCCTTTAATTTTAATTTTACCACTTTTTGATGCTCCTTATCAATATTTTTTTGATTTTTTGGACGTAAAATACCGGTGATATATTTTGAAGTGTTGTCAAACACACGTGCAGTCATTCCTGCACCGCTACCGCCGTTATTTTGGTCATACACATATAATTTATTACCGATTTTTTTATCAATAATAAATATGTGACCTGCCGTGCCCGTGTTACGAACACCAATATCACCCCTTTGGATTTTCTGTGTCGGTAGTACAAAATCAAAATTCTTGATTAAGAATTTAGATTTTTTTCTATCATTCCAAAAGTTTTTGGCAAAAGGTGGAAAATATGTTACTTTAATCCCTAAAACATCAGTCATATATTGATTGATTAAATCAACACATTGAACGCCGTAGCATCTATCAAAATCAATTTTATGCCCGATATTTTTTAATACAAATTCACTATATTTCATTTTATTCACCCCCTTTCAATAACTGTCTATATTTATATATAAAATATTCTAAATTTCTATTAGCCGGTGTGCGTTCAAATTTTCCCTTATAAATAAACCCAATATAATCAGTTGTTTTAATACATAAAGTTGTTACTACTACACCAAATGCTAAAATATACAAATATTGATAATCACAATTACAAATATACTCAAATTTGATATCATTAAATGAATATATCCCCTTATCCGTTATTATTTTTTTAATATCGTAATTAATAACAACGCTTGCATGCTTTCTAACTTTAACTCTTAATTTTTTCATTGTTGTTTACTCCTTTCTTAATAACCTAATCTTTTTTCAACAAAACGCTTTGCATTTGCTAAAGTCATAAATGAACGAGAATAACAATATCCGTAGGGTCTTTTGATACGCCAAGCACCACCACCAGCGAAAACAGCATAACCGGCCAATGTATACTCATTATTACCATTATCTTTCCATAAGTTTTTCATAATACACACACTTTCTAAGAGGTTGTTATTTATTTAT
>UMEZ01016930.1_pt1 | contig 12856 bp, 7 predicted proteins | sample 1964841 | NCBI WGS metagenome assembly UMEZ01 (sample SAMEA4836029, study PRJEB28245) | human gut metagenome | biome: gut microbiome; material: fecal sample | place: Denmark | collected 2008 | reverse complement strand
TTGAAAAATTCTCTACACCTAGTTTTGTATAAGAAAATATATACCAATTCAGAATAATGCTTTTCTAAGGATTTCTTATCCGCTCTCTTTTAAGTATTCTTTCCGGTATTTACTGTTTGGTATATTATTCAATAAAAAATTCTTTCATAATTAAAGAATACTTTCTTCATTTCTTCAATAAATTCTATAAAATATAAATATTTGAATTTGGTATTGAACAATATTAAGGCATATAAACTTCTTATATACTTTATTTACTATGAAAAATACTGCCCTTGTTTATATTTGATGTACCAGTCTGTTGCGCAATCGCAAAAATCGGCTATAAAAAATTTATGCCCCTTCCCAGTAATTGCACATCCTAGATTTATTGAATTTAGCCTAATTGAAATGTCAATAACCAAACTATTACAAAAGACCTGGAAACAGTGTAAAATATAGATTGTTTGATACAATCTTTTGCAAATACTTATATTTCTTCTAAGCCTACTATACCCCAATCGGGCTCGACGGAAAAGTAAGCCTGCCCTGTAATTTCTGGAAGTATAGCAGTGCGCGTCTTCACGCTCAGAGATTTTCGTGGATAAAAAATATGGCAAATATGCAACCATATCAATTTATCAAAACCCTAAAATTTTTATATACTATAATCAAAAATTTTCGACAAATTGCTAATAATCTACCCTACAAGAAAATAGAAATCAGCAAGGTTCAGCAGGAAACAGTCAATAGAAACCACAATGAAACTCGCTCACGTTTGAACCTATATTCAATTCTAAATTTATACAAAATTTGCAAATGCCTTTTGATTTTCTCTTTTACATTTTCCCCATAAATGTCTTTTCAAAAAGCTGTACAACTATAATAGCTTATCACAATCGCATATAAAAAAATTGCCGCAAGTTTTTGCGGCAATCTTTATTTAAATTCCCTACCTCAATCCCCTATTGGTTAGGTCTCAGCAGTATCTGATACTCTCCTGACGGCATTTTATCCACTGTCAACGTGCCGTCAGAGTTCCTTACAAAATCCTTCTCCGGAACTTTGTAGCCGTTTACGCGCACACTCGCGGAATTGCTTGTCGGGAATACCACCGTGCCTGTCGAATTCGGCGGGATTACTATCCGCCACTCCATCACTCCGTCGGAAACGCGCCATGACGATGAAGCCAATCCGTACGGAGTCTCGTGAGTTCCGCTCGCAAAGGTTATCCCGCCGCCAAGCTTGGGGTTAAATATTATATTTTTATAACCGGGGTTTGCCTCGTCGCGCCATATGCCTGCCACGCTTTTATACAGCCACTCTCCTATCGCTCCGTACGCATAATGGTTGAAGGAATTCATTCCAGCATCGCCAAACCCGGTCTTGTGTGAATAACTGTTCCACCTTTCCCACATGGTCGTCGCACCTTGCGTTATCGGATACAGCCACGACGGGAATCCCTCGTTCAGCAGAAGCCTGTATGCCAAATCCGTGCGCCCGTACCGAGTCAGCACTTCTGTCAGCAACGGCGTCCCTAAAAATCCGGTCCTCAAATATACGCCAGAATCCTCCAATACCTTTACGAATCTTTCAAACGACTTCTCCCTTATTTCATCAGGCAATAAATCAAATCCCAACGCCACCAAGTAAGCCGTCTGTGTCTCGTTATCGACAGTGCCGTCTTCAAATACATATTTTTTAGTAAATCCCTTCTTCGCTTTTTCGGAAATTGCCGCGTATTTTTTTGCGTCGCCTTCCTTGCCTAGCACTTTCGCAACCTTTGACAGCAGCTCAGCGTTCCGCGCAAAGTACGCCGTTGTTATAAGCTCCCTATTCGTACCTTTTCTATGCGTGCTGCGAACCTTTTCAAACTCCCCTGCCTTCCTGTATTTCTCAGAAGCTTTTGGATCCGCAGACTTCTCTATTTTGCGCTTCGCAACGTCTCCGTCAAGACTGTCCATGGAAAGCCAATCGCCGTAGCTCCATGCCGTGCATATGCCGTCTTTTGAATTCTTGTCCAGAAATTCCACAAACGCGCACATCGCGCCATAGTTTTCTTCCAATATCTTCTTGTCGCCATACTGCAAATATATCTCCCACGGGCATACTATCATTGCAGCTCCCCATGTCGCTCCGCCTCCGCAATCGCCTGTAAATATATTCGGGGCTACTTTCGATACTGCGCCGTCTTTTAGCTGTGCGTCGCGCAAATCGCGCGTCCATTTTGAGAAAAATGAGCATACGTCCATATTATACGCAGCAGTCGGAATAAATACGTGCGCATCGCCTGTCCACCCGAGGCGCTCGTCGCGCTGCGGACAATCTGTCGGTGTGGAAAAGAAATTTCCCCTCTGTCCCCATTGTATGCAACTTTGCAGCATATTTACCTTCGGAACAGAGCATACGAAAGATCCTATTTGCCTCATGTCGTTGTGCAAAACTACACCCTTCACCCAGTCCGCATTCGGCTTCGCATTCTCGGGAAATCCCGACAACTCCACATATCTAAATCCATGATAGGTAAACAACGGATTCCACTCCTCTACGCCAAACCCCTTGCATATATAGGAATCTTGCGAGCGCGCAGAACGGTAATTTTTCGTATACAATGTTCCGTCCTTTTCCAGCATCTCTGCAACGCGCACCGTTATCTTCCTGCCGGGCGCAGACGGTATTTTTATCCGCGGCCAGCCAACCATATTCTGACCGAGGTCGAATATGTATGTCCCGGGCTTTACCTCACGCACGGACACAGGCGTCAATTCCATTTCCGCCTTTATCGCAGGGCTCCTGCGCGGCTCTATCAACGGTTTTTCGCCTATATCGGCGGCCGCAACTGGCTTGAAATCTGTCTCTTCGTAATCGCTCTCCGTCCAATCGCCAAGCTCGCGGCGGGCATCGTACTCCTCTCCGTGGTATATGTCGGAATACGTTATCGGCCCGTACGACCATTTCCAGCTCCCGTCCGTCACAAAGCTCGCCTTGCGCCCATCTTTATAGACCACTTCGAGCTGCGCGGCTATTTCAGGCTTTTTGCCGTATAACGCCCTGTTGTTCCCCCATACAAGGCTGCCGGCATACCAACCGTCGGCAATTATCCCGGCAAGCGCATTGTCGCCTTCGTAAAGCATCTTGCTTACGTCGTATGTTGTTGCCTGGATACGTTTGTTGTAGTCAGTCCAGCCTGGGCTCCAATAGTCGTCGCCCACTTTTTTGCCGTTTATATAAAATTGGTATATGCCGCGCGCTGCTATATACAACCGCGCACTCTCTACATCGTCGTCAAGTCTTATATCCTTGCGCACGTATGTTGGCGGGAATGACTTCAGAATTTTCCTCTCTTTGCCGTCGCGACCTTTTATCGTCTCAAACTCCTGCTCCGCCGTATTTGATATCCACTTTGCGGACCAATCTGAATTTTTTGTAAGCCCAGCTTCAAAATACGCAGGCTCGGACCATTCAGACGCTCTGCCGGCCTCGTCCCATACGCGGACTTTCCAAAAATACCTCTCCCTAGACTTCGGCTCGGGTATCCCAGCGCCGACCCACACAGACTCGGAAGAATCCACTTTACCACTATCCCAAAGCGGATTCTCAGATAGCTCGCCTTTGCTTCGCGCAACCACAAGTTGGTACGCCGTTTGGCGCAATCCCTGCCCGTCAGTAGGCAGCTGCCAGGAAAACTTCATATTTTCCAACGACATTCCAACGGGATTCTCATAAAATTCCCCGACCGTAAGCTTTAAAGGTTTAAATTTTCCCTCTCCGGCAAAAGTGCAAACTCCCGCCACAAATATCGCGGCAACCGCCGTAAAAATTCGCCTCTTCATACACTGCATTTTTTTAAAAATTCTACAATGCGTCAACTTAAATCGGAATATCCTTTCCCATATATTCACAATTAACCTGCCAAATAATAAAAAATCCGAACTGCGCAAAAACGCATCCGGATTTTTAGAACGCCCGCTATTCCCGGGTGCGCCTATTTACAAAACCCTTTGCTTTTTTTGTTGGCTCGGACTTTTTGCCCTTCCCAACCTTCGGCTCCTTCGCTTTGTCCTTCCCTACTTTCCCGCCCTTCGCTAACGGACACTTTGACGCCTCGGGACAATTCCCGACCGCCGGACATCCGTCCGATTTCGGACACGCATTTTGGGCCGATGAACCGTCAGTGCCAGCACCTTGCGCGCACAATGAAATTGCGGATATTAAAAATCCAGCCACCATTCCTGCAAACTTCATATCTTTAATCCCTTTCTGTTTGTGTTTTTTATATATCGGAACTTTTTTCTATCTCGACACCCAAAAAAACCTTTGTTCAAAAAAAACTTCCGCATAAAAAATAATAGTTTACAAAGGATTCCTTTATGCGAAAATCCCAATCATGACTCCCCAAGAATTCAAATTATCTTTCGAAGAAAAAAGGCAGGCTGTAGAAGCCGCAATCAAAAAACACCTTCCGCCGGCAGATACGCGTCCGGCAATAGTGCATGAGGCTATGCACTATTCTATGGAGGCCGGCGGCAAAAGAATCCGCCCAATGCTTCTGCTTGCCGCACACGAAATGTTCCCGTCGGAAATCGATCCTCTGCCGGCATGCGTCGCAATAGAATGCCTCCACACTTATTCCCTTATCCACGACGACCTCCCGTGCATGGATAATTCCGACCTGCGCCGCGGTAAACCTACCTGCCATAAAAAATTTGATGAAACTATGGCGTTGCTCGCGGGCGATGCGCTACTCACATATTCTTTCAAACTTCTCGCAGACGCATATATGAATTACCCGAAGGTCGCTACGGGACTCGTATTCGACCTCGCAGACGCAGGCGGAAGCACAAAAATGATTGGCGGGCAAGTAGAGGATGTGCTCGGCGAAAGAGACGGGAAAATGACACCCGACAAGCTGAACTTCATCCACCACAACAAAACCGCCGCACTAATTACGGCCGCCGTCACCATGGGCATTAGGCTCGCAGACGACTACGACGAACTTAAACTCCAAGCCGCCCGCGAAATCGGCAAAAATATAGGGCTCGCCTTCCAAGTCATCGACGATATTCTCGACGTCACAAGCGACGAAGCAACTCTCGGCAAAACCACGGGGCTCGACGCCGCAAACGAAAAAATGACTTACGTCTCCCTATACGGCATCGAAAAATCGAGGGAAATTGCCGCCCAACTTACACAAAAAGCAATTTCCGACTGCGAAAAACTCAGCCCAAACTGCGCCTTCCTAAAAGCGCTCATCTCTTACATGCAAAACAGAATCAATTAGCCTATATAATATTTTAAGAAAGGACTCTCCAATGATTGTCGAACCAAAAGTAAAAGGCTTCCTTTGCATAACCGCCCATCCCGAAGGTTGCGCGGAAAACGTGCGCGAACAAATCGCCTACGTCAAATCTAAAGGGAAAATCAAGGACGGCTGCAAGTCCGCTCTCATTATCGGCGCCTCCACAGGCTACGGTCTCGCAAGCAGAATAACGGCGGCTTTCGGCTGCGGCGCCGCAACCGTTGGCGTATTTTTCGAGCGCCCTGGCGACTCCGCGCGCCAGCGCCCTGCAAGCGCAGGCTGGTACAATACTGCCGAATTCACTAAACAGGCAAACGCCGCAGGCCTATATTGCGCAAATATCAACGCCGACGCATTCAGCGACGAATGTAAAAAACAGGCAATAGACGCCATCAAAAAAAGCCCCCTCGGGAAAGTCGATTTAATTGTCTACTCTCTCGCCTCACCGCGCCGCACGGATCCAAAGACGGGCGAAGTGTACAAGAGCGTACTAAAAACTGTCGGCGAACCGCGCAAAGACAAGTCTCTCGACACCGACAAAGCGCAAGTCATAGAAGTCACTGTGCCCGCCGCTACCGAACGGGAAGTTTTTGAAACCGTAAAGACAATGGGCGGCGAAGATTGGGAACTTTGGATAAACGCACTCGACGAAGCGGGCGTCATCGCAGAAGGCTGCACAAGCCTTGCCTACTCTTACATCGGGCCGGAACTGACTTACCCCATATACCGCAGCGGCACTATCGGGCTCGCAAAAAAAGATCTCGAAGCCGCCGCAAACAGAATAGACGCCACGCTAAAACTTAAGCGCGGCAAGGCGTTCATATCTGTAAACAAAGCACTCGTCACTCAGGCGAGTAGCGCAATCCCGGTTGTTCCGCTCTACATATCAATCCTGTATAAGGTCATGAAAGAAAAAGGCGTTCATGAAGGGTGCATCGAGCAAATACAAAGGCTTTTCTCTACGCAGCTTTACAACGATAACTGCCTTGATTTCGACGATGACGGGCGCGTGAGAATCGACAACCTTGAATTGCGCGACGATGTCCAAAAAGCCGTTTTTGAAATTTGGCCAAAAGTGACAACCGAAAACTTGAACGAGCTCACAGATTTCGCCGGATATAAGAAGGAGTTTTTAAAGCTCTTTGGTTTTGGGCTTCCAAACGTCGACTACAAAAAAGACGTTGAAATATAAATTCCCGCGCGGATATTTCCGCTTTATTCCAATCAAAAAAAGGCGCTGATTATCCAACCGGCGCCTTTTTATTTTCCCCCAAAAATCAGCCGCTATCCTACAAACAATATTTGCCAGGACATATCGAAAAAAATCCGCATTTTTTATCGCTGATTGGAAATATATGCGCGCCGTTCTGGATATTTTTTGGAATCTTCCGTTTACTTTTAGGCTTATAAATTTTACACAAAAAAATTTGCCGTCGAAAATTCTTAATACTTACAATTTGCTGCCTTACTGTTCTACGTGGAACATTTTTCAGTCCGTCTAAATGCGGGATAATCCGGCAGCAAATTTTCCACTTTCTCGAGAATAAAAAAGCGCGCATATCCGCGCGCTTGCACAGTCTTTTTTTTGATTAAAAGAACACCGAATGCGTCGGGCTCATATCTGTTGACCCGCGTTTAAAATTGTCGCCCGTGCTTGCGAAATCGCACACCTTTGTTTCAATTATCTTCCCGTCGTCTGCCGTTATTTTAGCCTTCCACTGTCCCCATGTATGGCTCGGTTTTTCGGGAATGAGCTCGCACTTTGCCCCTGCATTGTTTACGCTCGGAGACGAAAACATTTCCGCGCTTGTGTTGCCGATATACTTGCTGCGCGCAAGCAACAGCGGCCCTTTCTTTATCGTCGCAGCCGCCGAATGGCGCATTATCGGCAAGAAGTCTTTGCGGCATGCTTCGTCGTACCCGAGCCAGCGCATCACTCGCATATCTCCGCCGGCATAATACTCGGAAGATAAATCCGAATTTATTACCCGTGGAGTCATATCAAATTCTATTTTTATAGAAGTTTCGCCTTTGCCGATATTCAGCTTGTGCCAGCCGGCATTCGCCACCTTGCCGTTTATCAGAGTTTTCTTGCTCCACGAAGGCACCCTAAAATTTACGGCGACCTCCTCCGGAGATTTTATCTTTACCTCGGCAGTGTCCGACACCGGGTAATTCCCCAAAACCTCGACTTCAACATTGCCTACCTTCCCTTTGTATGGAGAATAAAAATTCACAAACAATTCGCCGCCCGACTTTGCAAGAGAGGTTCTCGCAAAATCGAGAAACGCCCTCGGCATATTGTCAACACAGCAATGGTTGTAATTTAGCTTGCACTGCGGCTTTGCAACGTAGTGGCTGCCGTGAGAGCGAACGCCGCGCGCACCCCATTTGCCGTCGCGCGCGACTCCCGCCAAAAATGCGTTATAAAAAGTGTCTTCTATTTCGTCGAGGTATTTTACGTCGGAGGTAAGCAAATAAAGCTCGCGGTTTATGCGCATCCAGTGTATCGCGTCGCACGGCTCGGTAATGCCGTTAATCTGACGCGCCCCGCCTACAAACATATCGTTATATCCAACGCTCGACAGGATATTCTTTTCGTCTTTAAGCAGCTTTTCGCGAATTTTAACAACGGCGTCCAACGCCTTTTTGTCGCCAGTCACACGGTGGTATTCCGCCAGCCCCTCCAAGCACGACATCATCTCATAGGCTTTTTCCCAATTTTTTAGCTGTGGATACCAGAGCCTCACTGGCTCCGCGGAAAATGCGTTTCTCAGCAAATTTGGCGGCGGATTTCCGTCTCTATCCCAATACGATACCAACTCCTTCGCGAAATCGAGATACTTTGCGTCTCCAGTCTCACGATAGAGAATTAGCATCGGTTTAAGTATCGACATGCTCGGCATTCCAACAAACGTTCCAGTGTCGCATATCTTGACGTTTTCCGACTTTAACATGGAAATGTATTGGTCGGTCGCGCGCTTGGCCGTTTCCAACACTGCGGGGTCTTTATTGAGTTTGTATATTTCAAGGAGCCCCCACAGAGTGTATTTTCTGCACCACAAATTCCAGCACCAGTTGCAATCCCAGCCGACTGCCTCGCGCGCTTTGTCGAGGTCGTTTACCCTCAAAAAGTTTTTCTGTTTGTACGAACCTAAATACCCGTCCGGATCTTGCAATGAAGCCAGCACTGCCGCTTTTTCGGAAAGAAAATTTTTAAGGTTTTTGTCTCCCGTATATTCGCATACGCCGCTTGCTGATATTGCGAGCTTCCCCCAAAATTCTCCGCGCCAATAGCCGACATATACGGATTCGTCGTCAATCCTTTCGCTAAACGCCTTTTCCGCCTCTTCAAATATTTTGTTTTTTGCTTCGTCGGAAAGAACGCGATTTTTGAAAAAAGCGTCCATTTTTTCTCCGACATAGCCTCCCATTTTTATATCGGAAAGCTTTGCGCACTCAACTTTGTCATTTACGGCGGGTTTTACTTCCGCCGCATTTTTATCTGCGCTGCCTGCCGCATTTTCATTCGTAGCGCAGGCTGTACACAGCGCGGCCACAATTATACCATACAAAAATAATTTATTCATTCCCCTTATCTTTAAATTTATAAAAAGAATAAATCCCAAGTATTTCAACGTCAATCAAAATTCAAGATATTGCCGCATTGCGGCCTTTATTCGCGCGAATTTTTGATTTTGACCAATTTTTATAATAAAGAAAAAGCCAAAATTCCGCGCTATAAAATACTGCAATCACCGCGCACCAAAGTTTTTTTAGAGTGCGCACAAAAAATGCCAGGCCACATATCGTCACAGACTATACGCTCTTATTTTGAGGGAAAGGGCGAAGATTTAACGCATTGCCCGAATCGACACTCTCGATACGCAGCCTTTACCAAGCCCCAGACATTCTACATCGGTTATAGTTCCGTCGTCCGACGGGTATGTTTCCCCCATCGCATAGGAAAATTTATAGCTTCCATCGGGCTGTTTTACATATAGCGACGCCAATTTAGCGCGCGCGGGCACGCACTCCAAAAATTCGGAATTTTCTGAAAAATCCGCCGGATAATTCATATTGCGGATTTCCCCGTCGGCGAAATTTTTTTCCGCCAAAGCCTCGGATATATATTTTGCCGCATGCTCTGAAGCCGCCCTCAAATGCGGCAAAACCTCTTGCGGCACGCCTTCATGGCGGATTCTGCAAATCTCATAATATTTATGAAGCAGCCTCATCGAGCACGCAAACGAAGGCAAGCCCCAGCCTGCCCCTTCCACGGCAGCAGCGAATGTCCCGCTGCTCCAAAGAAGCGGCAACGCAACATTCTGCCCAATATTCAGCCCCGACACCACTGCGTCTGGGGGATTGTCCGCGTAGAGATGCCCAAGCGCTATATTCACGCAATCAGACGGCGTGCCCGACACTGTCCGGCACTTGAATCCGCAAAATTCCCTCTCCTCCACCACTATGTCGCAATGGCGGTTGTAGGCTCTGCCAATCCAGCTTTGTTCGCGCGCGGGCACGACAATTTCAACTTCGCCAATCCGCGAAAGCTCCTCGGCAAATATTGGCAGAAACGGGGAATCTGCCCCGTCGTCGTTAGACAGTAGCAGGCGCATCTTTTAGCGGCTCGCCGCGCAAATACCTGTTTATGCTCCGGGCGGCAATCTTCGCCTGCCCCATTGCGCTGATTACGGTTGCCGCGCCGCTTACGACGTCTCCGCCGGCAAATACTTGCGGTATCGATGTCTGCAAGGTTTCAGGGTCGCATTCTATCGTCCCCTTCCTCGTCGTCTTCAAATCCGGACTTGTCATAGGTATTAGCGGGTTCGGGCGGTTGCCTATCGCCACAACCACTACATCGCACGGTATTTGAAATTCGCTTCCCTTTATTTCTATCGGCGAGCGGCGGCCTGAGGCGTCGGGTTCACCAAGCTCCATTCTTACGCATTCGAGCGCTACCACCTTGCCGTTGTCGTCGAGCACAACCCTCTTGGGGTTTGTGAGCATCTGAAACACAACACCTTCATCTTTTGCGTGGTGTATTTCCTCTTTGCGGGCGGGCATCTGTTCGAGCGCGCGGCGGTAGACTATCGTAGATTTCGCGCCTATGCGCAGAGCCGTTCTGGACGAGTCCATCGCGACATTTCCGCCGCCAACGGTTATTATGTGCTTCGCCCTGATTGGAGTCGTTCCGTGCTCGGGAAAATCGTAGGCCTTCATCAGGTTAAAGCGCGTCAGAAATTCGTTCGCTGAGAACACCCCAACTCCGTTCTCGCCGTGTATGCCAAGGAACATCGGCAGCCCCGCTCCGGAACCCAAAAATACCGCGTCAAACCCCTCATCGAGCAGGCTTTCGAGCGACCTTAATTTTCCTACAACATAGTTTAGATGTATCTTAACGCCAAGCTTTTTGAGCCCTTCGACTTCGTGAGTGACAATCTCCTTTGGGAGCCTAAATTGCGGAATGCCGTACATCAAAACTCCGCCGGGCAAATGCAAAGCCTCAAATACCTCTACTTCATGCCCGGCTATCGCCAAGTCCGCCGCAGCCGTTATTCCGGCGGGGCCGCAGCCGATTACCGCAACCCTCTTCCCGGTCGGTGCCGCCTTCTCGGGCGTCTTTTCAAGATTGTGTTGGCGCACATAGTCCGCCGCGAACCTTTCAAGCGCGCCTATCGCAACTGGCTCTCCGCGGATTCCAAGCACGCAGCTTCCCTCGCACTGGTTTTCTTGCGGGCAGACGCGGCCGCACACTGCCGGCAGCGCCGTTTGCGTCTTGAGCTTTTCGGCGGCCGCCTGCGGATTACCCTGCGATATCTCGGCTATAAATTGCGGTATGTTTATGTTCACGGGGCACGCCGTCTTGCAGCGGGGCTTCGGGCATTGCAGGCAACGGCTTGCTTCGTCCATCGCCATTTCAAGAGTTATACCGTAGGGAACTTCCTCAAAATTGGAAGCTCGGCGCGACGGATCCTGCTCGGGCATCTTCATGCGCGGTAGCCCGGACGCCTTTATTTTCCTTGCTTTCTCTTCTGACATTTCAACTCTCCGGAAAATTTTTTATTTGGATTGATAGCATTTGCTATTCAGATGGCGGGGCATTGCCTCCACCTCCAGAAGCCTGTACGCCGAACGCCTCTTTGACAGCTCGTCGAAATCGACCTTATCGAGCCGGAAGAACGGGCCTTCGACGCATGCGAACTTTGTCTCTCCGCCAACTGTCACTCGGCACGCTCCGCACATTCCGGTTCCGTCCACCATTATCGGGTTCAACGAACAGAACATGTCTATGCTGTCTGAAACGGGCGCCTTTGAGGCGCACTGCTTCATCATAAATACGCACCCGACGGCTATAATCTCGTCGAATTCTCCGCCGCGCTCCTGCATAGCGTTTATGCAGCCGCCCTTGCGGCCTTCGCTACCGTCGCGCGTGAATACCATTAACTCGTCGCTTACTTCAGAAAGCTTGTCTTTATAGTAAAGCATGTATGAAGACGACGCCTCTATAGCACTCACTACCTTTACCCCGCGCTTCTTCAATTCGCGGGCTATCGAGTATATTGCGGCTATGCCGTAGCAGCCGCCAAGAAGCAGAGCCTTGGAGCCTGGCTTGAATTGCTCCATGTCAAGCGGCGTCCCGAGCGGCCCGCTCAACACAGCGAGCCTGTCGCCCTTTTGCAAAGACGCTATTTCAGCGCTCGAGCGGCCGACTTCCTCTATTATAAATTTTACCCAGCCCTCGTCCGCATTCCAGTCTATGAGCGTAAACGGCGACCTCTCGCTGTTGGAGTTTGCCATAAGTATTGCAAACTGCCCGGGCTTGGCAAATTTCGCGGCCTCGGGCGCCTTTACCGTAAGCTCGTGAAAGTTCGGAACCAACATTTTGTTTTCGAGTATCTCGAAGCCGTCCGAATTTTTGGCGGCGTCCGCCGCGAGCCTCTCATCGGATTTTTTAAGCCCCAGCATCTGCAAGTCGGGCGCGTAATCGGCAAAGAAATGCCCAAGAAAGCGGTTTGGCAGAGCCGACTTGTCTTCCGTGGGAGATTTAAAATCGGCAGGCAGCGGTTCGAGCTCGAAATCGTATTTCTTGACGTCCGCCGCAGTCTTCTTGCACACATCGCACATATAGCCGTTGAGCGGGCGCTGCTCGCCGGCGGAAGCCACCGCCGCGGTCACAGCTATCTTTTTGCCGTCCGCGTCGCCTATCGTTCCGGACGTTTCGGCAAACAGACTTATCGGCATTACCACCTCCGCCAATTTCTGCACGGGCGTTTTCAACACGTCGCACACAGCCAAATGCGGTATCTTCTTTGCAATTTGCGGCGTAATGTAGTTACCGTACACCAAAACTGCGGCGTATTTGCCATTTTCCAAATCGGCCAATACGTCGGCAGGAAGGTCGGCCGCCGAGGAGTCCATAGGCATTTCTATCTCCTTGCCTCCAAATTCTCCGGCGATTGCGCGCATTGCCTTTCGGCTCTCATAGGTCGCGCCCTTGTTGGATATCACAAGCAACGACCCCTTATTTTCGGAAAGAATTTCAAAGAGCTTTTCGACCGCGTCCTCGGGGCT
>UMEZ01058091.1_pt1 | contig 12926 bp, 9 predicted proteins | sample 1964841 | NCBI WGS metagenome assembly UMEZ01 (sample SAMEA4836029, study PRJEB28245) | human gut metagenome | biome: gut microbiome; material: fecal sample | place: Denmark | collected 2008 | reverse complement strand
TCTATCTTCGGATAGCCCTGCCACGGAATTACGCCGCTGCCCCTGAAAAATGCGGCAATACTTCTGTTTGGAAAGAACCCGTTAAATTTCTTCCACAGTGTCGAGTTTAAGATTGGCCGATTTGGTCAAGATGAATCTGACCTTATAATTCAAGATATTGTAGGAGGGAATATCATTCAGATGGCGGATAAGGTTGTAGATATTTTAAAAACCAAATACCTTGTGTCGCCAGTCCAATTCAAAGGGATGCAACGTTATGAGACTCTTGAAATCCCATTGGAAGCATTACGAGAGATATTATATAATGCAATTGCGCATAAAAATTACATGGGTGCGACTATACAAATGCACGTGTACGATGATCGCATTGAGATTTGGAATGACGGCAATCTCCCCGATGGTTATAGTGAGGAAACTTTATATAGTAATCATCCATCATCACCTCGCAATCCAAATATAGCAAATGCAATGTTTAAGACCGGATTTATAGACACTTGGGGCCTAGGGTACAGAAAAATATATACCAGTTTCAAGGAAAAAGGTTTACCAATACCAACAGTAAAGAATCATTTTAGCGGGGTTCAGGTCATTATTAAACGAACTGTTTTTCAAAGACTTAATTCTAATGTCGGGAATAATGTCGGGAATAATGTCGGAAGAACTAAGCGTAAAAAGATTGCAGAGAGGTATGTGTCTATACGAGAGTTGATCAACAGCAATCCATTTATCACTGCGATACAGCTAGCAGAAAGATTATCTGTATCTGATAGAACTATCGAACGAGATTTAGCAAAAATGCAAGAAGATGGTTCCCTTATACGAGAAGGGGATAGAAACGGTGGTCGTTGGATTATAATAGAATAACCGCAAAATAGCGAAACACGCTCTGCTGCAGAGAGGCTCTTGAAGGCGGGTGGCGAGGGAGCAGCAGAGGCTTTCGATAAGTACGTTGACACGCTTGCCCTCGTTTTGGAGAGGGTCTTGTCAACTGTCGTGCGGTAGGAGTCGGCACATCCGACGTTGCCTCTGAGTGAGATGTTGGATGCGGTCTTAGCCATAGAAAAATCAATTTTGCTACGTCAAAATTACAGTTGTATATAACGAGGCTAAAAGACAGGAAAAGTCACGTAAATTTCGTAAATTTGCAGAATGAAATTTGAAAAATCGCCATTAACGTATAAAGAGCAAATCGAACTTCTGAAAAGTCGCGGGCTTGTCTTCGACGATGAAGAGAAGGCCGAGTTGCAGTTATCTAATGTCAGCTATTTCAGGCTTAGTGCCTACATGCTGCCCTTTAAGAAGAATGTTCATTCTGAAATAGTAGATGAGTTCCGGTATGGAACTAATTGGAAATCAGTTTATAATCTGTATGTTTTTGACAGAAAACTACGACTGCTTGTTTTTGATGCCATAGAAAAGATAGAAGTATCCATACGGTGTCAACTGGTTTATATTCTTTCCCAAAAGTATGGCTCACATTGGCAAGACAATGCTTCGATACTGAAAGCTCCATACACAATTACCTTGAACAATGGTAAACAAAAGATTGTGGACGTATATTCCGACATACAGCATCACATTGCCGAACAGTTGGAAAGTCAGCAAGCCGAGCTGTTTATAAAACATTATCACGATACTTATGATGATCCGAAGAATCCTCCTTCATTGATGAGCGTAGAGGTAATGTATTTCAACCAACTTTCAAGAATCTGCTCCAATCTGCACGAGCGAGCCGATAAAGTGGCTATTGCAAAACATTTCTCGCTTCCGCCTGATGAATTTATTTCATGGCTTCATACGATAAATTATGTGAGAAACATATGCGCCCATCACGCGCGTTTATGGAACAGAGAGATTAAGATAGTACCCTCAGTATTACGTTTCTCCAGAGATAAGATATGGATTTCAAATCCGGGACAGGCAAAAAGAAGTAAGATTTATTACACTTTGTGTATGATAAATTATCTGCTTCAATCGGTAAATCCAAATTCATCTTTCAGCGAGCGTTTGAAGTCGTTGATAAGCGAATACTCACCGAAACTGAGTGCTATGGGCTTCCCCGAAAATTGGGAGCGCGAAGAAATTTGGAAATAATCCTCTGAAAATTTTGTCGAATCAAAAATAAGTCTTACCTTTGCAAAACCAAAGCGACAACAATTTGTTTACAAGATAACAAGCCTCTCAGGCGTCCGAAAGGAGCATACTTGAGGGGCGTTCTTTATTTTAGACCATTGTCTTTCCAGGCAATGGTCTAAATTTGATTAAGCGAGAGATGCCTGCAGCAGAGAGGTTCTTGAAGGGAGGAGAGAGGAGAGAGGGAGAAGAGAGAAGGGTGCAGGGCACGCGGAACGCGTTGTTGTTTGCGCCCATAGGGTAGCGCGGTACGTGAACAGGTTGCGTGCGAAGGCTTCGCAGCTGAAGAGGGGCTTTCGGGCGGCGACATCGGCACGGGTGAGGTGTCAGAAGACAGCGATATCTTCGGGGTAAACTCTGAGGGGAGAGATGACGGCTCTGATCTTGCGTTCCGAACAGGTCTGATTTTGCGTTTCTAACAGGTCTGATTTTGCGTTTCTAACAGGTCTGATCTTGCGGCGGTATTACGCTGTATTTCATGGTGCCGCAACTCCGGAAGTTAATCACAGTTGTTGTTCTCGAACTAAGCATAAAGATAGTCGAGCATGTCTTTGTCTTTAATGAGGCGAGGCATTCTGATGAAACGGAAGCCAAGAGCAGTGAAATGAGCCGGTCGGAGTGAAGGCGTGCCGCTGGGAATAGCTTTGACAACTTTCAGACGCATCCAGTTATTGATGGTCGATTTGCATGGTTCAGGACGGTATTCGTTGTGCAATTCGGCCACAGCAAAGGGAATATCTGTCTTTACAATTTCCATCTGATAGAGGAATTGGCCGTACGGTTTTCCGCTGTAAACAATCACAGCATCCCCCACATTGAACTTGTGGTTTGCATACATACGGACGTCAAATGTATCGTAGTCATGAAGGCAACGAACAAAATCGAAATATTTTACGCTGATTGGCAGATACCAGTATCTCATATTAATTCTTGTCATTTAGTTGTCAACATCATCGTCGGGGTTGTCTTCGTCGAAAACCTCCGGGTAGCCGGTGTTTACATAGTTATCGAAGTCAACCCACATATCGTGAACGGCATCGCCGTTATATGTCCCTAAATCATCGTATTCGTCCATAACTATCTTAGCTTCAGTTGCGAAAGAATATAGTTGAAGTTATATGCACGGTCAACGAGAGTGTGCGGAATGATGATATATTGCCACGGTTTCCCGCCATTTTGAGCGGTAAATTCGGTAGCTCGGCGGCAATACGCTCGTGCGGCTTCTGCCTTGGCTTGAACGTCATGATCATTGACATCTTTCTCGGCTTTTGTTTCGCACATATAGATAGCATCGGCGGTTTCTACAATGAAGTCAGGCTCATACTTCTTCGCTCCGCTCGACCAATATATGTTGAACTGATTAGGCACAGGACGAATCCATTTGAGCACTTCATTGTTGGTTTCAAGAATGAACGCGAAATCAAGCTCGGTAGAACTGTCGAAACGATATTTTGTATAGTAGGACTTTTTGAAGCCCACATAAACAAATTTCACAACTGCGGATTTTTGAGCCGGTACCGGCTCGTGAAAATCCAATGTACCCCAGTTGTTGATAATGATGCTTTGGTCGAGGATTTTAGAGAACGGAAGCACTTTGTTGATTTTGAACTCTCCCGGAATAATTCGGTAGTGTTCTTTCATCTGCTTATAGATGTTGTCGGCAAGGTTCTGCTTGAAAGCATGAACGCGCTCGTTCAAATCATCTTCTGTAATGCCGGGAGCATTGTTGCGGATAGCATTGACAGCCTGACCGACGAGCTTATAAAGCAAGTCGGAAACTTCGTCATAATCCACATCGTCGAAGTCAATCAGCGAAGTAATGAGCTGTTCAACGGCAGGTCGTTTAGAGCTGCCTGACTTACCGGCGATAACCTCGAAGTCAGTAGAATCATGCAGACCTTGACGGATAATTTCGCGATGCAGTTCATCGAGATTATAGCCGTTAGAGGTGTCAAGGTCGAAATCCTCAAAGATGGCCTTGACGTTCTGCTGTTCAACGACGATGCGCGGTATCTCGATTACATTATTCTTGTAGTCCTCGACTACAATATTGATAACTTCATCGACTTGTGCAATCTGTTCGGCGGCATCTTGTTCGGCGAAAAGGCTATCTTTGACACTTTCCTTTATAGTGGCAATAGCTTTCTCGCGGAGTTTCTGTTTGACCTCTTTCTTTTGGAGGTCACCAAAAGAAGCAACGCCCTCGGCAGCGATGTTGGAAATAGCCGATTCAACGGCTTTGCCAACCTGGGTAACATACTGCTTTGACTTTTCGCTGATTTCACCCTTGACCTTTTCGATTTGCTTCTGAATCTTCTGCTCGGTAGAGGTCGGAGTAGTTTCCACTCGACCGCCCTGGTCGCGCTCGTCGCGGTCTTCAAGCTCGATAAACGAGACTTTCTTGAGTATAGAATTGCCCTTGTTGGCTTCGTCGATTACTTTTTGGAAGTTATCGTGAGCAATGACAGTTAAAGTGTCAACGTCTTTGTTGCCGGTGCGCTGCCCTCCGTATGGCAAGCGCAGACCGCGTCCGATAGTTTGCTCAATAAGGATAGCAGCATTGGAGGCACGGAGGGGGATAATCGTGTAGAGATTATTCACGTCCCAGCCCTCTTTGAGCATATTGACATGCACAACAATTTCAATTTCATTTTCAGGAGATTCGAGAGCGACAAACTGGCGCTCGATGTCCTCGTCCTTTTTTGAACTGCTGTCGATGCGAAGCACCTTGCCCCTGTATGCGCCATGATAAATACGGTCGCTCTGTAATAGTTCCTCCACCTCCTTGGCGTGGTTAATATCTCGACAAGCAACGAGAATGAACGGTTTGACAACCGGCAAGCCGTTCTGTTTGGCATACATCTCGATAGCGAGCTTCGTACGCTCATGGCAGGTAATACCATCTTCAAGTTTAATAATTTCAATCTCATCAGGAGTGAAATTATTTTTATTGAAGTTACGGGCTTTGGCGATTGCCGGATTTTTGACATATAAGCCATCGTCGAGAGCTTCGGCAAGGTTATATTCAAAAACAATATTTTTGAACGCACGTCCTTTTTCGTCGAAAGGTGTTGCTGTCATTTCAAAACCGAGGACCGGGCGAAGTTCGTTGATGGCTTTTTTAGAAGCATCGCCGTGATAACGGTGCGCTTCGTCCATTAAGATAACAAGGTCGGGCAGAGAAGCGAGATAGTCGAAATACGACTGACCGAGATATTCAGACAGACGGCGCATTCTTGGAGCAACGGTTGTGCCACCTTTCTTGGTAGTCTTATTCTCGGTGTTGAATTTCGATATATTAAAAATATTGATTTCAACATCAGAGAAAAGACTGCCGGTGCGCTCGTTGTAGGTTTCGCCGGTAACGATGCGCGGAGGCCTTGCAACAAATTCGCTGATTCCCTTGAATACGTATTTTGAATAAGATTCGTCGCCGAAGTCTTTTATCAACTTCTCGTATAGCGTGAGATTAGGCGCCAGTACGAAGAAGTGTTTAATACCTTTTTTTAGATAGAGGTATGCTATGATGGCACCCATAAGTCGGGTTTTTCCGATGCCGGTGGCAATCGAAAATGCGAGCGAGGGGAAGTCGCGGTCGAAACCTTTAACGGTCGGCACAATAGATTTCACCTTTGCAAGCTCGGCAGCGATAAACATTTCGAGCATATCCGGGTCTGTCGGCGGGTTCTTCAAGGAGAGTTTATCCGTTATACTTGCCGTCAGTTCAAGCGCTTTCGCCAACGGTTTGCGAAGTGATAGCCTTTGACGTATGTAGTTAACCTGTGAATCCATAATTATAGTTCTGCTGGCAAATAAAATTGGTCAACATCTTTTAGTTCATAAACCTGAACTTTGTTAATGCTTGTATGAGAGATAGATAGCACGGGATTGATATTCTGATGTATTCTTTCTGCGAAGGGGTCTTGTATATAAATCTTCTTTAATGACCCCATAGTTTCAAAAATAGCCCGGTCAATCACTCTATTAAAATAAGGGAAAGTATAGCCTATGACGACTAAAGTCTCAGCATTACTAATATGCGGATATAATTCTTTGAAATATTGTGATGTTGGAATGCTTTCCCAAGCAAAATGTAAATGATTATTAGGATTGAATTGGTTATGCACTTCAGCGATAGGGCCAATGGTGTTTTTGAACTCACTACCACAACTCTCGCCTAATAGAGAAAATGAGTGGAAATAATCAAAAATTGCTGTGCCATTCAATTTGAAAATTTTACCGTTCTCAAACTCGGTATCATGAGAATCTTTTATGCCAAGCTGTTTTCTGACACCTTTCCAATAGCTTGCACTCGGCTGATTAGTGCTATTAAACTCTCGATATGCTATTTCAAACTGGCTATCATAGTTCCAGGTTAGGATGGTAATATCATTTGGAATTTTTTTGCCCGGGTAAGATAGTATGTTTGCAAGAAACGCATCATAACGTTTGTCCGCAGGATATTTTAACTGTTCTAAAATGAAGAAACTACTAAGCGTTTTTTTTAGTTTCTCAAAAGCCAAGTAGTCGTTTTGGAGGAACAACTTTTTTGCAAAAGTATCAACAGTCATGTGTCGAGAAGATTCATCCCGTAGCCAAACAAGATCTTTTATCAGTTGTCCCACATTGTTTTTCGGATCATTGTAATTCTCATCTGATTGTTTAATGTCTTCAATCAAATTAGAAATCTCAGTATTGATTTCATTTACGACTGGCAATCCTTCGTCAATGGCATAATGCCCGGATGAGGATTTGGGAGGACGTCCCCCAATACCCCGAAATGTTATTTCATGCCGCTTGCCATAACTGGCACCAGCTCCTAAAAGATATACTACCTTACTCATTGGTCAAATAGATTAGGTTCATCACCAGTGGAGTAATCATCATCAGGGTCAACATATTCCTCTGAATCTGCATCGTTCCATTCTTCATTGTCGATGTTCGGAACTGAGACGATGTTGAGGGAGTAGTCGTCATGGTCGAACTCGCAGGTGTCGAGAAGTACCTTGGGGATTTTCTTAATTGTGATGTTTGAGAACTTGTTGCGGCACTCCGGCTGAAATTTTGTGCAGCAGATTAGGAGTGATTCATCTTCGCCCAACTGGTCGTGAATAGTTTCGAGCATTTCGGCTGTAATCAGTTGGGTGGTAGTAAAGATGAAATCATGCTCCGTGCTATGCCCTTGCTTCCAGTACAATTCTGCATCAGGCGAGAAAGTGAAGCCCTGATGCTTTGCCATAGCAGCGGCAAGCATATCGGCATTGTAATCCTTGTTAATTACAAGGTTGCCGTATTTATCCTTATTGAGAAGGCTCGGAGCAAGTTCGTAGAACTTAAAGCCTCCGCCGCCTTGCCAATCCTCATCACTTGTAATCCCACCTTTGTCGTCCCCTCCAATAACACGTTTTAATCGCGGTGCACAATGGGTGTAAGCATGATTCCCCATTTCAATACCTATCCAACGACGTTTCATCTTGTGAGCTGTCGCCGCAGTAGTTCCGCTGCCTAAAAAGCTATCAAGTACAAGCTCTCCTTGCACGGTAAGCATTGAGAGAATTTGAGCTATGAGTTTTTCGGGCTTCTTGCCTTGTGGGAATTCGACGCTTCCTTCTTTTGTGAGATTTTTCATCCAAGCATTCATATCCCAATAAGTACCCTGCAAGTCTTTTTTATACAGCTCGCCTTTGATTACAACAGAGGTATCTTTAAGCCATACAAACAACCTACACTTATCGCCCTTATAAAATTGCTCGTAAATTTTGCCCTTATTTTTTCCAGTCTTGGGTACATACTCAATGGACAAAACGTCTTCATCTATTTTCTGTTCTTCGCGGTATTCTATAATGCGAGTACGAATAGATGATTGAGCATTTGTGGTTTGGAATATATTAACCCCGTAACACTTGTAAACCTCTTTCTCGGATATTCCTTCTTGTTTGGCAAGTTGACCTATTGACTTAATAATAGGATTCTTTCGAAAATATACCTTTATTTCATTGCCATCACCATCTACGGTGGAGCCAGCATAAACTTTTTCACCTGGATCAATAAGAACAGATGTGTATTTCCAACTACGTCCTTCTTCTTTATATTGCTGAATTAAATCAGACATTTCAGTATAAGAATATGGTCCGTTGAAAAGTTGCATCTTGTCGTAATCCTTTGCGTAAATAAGGATATACTCACAGTTTTTTTTCAATCGTTTATCTTCTCCGCCGCCTGATGCTCCTGCGATATTTTTCATATTCACAGAAACCATATTTACAAAGTTGGAACGACCAAAAACTTCGTCACATAGGACTTTAAGATAAGCTTGTTCTTCATCGCTAATTTGTATGAAAATAACTCCATCGTCAGTTAAAAGCCGACGAAGAATTTCAAGACGAGGTTTAATGCGAGAAAGCCAAATGCTATGCTCAACGAAGTCATCATAATGTATATTCATGGCATCAACATTATAAGGCGGGTCAATATAAATACATTTAACTGCGCCTATAAAGTTTTCTTCAAGCGCGCGTAGTGCGAGAAGATTGTCACCATGTATGAGCATATTGCCCGGCCACGGCTTCCCATTGGGGAGAGTGCCGGTTTCAACTTCCCCAAAACTATATTCCGGGGTGTCAAGGAGCAAACGCGGCTCAATGGCAAGAGGCTCGTCTTCCTTACCAATCCACGTAAGTTCCAGTTTATTTATTTTGTTCTGTGCCATTTATAGCTTTAATTACATTATCAAGTTTATTATTTATATTGGAAAGACTTATCATTACAGACAAAATACTATCTGAAATTCTGCTATCAGGAGAGATGCCGTCAAGAATATTGTTATAGTCGATTCCAAAGTTGTCCTCATATTCATCATTGTATGTAACTTGACAATTAAGAGTCCTCGACTTAAACAAATTTTCATTTTCCTCCCATTCTGATTTCAGTATATTCTCCCCCTTGAAAGGGTATTTAGCATCTTTACCCCGTATATTATGCAACGAATCTAAATATGTGCCAGGAATTAAAAAAATCTCCCAAACTTTTTCTCCGTTTGGTTCCAAGTAAAAAGGTAACACCTGGTCTATCTCTCTGATGGATTCTTTAACTTTCGCTATTTGTATAAGTTCAATAAAAGTGGTATCCACAGAAATTTTGATGTTAGTCGCAGTTGAATGACCAATATTGCGACATCGTATAAAAACACGTGAACTACCTCTGTCAACAATATCCAATACAATATAGGGTCGATTAGCTTCTTTTGTAGTAAGTAAAGTCCTCCAAGCGACATACAACATAGCAAATGCAACAAAGCCACTGATATATTGGCCCCAAAATTGGGTCCATTTAGACGGCTCCTGCCAAATTTGATATGGAGCTTGAAAACAAGATAGGAAATTTATTAGAAAGGGAAGTGCGAAAAACAATGCACAAACACCGAAAAAAATTTTAGTTGAAAAAATTTTCATACAATCCTCCAATGAAAGGTTACCAACTTGGTTTGTTCAATCTTTTGTGCGAGCATTGCTTCGACCTTGGCGAGAAGGGTTTCTTTCTTCTCGTCAACATCATCTTGGGCTTGATATAGATTGAGACGTTTTTCGCTGCGACGCTTTTCAAGGTCTTTGATAAGGCGTTGCAGCCGTACTTTCTCATCAAGGCGCGAAGTCTTTTTGCTCTCGCTTTTGCGAAGTTTTATTTCGGCATCGAGGTCACGAATTTCTTTTTCAAGTCCGGCTTTTACGTCATCGGCCCAGTTGTCGAGTTTCTCCATTTCTTGTTCGAAGAAAGTGTTATTGCGCTCGGCATTGGCAGTGATAATATCCGCGCGTTGTGCTGCGATAGCATCTGAAAGTGCATCGGCCATAGTATTGGGCATTTCCCGTTCCAAATGTGTCTCAGAACCATTAAGTCGAAGCATATACTCGGCAATGTCGGAGGGTATTGCTTTACCGTTGTCAGTGATGCAAGCGTGAAGCAGTATGTCTTCTTTTTCAAAAGAATCAATAATTAGTTGCTCCACAGTGAGCCAACCCGATTGCCCTATAAGTTGCTTGATATAAGCAACATTGAGCGGCGAATTGGTGTAATCGAGGGTTATCTCTGAGATAGGCACCGGAGTGGCTTTTAGCCCCGTGAGCATATATTGAGCGAGCGGGTCGCCAATGCGGTAAGGGCGTACACCGTCGGCTAACTTGGTTGTGCGCCGCTGCTCGGAACTTACCATCATATACTCGCCGGGGAAACGACGATACCAACTCACGGCTCCGTTATCGACAAACGGGTGGACGATAAAGGAGTGGTCGGCATCGTTGAAGTCTGCCTGGTCAGTGAAGTAACTGCGGGTCAGTTGCCATAAAATCCGCTCGAACTCATCAAGATTTTCGCGGGTTTCTGCCAGATTGTCACGGAGTTTCTGCTTTACCGACTCATCGAAATTCTCTAAAAGAGTTGTACGGGCTTTCAGCATCTTGTCGGAAATCTGCTCTTGCAGTTCCTCTTGGAGGGCATCGAAAGCCTCCTTAATCTCTTTGGGGGTGCGGCAAAGTTGATATATCTGTGCTATGCGCTTCTCAAAATCAACGCCATTGCCGATAGCCCCAAGAACTTCGTCGGAAGCACCGAATACTCCGCTGAAAAGCTGAAACTTTTGGTCGAGCAGTTCATAAACGCGGACATCAGCGGCATTGGTTTTATTGAGGAAGTTGATAACAACGACATCGAAGTTTTGGCCGTATCGGTGACAACGGCCTATACGCTGTTCGATGCGTTGCGGATTCCACGGCATATCATAATTGACAACGAGAGAGCAAAACTGAAGATTGATACCCTCGGCAGCGGCTTCTGTTGCTATCATGATTGTAGCTTCGTCGCGGAAATAGTCTACAATGGCAGCGCGCTTATCGGCAGTTGCAGAGCCTGTGATTTTCGATGTGCCTTTGTGCTTCTCTTTCCATGCCTTGTAAATGGCAGTAGAACGCTTGTCGGAGTTTGAGCCGTTGAAAAGCACCACTTTACCTCTATATCCTCGTTTTTCAAGGAGATCAAAAAGGAAATCCTGCGAGCGGCGAGACTCAGTGAAGATTAATGCTTTTTTGGGCGCTCCAAGTTCTTCGAGTTGAGCGAAACCCTGATTTAAGCCCTCGAAAAGCTGTTCTGCTTTTGAGTTGCGCTTAATCTTAAAGGCGAGGTCGCGGAACTTTTCAAGGTCTTTAATCTCAAGTTTGATCTTTTCGATGTCCTCAGGCGAGAAAATTTCTTCCTCTTCCGGTTCTTCCTCATCCTCTTCATCATTGAGCCATTCTTCGGTTTCGCACTCGTAGTCTTCGTAATCGAATTTGAAAAGGTCCTCGTCGTGCTGATCAACGCCTTGGCGTTTGAGCTTGGCTTGCAACTTTTCAATGAGAGCGCATAGAGTGCCGTAAATGGCGTATGTAGAGGATGCGAGTAGTTTGCGGAGTATAAGCGTCATGAGCTGACGCTGGCTGTTTGGCAGCGCATATAGGCGGGGTCGTTGCAGATACTCCGAAACGAGGTCGTAAAGTTCCTGTTCCTGTTTAGTAGGGAAAAACTCCTGCAATATAGCTATGCGCTTAGTGTAACGCACATATTCCAAAACCTGACGGCGAAGTGTACGCTTGCAAAGAGGAGCAAGACGGCGACGTAGATTCTGATAATCGGTTTCGTCGAGACTGCGATTATATTGCATCTTGAAACTTTTGAGGTCACCAAAAGCATAATCGTCGATTATGGTAGTCAGACCGTAAAGCTCAAGAATAGAGTTTTGCAATGGTGTTGCAGTAAGAAGAATTTTCTTGCGGTCAACAAGAGCGTTCTTTATAGTGTTGGAGATTTTGTTAGTCGGTTTATAGACGTTGCGTAGACGGTGAGCCTCGTCTATCACGACTAAATCCCAATTAGTCTGTTTAAGGTAAGGAGCTTTAGTCTTTGCGAATTGATATGAGCAAATGACTATTTCCTCGCAGTTGAAGGGATTAAGATTGCCTTCCTCAATGTAGTGGTTAAAAGTTTTGGACTCGAGGATGCGCGACGGCAGGAAGAATTTCTCTTGAAGTTCAGCTGCCCATTGTTTACGAATATTAGCCGGTGAGATGATAAGCAAATGCCTCCTATGTTCAGCCCATGACTGTGAAAGGATAATACCGGCCTCGATGGTTTTGCCGAGACCGACCTCGTCGGCAAGAATGGCTCCTTTGGAAAGAGGCGATTTGAAAGCGAAAAGAGCTGCGTCAATTTGGTGAGGAGTCAAATCGACCTGTGCGTCCTGCAAAGATGCTGTAAGCTTACCGAGGCTGTCAGAAGGCAGACTCCGTGTAAGCCAATAGGCAAAATATTTTTGTTGGGTCGCAGTTAAACTCATTTTCTTAGATATAAGAGACTTCCGGAGAGCATCTGAAGGCTGACCAAAGCCGGTAACAACTACTCGGGAGTTTCAAAAAGGGTGTCAGCTCGCGCTGTAAATCTTTTTGTTAAAAGGTCATTCTCAGATTTCGATGTTAGGTAAGTGCAAAGTTAATAAATTTTCGTGAGAAATGGTGCATGATTTTTGAACAATTTATCGACATTGGTTTATGTCGCCGGTTTCCGGAAAGGGGTGAATCGGAATTGAGGCAATGGAATGATAAAATCTGTGTTTTGCCGACGTAAATGTCAGGCAATCAGATGCCGAGCTGCTGGTTCTGCTGCGCGAGGGACACGGCTTCTCCCCGAAGGGCACACGCAAAGCCGCTGTGCCGGAGATTCCCTTTCTGCGCAGCTGCCTCTGATGGGAGGCATGGGAGGTATGGGCG
>UMEZ01069105.1_pt1 | contig 12987 bp, 10 predicted proteins | sample 1964841 | NCBI WGS metagenome assembly UMEZ01 (sample SAMEA4836029, study PRJEB28245) | human gut metagenome | biome: gut microbiome; material: fecal sample | place: Denmark | collected 2008 | reverse complement strand
GACGCCGTGGACCGGAGAAAGGCCGGAACCGCCGGTGACGAGGACGATTTCCTTATTCTTGAACATATTGACGTCGAAGCCGTTGCCGTAGGGCCCGCGCATGAAGAAGTGGCCGCCGACATAATTTTCAAAGATTTCGTCCGTCAGGCTGCCGACTTTGCGGATCGTGAAGTCCAGGGAATGATCCGTAATGCCGCTGACAGAAATCGGCGCTTCGCCGTATTTCGGGATTGAGATTTCAAAGAACTGGCCTGGTTTTACGGGATGTTCTTTGCCGCGGTCATAGGACATACGGAAGGTATATTCGACGTCAGCATGTTTAATGACTTCTAAGATTTCCGAACGGAACGGTAAGTATTCGTTATTCATTCTCTGTGACCTCCTTCATGCCTTCCGGCAGTTTCACGTTGATGCAGTGGCTGAGCGAAATGTATTCCGGGCAGATGGCGTCGCAGCGGCCGCAGCCTACGCACATCTGGAAGCCCGTGCGCTGTTTGAATTCCAGCGTCTTGTGCAGTACTTTGAAGCGCATGCGTTCGCCCGCCTTTTTGCGGAAGCAGAGACCGCCGGCGACCAGAGTGTAATCGTCGAACATACAGGACGTCTGTACGCGGCGGCGTTCCCCTGCTTTATGGTCTTCCGTGAAGTAGAGATCCTGCATGGACCAGCAGGTGCAGGTCGGACAGGCCAGGGTGCAGCGGCCGCATTTGATGCAGCGCTTGTCGTATTCATCCCAGACGTTGGATTTGGCGATGGCCGAGGAAAGGTTTTCCGGGATATGTACTTTGAGTTTATTTTCACTTACATGGTCAGGCACGACATCCGTTTCCGGAGCATTTGCTTCGCTGACGGCTTTGCCGAGGACGTCATCTTTGACATCGAGGAAATACTGGCCGTCTTTGAAATTCAGGGCCACGTCGTAGTTGTCGCTGGTGTTGGTACCCATGGAAACGCAGAAGCAGTTGTCGAATTCCTGGTTGCAGCCCATGAGGACGAATTTGACGCGGTCGCGGACGCGCTTGTAGTAGTAGTCTTCCGGACCGTTCTGGAGATACATGTAGTCAAAGCGTTTAATGGCATGCAAATCGCAGCTGCGCAGCAAAATGATAGCGCCCTTTTCCGGTGCTTCGGCTTCAGTGATCGTGTTTTCATTGAAATAGAACAAGGTCTGGCAAACCGGCAGCAGCACGTCTTTTGCCGAGTAGTCCGAGCGTTTGTCCCAAACGATTTCTTCCGGTGTGTTGATTTTGCCGTAGCGGACGATGTCCTGCATCGACGAACGACCTGTGCCGGCAAACAGTTTCGGAGCGTAAATATCATACGTATCCGACCATTTGGCAAAGACCGTGCCGAGTGCATCTGCATTCAATTGATAGCCCATTCTGTTACCCTCTTTCTTAAAGAACAAGTATTCTTGATAACAAATTACTTTTTTCACTTAGTGCCGGCTGAAAATCCATGCACTTAACTTTACCTTAATGATACTTGTTTTGAGAAAGAAAAACTGTTGCCGCCGCAACACATTACGAAAAAATTTACAAAAAAAAGACTTGCCGTAAAACGACAAGTCTTTTTTAAGAAAAACAAGAACTTATTCTCCAAAATCATCGTGGAATTTGATCTGGCGGTAGGTTTCGAAGCGGAGCCATTTTTTGAAGAGGTCCGCGTCGGCACTTTCGCCGGCTTTTTCGTAGTCTTCTTTGAAGGCGGCGAAGTCCTGGGGCGAATGGACTTCGATGGCGAAGCCGCGGCCGTTGACCAGGGGCTGTTCCGTATAGGCATAGCCGTCGAGGGCCAGGATGTTGGCTACTTTGGCGCCGCGGATTTCGACGGCAACCTTATCGCGCAGGATGAGGATGTCGAAGTCGTCCGGATAGCTGTACGTTTCGCCTTTGACAGGGATCGTATCGCCGATCTTATACTGGTGGAACTGCGGTTTCGCCTTGGTGATGTTCAGACTCTGCATGCCGTAGAAGAAGTCTTCGAAGATGTCGCCGCGGGCTTTCAGGGAGCCGTTGACGAAGGTGTGATCGGCATTCGTGTCGTTGACATCGATGACGACGCCGCAGGCCGAGGTCATGTTGGTGACGCGGTCGATGAGGATCAGTTCACCAAGGGTCTTATGATGGCTGAAGGTATCGACGACGATCGGTTCCTGCAAAAAGAGCGTGCAGACGGCGATTTCGTTCTTCGTCAGACTCGTGGCCCGCTTCTTTTCGCCTGTGTTGACGTCGATGGTGTAGTCGATGTCCGTGAGGACGCCGACGATTTCCTTGGTGCCTAACTTAACGACGTATTCTTTGCCGACTTCCAGGTCCTGGTCATCCATCCAGAGCATGGTCGCCGTAATGCGCTGGCTGAGGGCGACGTCCGTGCCCTTCGTGAAGACACAGCCGCGGGAGACGTCGACTTCGCGGTCGAGCTGGACGTTGACGGGCTGGCCTTTGACGGCAGAATCGACGTTGTCGAAGCCGATGAGGATGGCTTTGACTTTCGCTTCTTCTTTGCTCGGCAAGGTCGTGATCGTATCGCCGACGGCTAAGGCGCCGCTTTCGATCTGCCCCTGGAAGCCGCGGAAGGTGTGGTTCGGGCGGCAGACGCGCTGGATCGGCAGGTAGAAGCCTTCTTCCACGTCTTCTTCGACGTTGACCGTTTCCAGGTAGTCGAGGATGGTCGGGCCGTCATACCAGGGCATGTTGTCCGATTTCTTCGTGACGTTGTCCCCTTCCGTCGCCGAGACGGGCACGACGATGACGTTGGCCAGTTCCAGTTCGTCCCGCAGTTTGGCGATCTGTTTCCTGATTTCTTCAAAGCGTGTCTGACTGTAGTCGGCAAGGTCCATCTTGTTGACGGCAAAGACGAAGTAGCGGATACCCATGAGGGCACAGATGCGGGCATGGCGGCGGGTCTGGACGAGGACGCCTTTCGTCGCATCGATGAGGATGATGGCCAAATCGGCAAAAGAAGCGCCGACGGCCATGTTGCGCGTATATTCTTCATGCCCCGGCGTATCGGCGACGATGAAGCTGCGGTTGTCCGTGCTGAAGTAGCGGTAGGCCACGTCGATGGTGATGCCCTGTTCCCGTTCAGCCATCAGGCCGTCGAGGAGCAGCGAATAGTCGATGGCGCCGCCGCGGCTGCCGACTTTGCTTTCCAGTTCCAGGGCCTTCTTCTGGTCGGCGTAGAGCAGTTTGGCGTCGTAGAGCAAATGGCCGATAAGCGTCGATTTGCCGTCGTCGACACTGCCGCAAGTGATGAATTTCAATAAACCGTTTCCGTTTCTGTCCATTTTAGAAATACCCCTCTCTCTTTCTGCGTTCCATGCTGCCGGCTGCTTCATTATCGATGACACGGCTCGTCCGTTCCGAAGAGACGGCGCTCAGCGTTTCGTCGATGATGGCATCCAGTGTATCTGCGTCCGATTCGATGCCGCCCGTCAGCGGATAGCAGCCGAGGGTGCGGAAGCGGATTTTCTTGTGCATGATCTTTTCACCCGGTTTCAGACGCATGCGGTCGTCGTCGACCATGATGATGTTCCCGTCACGGTAGACGCAGGGCCGTTCTTTGGCGAAATACAGGGAAACGATGTCGATGTTTTCGCGTTTGATGTACTGCCAGATATCTTTTTCCGTCCAGTTGGAAATCGGGAAGACACGCATGCTTTCCCCCTTATGGATGTGCGTGTTGTAGAGCTTCCACATTTCCGGGCGCTGGTTCTTCGGGTCCCAGGCCTGAGCTTCGTTGCGGAAGGAAAAGATACGTTCCTTGGCGCGGGATTTTTCTTCGTCCCGGCGGCCGCCGCCAAAGGCTGCGGTGAAACCGTATTTGTGGAGGGCCTGCTTCAAGGCCTGGGTCTTCATGATATCCGTATAGGCAGCGCCGTAATCGAAAGGATTGACCCCTTGTTTGACGCCTTCCTGGTTGATGTATTCAATGAGCTGGAGCCCGTACTTCTTCATCGTTTCGTCGCGGAAGCGGATCATTTCCTTGAACTTCCACGTCGTGTTGACATGGAGGAACGGGAAAGGCGGCTTTTCCGGATAGAAGGCCTTACGGGCCAGATGGAGCATGACGGAGCTGTCCTTGCCGATAGAATAGAGCATGACCGGCTTTTCACATTCCGCGGCGACTTCGCGGATGATGTAAATCGCTTCGGCCTCCAATTTGTCGAGATGCGATAATGCACACATAATCTAAAATCCCCCTCTTTGGTAGTATCTCAATAAGAATTCGCTTGTTTCCTGTCGACGGTGATGGTCTTTTCCGTGCCGTCGGCCTTGTGGATGTGCCAGTGCAGGTAATGGCCGTCGGCCTCGACGTTCATCGTGCTGCCCCGGCCGCCCATGTCGGCGCCGAGGTAGAAGTCGATGGCCTGGACAGGGCAGGCCTTGACACAGGAGACGCAGCCCCAGCAGTCTTTCGGATAATGCATCCAGGCTTTGCCGGCGCCATTTCGGTCGATGAGGCTGCCCGGGCAGACATCGATGCACTGGCCGCAGCCGATACAGCGTTCTTCGTTAATGCGTATGCTCATAGACTTCACCTCCCGGTACTAAATCGCGGTAAATCATTTCAATATGGCCGTCAGCGTCCATGCGGGAATTGACGTATTTCAGCCAGTCATCGCTCTTTTCCGGATAATCGAGATTTTCCGCAAAAGAGTGCCAGCGCGTTTCCTTGCGGGCCCGCAGATGGGCGATGAGGACCTTGCAGACCGTCAGGCGTTCGCGCAGTTCATAGACGAATAAGAGTTCATGGTAGTCGGCAGCGGCCACGTCTTTGGCCAGTTCGATGAGCTGGTCAATCTTTTCGTCGGCCAGGTCGAGCTGTTTTTCGTTATACTGATAATGGCTGCTGATGCCGCCGGCGTAGGTATCCATGACTTTCTGCATCGCTTCTTCCAGCTGTTCGACGGTAAAGAAGCTGTCCTTCTTGCCGAGGGCTGCGTTGTATTCAGCGACCTTCTGCGAAAGGATGCCCTTTTCATCCGCCTCACGGAGGCCCGTCGTATCGGCAAGGCCGCGGCGCAGCATGTCTTTGGCAGCGATTTCGCCTTCGACGAGGGCGCCGGTGACGTATTTCTGCGGGCAGCCGCCGGCCACGTCGCCGGCCGCGTAGAGATGGCGGATCGTCGTCTGCCGGTTCGTATCGACCCAGTAGCCGCTGGCCGTATGGCCACCGACGACGTACGGTTCGGTCCCTTCGATTTCGACGTTCTGCTGGCTCGGCAGTTTGCCCGATTCAATCCACTTCAGGGTCTGGCTCGGCGCCATGTTGAGGTAGGCCTTGAGGAGCGATTCATCCTGGGCCGGCGTGATGCCTTCCGTCTTCAAATAGCACGGGCCGTTGCCGTCTAGTGTTTCCCTGACGGTGCCGTAGAGGCGCTGCGACGTGGTCAGGCCATATTTCTGTTCATATACTTCACCGCGGGCGTTGACCTGCTTGGCACCGACGCCCTGGGCGATGGTCCCCGTCGGGGCGATGGTGTCCTTGCAGCGCAGGGCGATGAAGCGCATTTCAAAGGTCGTCATCTCTGCACCGGCCCGGATGCCCATGGCGTAGCCTGCGCCCGTGTTGAAGGGACAGTACCACATCTTATGGCGGGAAAAGCCCGGATTGTTCGGCCGGTAGAGGCCGGCAGCACCGCCGGTCGCGCAGAGGACGGCTTTGGCCCGGATTTCATAGGCCCTGCCCGTGCGCATGTCGAAGCCCAGGGCGCCGGCAATGGCGCCGTCTTTGACGATGTAGTCCGTGATGTTCAAATGGTTGATGACCTGGACATCATCGAGCTGCTTCACGGCATCGGCGAGGATGGTCTTGATGTTTTCGCCGTTGATCTTGATGTTGCGCGTGCCGCGGGCGACGTATTCGCCCTTTTCATCTTTGAGGATGACGAGCCCCAAATCTTCCAGCTTCTTCGTGACTTCATTGAGATGCTGGGACATGGTCAGCAGCAGGTCTTCGCGGACGATGCCGTCCGCATCTTTCTTGGCATAGTCGACGTAGAACTGCGGCGTATGGCCCTTGGTGATATAGGCATTGAGGGCATTGACGCCGGCTGCCAGACAGCCGCTGCGGCGGATATCGGCCTTTTCGGCGATGACGACGGACGCATCGGAAAGGCTGCGCAGCGTCAGGGCGGCATAACAGCCGGCCGTACCGCCGCCGATGATGAGGACATCCGTATGGATGATCTTCTCGCTGGTAATCTGCATAGTCGGATACACTCCTTTTTAAATATAGAAAACGTCGGCCGGGGTCATGGCACTGTTTTCTTTGAGATACGTCTTGTCGCCGTCGAGGACGTACAAGCGGTAAATCAGGACCTGGACGGTCTCGCCTACCGTAAGGGGCGGATCATCGAAGGAATACTCGCCGTGGATGGCAAGGCCCTTGATGTTGACCGTCACGTCGAGGTGGCTGCCGCGGAAGACGACAGCTTCGACCTTCCCTTCTTCAGCGGCACTGATGTACTGTTGGAGCGTCCCGTATTTGTAAATCTTCAGGAATTCCGGGCGGATGATGGCTTCTTTGCTTTCACCGATGTTCCGGAAGCCGGTGAGGATGTGGTAGTTCGGGATGGTTACCGGAGTTCCGATAAATTGTGCGACAAAAGGCGTCTTAGGCGAACGGTAAATATCGAGCGGCGTACCGACCTGTTCGATATGGCCGTGGTTGGTGATGATGATTTCATCGGCTACTTCGACGGCTTCGTCCTGGTCGTGGGTGACGAAGATACTCGTAATGCCGACGCGGTGGATCGTATCCTTGAGCCAGTTGCGCAGTTCCTGACGCACTTTGGCGTCGATGGCCGCAAAGGGTTCATCGAGGAGCAGGACCTGCGGGTTCGGTGCCAGGGCCCGGGCAAAGGCCACGCGCTGGCGCTGGCCGCCCGAGAGCTGGTTGGGATAGCGCTTCTCCATGCCGGAAAGGCCGACGAGGTCGATCATTTCCAGGACGCGGCGGCGTATCTCATCTTTCGGCCGCTTCTGTATCTCCAGGCCGAAGGCGACGTTGTCGAAGACCGTCATATAGCGGAAAAGGGCGTAGTTCTGGAAGACGAAGCCGATGCCCCGCTTGGCGGCGGGAATGTCGTTGACGCGGCGCCCGTCGATGAAGATATCACCGGCATTCGGATTCTCGAGGCCTGCCAGCATGCGCAGGATCGTCGTCTTGCCGCTGCCGCTCGGTCCGAGGAGGGCGACGAGCTTGCCCTTTTCAATGCCGAAGGAGACATCGCGCGAGGCGTGGAAGGAACCGTAATTCTTTTCGATGTGTTTCATTTCGACGTACATGAGCTTCACCTCCTTTTACGATGACTTGTCCGCTTTGGCTTCGAGGAACGTGCGCAAAAGCAGGACGATGACAGCCAAGAGTACTAAGAGCGAGGACACGGCGAAGGCCGCCGTAATGGCATCGGCTGACCCCGATTGGTAGAGGGCGTCGATTTCCAGGGGCAGCGTAAAGGTCTCGCCGCGCAGTTTGGAAAGGGCGCTGACGGCGCCGAATTCGCCGAGGGCCCGGGCCGTACAGAGGACGATGCCGTAGAGGAGGGCCCATTTGATCTGCGGCAAGGTGATGCGGAAGAAAATCGTCCAGCCGCTGGCGCCCATGAGGGCTGCCGCTTCTTCTTCATCGCGGCCGTTCGTGCTGAGGACGGGGATGATTTCACGGAAGACGAAGGGAAAAGTGACGAAAATCGTCGCCAAGATGACGCCGGGAACGGCGAAGACGATCTGGATATCCGTCCCTAAATAGTCGTTCAGGACTTCGATCCATTGGCCGATCCAACCCATGCGGCCGAAGGTCATGATGAAGGCCAGGCCGGCGATGACCGGTGAAATGGAAAAAGGGATATCGACGAGGGTCGTCAGAAAATGCTTGCCCCGAAAGTCGAACTTGGAAATGGCCCAGGCCGCGCCGAGGCCGAAAATCGTATTGACGATGACGGCGACGACTGTCGCAATCAGGGTCAAGCGCAGGGCCGAGAGGACATAAGGCGTCGTCAGGGCCTGGATGTAGAAGTCCCAGCCCTGGGACAGGGAATTGACGATGACCGAAATGAGCGGCACGATGAGCATGGCGACGACGAAGACGACGCTAATCGTCAGGAGGACGACTTTCAAGGTATGATTCTCTTTCATAGTCTCTCCCCTCCTCTACTGGACACGCCGGGCCTGATGGACCTGGATCATATTGATGGAAAACAAGATGACGAAGGCGATGACCAGCATGGCCAGGGCAATGGCCGTGGCGCTGGCATAGTCGACGTAGTTCAGTTTCTGCATGATGACGTAGGAAACGACCTGCGTGTGATGCTTGGCACTGTTGCCGGAAATGTAGATGACGCTGCCGTATTCGCCGAGGCCCCTGGCAAAGGCCAGGCCGAAGCCCGTGAGGAGTGCCGGCCTTAGTTCCGGGAAAATGATGCGCCGGAAAATGGTGACCTGCGAGGCGCCGAGCATGCTGCCCGCTTCCTCGTAGGTCGGGTCGAGTTTCTCCAGGACCGGCTGGATGGAGCGGACGACGAAGGGAATACCGACGAAGACCATGGCGATGGTCAGGCCGATCTTCGTGTAGGCAATCTGGATACCGAGACTTGCAAAGAAGCTGCCGAAGAAGCCCGTATCCGAATAGAGCTTGGAGAGCGTAATGCCGGCGACGGCCGTCGGCAGGGCGAAGGGCAGCTCGATGACGCCGTTCAAAAGGCGCTTGCCCGTGAACTCATAGCGGACGAGGACCCAGGCCAGGATGAAGCCGAAGACGCAGTTGACGAGCGCCGCCAAAAGCGAACAGGAAAGGCTCGTGATGAAGGCATTGCGGATGCCGCTGTTCGTGATCAGCTTGGCGTAGTCGCCAGCCGTCAGCTGCAGGGAATGGCCAAAGACCGAAGCCAGCGGGATGAGGACCAAAAGGGAAAGCATGGTCAGCGTCATACCCATGGAGAGGCCGAAGCCCGGAATAATCTGATTGCGCCCGCCTGAACGGGCAAAAAAGTGTTTCATCCGGCTCCCCTCCTATTCATTACCGTTGACGTCGGCCATGATCTTGTCGAACAAGGCGTCGTCATCGAAAAATTTGACATACGTTGCATCCCAGCCGCCGAAATCGCTGATCTTCGTCAACTTGACGTGTGTATCGAAGCGGTCGGCATGGCGCTTTAAGATGTCCGGATTCGACGGCCGGAAACCGTTCTTCGCTGCCAGCTCCTGAGCCTCGTCGGAATAGAGGTACTGGAGATAATCCCGGGCCGCATCCTCATGGCCTTTGCGCTTAGCCAGGCGGTCGACGACGGCGACGCTCGGCTGGGCCAGGATGCTGACGCTGGGCACGACGAGCTCGAATTTGTCAGGATATTCCTGCAGTGAATAAAGTGCTTCGTTTTCCCAGGCAATGAGCACGTCGCCCTGTCCGTTTTCGACGAAGGTCGTCGTCGAACCGCGGGCACCGGAGTCCATGACAGTGACGTTCTTATAGAGGTCCGTCACGAAAGCCCGGGTCTTGATCTCATTTCCCCCGAAATGGTCAAGGCCCCAGCTCCAGGCGGCCAGGAAGTTCCAGCAGGCACCGCCGCTACTCTTGGGATCCGGCGTAATGACGCTCACGCCGGGTTTCACCAGGTCATCCCAGTCGCCTATCCCTTTCGGGTTCCCCTTGCGCACGAGGAAGACGATGGTCGACGTGTACGGCGCCGAATCATTGGCAAAGTCATCCTGCCAGCCCGCGTGGATGAGGCCGGCCTTCTCGATGAGCGAGATGTCATGAGAGAGGGCCAGGGTCACGATGTCGGCCCGGCTGCCTTCGATGACGGAGCGGGCCTGACTGCCCGAGCCGCCGTGGGACTGGATGATGCGGATGTTTTTACCTGTTTCTTCTTGATAGTGTTTTTGAAATAATTCGTTGTATTCCTTATATAACTCACGCGTTGGATCATACGAGACGTTGGTCAGCGTCAGCGTGCCGTCTTTGTCGGCCTGGCTGCCCCCGCAGCCGGCCAGCACCCCTGTGACGGCAAGCATCACACTGCAGGCCAGTATAGCTATGATATGCTTCTTCTTCATTCTTTCTCCCCCTCTATACCGGCTGGAAAATTTTTTACGGCTTACCCCTTAAATAAAGCCGTCGATAAATAGCGTTCACCGCCGTCCGGCAACAGGACGACGATGGTCTTGCCGGCGTTTTCTGGCTTTTGAGCCAGCTCCAGTGCCGCCTGGAGCGACGCGCCCGACGAGATACCGACCAAAAGGCCGTCCGTCTTAGCGATTTCCCGGGCCCTCCCATAGGCGTCTTCGTTGGATACGTCGATCACATCATCTACGAGTGACATATCCAGTACCTTCGGGATGAAACCGGCGCCAATCCCCTGAATGGCGTGCGGTCCCGGGCGGCCGCCGTTTAAAACGGCCGAATCCTTTGGTTCTACGGCGACGATGCGCACCTCTTCACGATGGGCTTTGAGGCCCTGGGCCGTGCCGGTAATCGTTCCCCCTGTACCGACGGACGAAATGAAGATGTCCACCTTGCCGTCCGTATCGCGCCAGATTTCTTCCGCCGTCGTGCGGCGGTGAATGGCGGGATTGGCGGGATTGTCGAACTGCTGCGGAATGAAGGCGTTGCCGTAGGCTTTCTTCAGCTCTTCGGCCTTGCCGATGCTGCCGCGCATCCCCTCGATGCCTGGCGTCAGTACGATTTCCGCTCCCAGTGCCGAAACGATTTTGCGCCGTTCCAGGCTCATCGTATCGGGCATGGTCAAAATCAGGTGCAGGCCCTTCACGGCGGCGACCATAGCCAGGCCGATGCCCGTATTGCCGCTCGTCGGTTCGATGATGACCGTATCCTGATTGATTTTCCCCTCTTTGATACCTTCATCGATCATCGCCGCGGCGACGCGGTCTTTGACGCTCCCTAAAGGATTCATGTATTCCAGCTTCCCCAGGACGCGGGCCTTGAGGCCGTGCTGCTGCTGCCAGTGCGTCAGCTCCAAGAGCGGCGTCTGGCCAATCAGTTCTGTCAAATATTTTGCCACATGCTCCATGCCATCAGCTCCTTTTGGCAAAAAGAAAAGCGCCATCTCACAATGCAGATGGCGCTATAAATAGACGTATGCCCATGACTTCATCTGCCAGGTATTCTCCTGCTGGAATTGGCACCTTACGTACGTAGGTTGCCGCAGCGTCATCGGGCCAGTCCCTCGGCTGCTCTGGATGAATAGGTCGTATTGTATTGTCCCTGTTAGTGGCTGTACAATACGTTTAGATTGTACAACACATGATGGTCAAATTTTTTAAGTACCCCATGATAACATACCTCTTAGTCACAATAAAATGGAAATCATTCCCTATCGGAAACGTTACTGAGATTGTACACTTTACACAGTACATTGTCAAGGGATTTTAAGCGAAAACTTTCACAATTCAAATATAAAACGTTTTACTTTTCCCTGAAGTTAAAAAAGTAAAGAAAACAAGTGTTAAAAAGGTACGACAAGTAAATACTTTTCTTCCATCTCGTGAAAAATCTTACACCCCGTCACATCAAACTTCAAACATCAAACCTCAATGCGTAGCCGTAGGCTGGATCTTGTGGTCCGTCGAGTCTTTCTTATCGGCACGGACGAGTTCCTTGCCGCAGTGGTAGACGATGGAGACGGCCAGGACCATGAGGGCGATGGCCAGGACGAACTGGAGTCCTTCGATGAGGAGCGACCAGTTGCCGGAGGCGATCTTGATGATCAGGGCGTAGGCCGATTCGACGAGGGCTGTCATGGTGACGCAGAACATGACGACCATCGGTACGTAGAGCATAAAGCTCTTGCGGCCCGTCGTCTTCAGGAAGACAGTCAGGCAAATGAGGACCATGGCCGAGAGCAGCTGGTTGGCCGAGCCGAAGAGCGGCCAGATGTTCATGTAGCCGCCGAGGCAGAGCAGGAAGCCGAAGAAGAGCGTGATGACCGTGGCGAAATATTTGTTGACGCAGATTTTCTGGATCGTCGTCATTTCCTGTCCTTCATCGACGCTGAAGAGTTCCTGGAAGGACATGCGGCCGATACGGCCGACGGCATCGAGGGTCGTCAGGGCCAGGGCGGAAACGCACATCGTCATGATGCAGGCAGCGGCGGTCTGGGAGAGGCCGAACATGGTGAAGAAGCCGGCGACAGCACCGGAGAAAATCTGGAAGGGCGTGCCCGAAGCGACGTGGCCGTTCGAGGCAGCGGCGCAGGCGATGACCAGGGAAACGACGCCCAGGACGGATTCGACGCACATCGAACCGTAGCCGACGAAGACGGCATCCGTTTCCTTATCAAGGGTCTTCGACGACGTGCCGGACGAAACGAGGCTGTGGAAGCCCGAAACAGCACCGCAGGCGATGGTGATGAAGAGGATTGGGAAGAGATCCTTGCCGCCAACGGAGAAGGACGTGAAGGCCGGCATGTTCAGCGTCGGCTGAGCGATGAAGATACCGATGACGCCGCCGGCAATCATCATCAGGAGCAGGAAAGCGCTGATGTAGTCACGCGGCTGTTTGAGGAGCCACATGGGCATGATCGACGCAAAGAAGATGTACGCGAAGATGATGTAGAGCCAGGTCATGCGGTCGAGGTAAATCGGCAGGTCGATGCCGACGTAGAGCATCGCGATCAAGAGGACAATGGCAATGACGAAGCGGACTTTTTCACTGGGATTGAACTTCTTGATGAAGAGGCCGAAGGCAATGGCGACGAAGATGAAGAGCATGGAAATCGAAGCGGCTGCGGCGTTCGGCAGGACCATGGAACCGTCCTTGGCGAAGCCGTTGAAGGTCGTGGCGACGATATCGCCGAAAGCGGCGATGACGAGGAGACTGAAGACCCAGCAGAAAAGCAGGAAAAGACGGCGGCCCGTCGTGCCGATGTACTTTTCGATAAGGACACCCATGGACTTGCCGTCATTCTTCATGGATGCATAAAGAGCGGAAAAGTCCTGGACAGCGCCGAAGAAGACGCCGCCG
>UMEZ01060920.1_pt1 | contig 13029 bp, 9 predicted proteins | sample 1964841 | NCBI WGS metagenome assembly UMEZ01 (sample SAMEA4836029, study PRJEB28245) | human gut metagenome | biome: gut microbiome; material: fecal sample | place: Denmark | collected 2008 | reverse complement strand
GGGACTATACCGGAACCATAGACGGTTCGGCATACGGCATTGTCAAAAACTACCAGTATCCGCAAATCAGTTTTGTTTCCACACGCACCAAACTGAAGAATCTGTTCCTCACGGGGCAGAATCTGAATGTACACGGCGCCTTGGGCGTGACGCTGACAGCCATGCTCACTTGTTCGGAATTTGTAGGTCAGGAATATTTAGCAAAAAAAGTAGGCAATGCATAAGATTTGGAAGAAAACAATAAAGTACGGGGGGATGGCCCTGTTGATTCTGATAGCGGCGATCATGATAGGCATGAGTTATCTCTATCTATCTGCCGATATGATGACTCCGCAATTTGCGTCTACCCCTGAAACGGATCGTGTGATACGGAAAGACAGCCTCCGGCAGTATGGCGGAAACTACCTGCGGCACAGTGAGAGCGGACTTTGGGAACTGAAAGTCAGCGGACCTGCCTACGAAAGAGGCAAAGCCATCGGCCAACTGACTTCCGACTTACTTTATTTTCAGGAAAAAGTATTTGTGGATCAGATAAAAGAGATAGTCCCCTCTGAAAGTTATCTTAAATTCCTCCGTTTCTTCATTGTCCTTTTCAACCGGAATCTGGGGAAAAATGTGCCGGAAGAGTACCGGGACGAGATTTATGGCATCTCCCTCTCCTGCACCCATGAGTATGATTTCATCGGCACCCCCTACGAGCGTCAGTTGAATTACCACTCCGCCCACGACTTGGGACATGCCATGCAGGACTATATGCTGGTAGGATGCAGTTCATTTGCCTGCTGGGGTGAGAACAGTGCCGATTCTTCCCTTATCATCGGCCGTAATTTCGATTTCTACATGGGTGACGCCTTTGCACGCAACAAGCTCGTTTCGTTTTACCAACCCGAAAACGGATATCGCTTCGCATCCGTGGGATGGGCCGGAATGACCGGTGTCCTTTCCGGCATGAATGAAACGGGGCTGACTGTCACCATCAATGCCGCCAAATCGGATCTGCCTGCCGCATCCGCCACCCCTATTTCCATTCTGACCAGGGAAATATTGCAATATGCTTCTACCATTGAGGAAGCATACGCTATCGCCCGGAAACGGAAAACATTTGTCTCGGAGTCCATACTGGTGGGTTCGGCCAAGGACGGCAGAGCCGCAATTATCGAGAAATCGCCGGAGAAAATAGCCTTATTCACAGGAAACGGGCAGCAGATCATCTGTACCAACCACTACCAGTCGGAAACCTTCGGCCATGACAAACGGAACCTGGAAAACATAGAAACTTCGGACAGCCCCTACCGCTTTGCCCGCTTGCAGGAACTGCTGAAAGAAAACGCACCGATAGATGCCCCCAAAGCCGCCTCTATCCTGCGCAACCGGAAAGGAGTGGGAGAAGCGGAACTGGGCCTTGCCAATGAAATGGCCATCAACCAGTTCATCGCCCATCACTCCGTCATTTTCCAACCCGAGAAAAAACGGATGTGGGTATCCACCGCTCCCTGGCAATGCGGCAAGTACGTGGCATACGACCTGAACAGGATTTTCAGCGACTCCATCGATTTCAACCATGAAATCTATACCGAAAACCTGACAGTGCCTGCGGACTCCTTCCTGCAACAACAGGAATACCAACAGCTGATGACTTACAAAAGACTGGCTCCTGTACTACGGAAGCAGATTAAAAAGAAAGAACGGCTGGACGAACAGACCCTGCATGCCTTCCAACATGCCAACCCTCATTTCTTTTATGTGTACGAGTTGCTGGGAGATTACTATCATGCCACAGGACAGCAGGACAAAGCCCTGCGCAATTGGAAGAAAGCCCTCTTGCTTCCTATCCCCAAGCGAAGTGAATCAGAACGTATAGAACATAAAATAAACAACTAAAATGAATAAGAATCCGGAAATACAATTCCGCTCCCCTGAAGAAATCAAAGCCTATCAGGAAAGCCGGCTGGCTGAGGAACTGCTTTATTTGCAGAATCATTCACGATTCTACCAACGTCTGTTCCAAGCACATCACATCGATATACAACAGATAAAAACCATAGAAGACTTGCAACAAATACCTGTCACGACCAAGACAGACCTGCAACTTCATAATGAAGATTTTATTTGCGTGAGCCGCGATGAAATTATTGACTATGTCACCACTTCGGGAACCTTGGGCGACCCCGTCACTTTCGTATTGACTTCCGAGGACCTTGACCGGCTGGCCTACAACGAATATCTGTCATTCACCACCACCGGATGCAGCAGACAGGATATACTACAACTGATGACCACCATAGACAGACGTTTCATGGCGGGCCTCGCCTACTATATGGGAGCCCGTGAGCTGGGCATGGGGGTAGCCCGTGTGGGAAACGGCATTCCCGAACTGCAATGGGACACTATCCGGCGCATCCATCCCACTTGCGGCATGGTAGTCCCTTCCTTTCTGATCAAACTGATTGAATTTGCCGAAAAGAACCATATTGATTACCATCACTGCTCCATGCAGAAATGTGTATGCATAGGCGAAGCACTCCGCAATCCCGATTTCACCCTGAACACACTGGGTAAACGGATACACGAGAAATGGGATTCCCTGCAACTTTACTCCACCTACGCATCTACCGAAATGCAATCCTCGTTTACCGAATGTAATGAATTTCACGGTGGCCACCTCCAGCCGGAACTGATTATCGTAGAGTTTCTGGATGATAACAACCAACCTGTAAAAGAAGGGGAAGCAGGCGAAGTGACCATTACGACTTTGGGAGTAAGAGGAATGCCGCTGCTCCGCTTCAAGACCGGAGATATCTGTTACCATTATACCGAACCTTGTGCCTGCGGACGTAACACCATCCGTCTCAGCTCCATACTGGGCCGTAAAGGACAAATGATAAAATATAAAGGTACGACCCTTTACCCACCCGCTTTATTCGATATTCTGGATAACATCCCCCATATCAAGAATTACATTGTAGAGGTTTATACCAATGAACTGGGAACGGATGAAATACTGATCCGCATCGGAAGTGAAAACCGCAGCGAAGCCTTCGCTAAAGAAATCAAAGACCTGTTCCGTTCCAAAGTACGGGTGGCTCCGAGTATCAATTTTGAATCGGCAGAGTATATCGCGAAAATACAAATGCCGCCCATGAGTCGAAAAATAGTTAAATTTATTGATTTGAGATAATATTTTTCTACCTTTGGCAGCAACAAAACAACACTTAAAAAAGAACTAATATGAAACAGTTACTCGTTTTATTATTCCTTGTAAGCAGCATGGCTTGCTTCGGGCAAAACAAAGACGCATTGAAAGACATCTCTTCTGTGACATTTTATGGCATAGACTTTACCCGTGCCAAAGTGTACGGAGCGAAAGAAGGCCCCATGCAGTTCAAATATACTTTTGATGACATCAACAAGCTTTTCATCACTGAACCGAAGAAGTATGATATTGGCAAAAGATTGGGTGTCAATGTAGAAGTGACCTCATTAGAGGCAGTAAACGATGCTAACAAGACCATCAATCCCGATGAGATCATGACGACCAACAGCGGATACACCCTGGATGAAAAACAGATAGAAGAAGTCATCAAGACACTTCCTATCCTCTCTCAAGAAGAAAAAACAGGATTGATTATGATTGCCATGCTTTTAAACAAGGCAGATGCAAGAGCGACCTATCAAATTGTATTCTTCAACACGAAAACCCGTGAGATTCTGTATAGTGCACCGACTAACGGCAAAGCACGCGGTTTCGGACTACGCAATTATTGGGCAGGTTCCGTACACAGCGCCATGAAGAAACTAGACTAACATATAATCCCGGTTCACTGTAGGGGTGAAATGCTCCCACCCGATACCACAAAATCAATGTATCCGGATGAACTCAATTCACCCCTACAGCTATAAACCTTTATTAATCAAACCCCTCTACGGTACCAGAATACTACCAGCTATTTCCTGATAAGGATAAGTAAACCAAAAGCAAGAGCCTTCTCCTTCTTCTGACTCCACACCGATAGTTCCACCCATCTGTTCCACCAGACTCTTACAAATAGACAAGCCAAGTCCCGTACCATGAACAAAACTGTTCAGTTTCACAAAACGGTCAAATACTGTTTTTATCTTATTCTTCGGGATTCCCATTCCTGTATCACGAACATAAAACCGCAGATACCCATCTGTCTGCCTATAATATCCTAACGTTATGCTGCCCGAAAAAGTGAATTTCAAAGCGTTATTAATGAAATTGGAAATGACTTGATTCAAACGATTCTTGTCTGCCCATACATGACATCCGGGCAAGCATTCTTCAAACACCAGCTCCACACCGGCCGGCACTTTCATGCGTAAAGAACGGATAATCTCACTGCAAAGCAGATTGACATCCGTATCACTCTTGACAAATTCAAAAGCTCCCGACTCCATCTTCGATAAATCAAGAATATCTGAAATAAGCTGAAGAAGCAACTCCGTATTCTCCTGTACAATAGCCATATACTGCTTGCGGTCCTTCATATCTTCCGTTTCCGTTAAAAGGCTGGAAAACCCCACTATAGCATTCAGCGGAGTGCGGATCTCATGACTCATATTAGCTAGAAAAGCGGATTTCAAACGATCCAGCTCTTCCGCTTTATCTCTTGCCGCTATCAACTTCCGCTCCGTTTCTTTCAGTTCAGTTATGTCATAATTGACACAAACCATATCAATAATCCCGTCTTCCGGACGAAAATCGCGTACCATTACATTGACTCTTGTCCATGTATACGTGCCATCTTCACGTAATATACGCACATCACGCCTCAGATGGCTGGCTTCCCGTATCAATACCTGATCAAAGAAGCGAAGCATCATCCTGCGATCATCCGGATGAAAATGAGAATGCACTTTGATAATCTCATTCAATGGAGTTCCTTCTTTCTCACCTACATTCCGATACCAGCTATTCACAGCATAGCCATCACATTTCAAGGCATTAAAATGGGCATATCCTACTTTGGCATAGTTACCAATCAATGTGAAGAACTCCTCAAAGTCCTGTATTTTGCTATATGCATTTGTTGTTTCCGTATTATCAATATTGATCAACAATATATTTATCAGATTGCCCAAAGCATCATAAAGTGGAGCGAATTTCGAGATCAAACTGATAGTACCGGTACGAGAAGTAGAATAATAGCCGTCCAAACGGTCGAAATCATAATTAAACGACATATCAATAGGTGCTCCTGCTTTCAACTTATCTTTCAATCCCTGCGGCAGCAAAGGATTATCAAATAAATTCAATCCTATCACATCCTCCTTATGCCGGAGACCGAAGATTTCCATCTCCTTGTCATTCAAATCTGTCATAAACCCATCCTTATCATACAACTCGATACCAGCAGGAAGATTCTTATAAATATTCTGCAAATAAGCTTTTTCCAGCCGGGCTTCAGATTCAGAGCGTCTCAATTCCATACAAATACTGATAATATTACCCAAAGAGACAAACCATTGATAATCCTCATTGCACCAATTCCGGTGCTCACGCACCATATCCACCCCTATATACCCCCACACTCCGTCTTTTGAGTTCAAAGGCACCACCATAGTAGATTTCACTCCATATTCCTCTAATCTACGCTTATCCGCCCCGGCTGAATCAGGAAGCAAATTTAATGTAAAAAGAATGATTGGATCACCAGCCAATATCTGTCCTGTCCACCAGGAGGCATAATCAATAGAAGATTCCGACAATAAAACCTTACGTTCTTTTATACCCTCCACTGCTATTTCATAGGTACAGACTTCCGTATGCAATTTCCTGTCCAATTCAAAAATATAAGTACGATCTGCTTGAAATTGGCGCAATACCTCCTTTAAAATCTTATTGATAACCAAGGTAATATCATCAGAATGCAAAAAATCAAGCAATGACTTGGAAATGCCGTTCAAACGAGATAATAAAGAGTTCAACCGGTCTACCGTCTGCTCCTGCATATTCATCCGTTGCCGGGAAATACATTGCAACATACCCATGACGCGGACATGACCTTCTTTGGTAATACGCTTCTCACCGACCTTGGTACTGACCCACATCATCCCATATTTGGAATGTATCGGAAAAACCTGCTCATAAATCTCCATCATCCGGAAAGAGCGAAATTCCTCCAAAATACGCTCCCGATAATTCTCACAAATCAGATTCGCGAAATCTTTAGCAGAAATCTTATTCCCTTCTATTCCTAACAAATCGGCTACAAACTCAGAACAATAGTAAACTCCTTCATCAAAGTCCACCTCCCACCATCCTATGCGTGCCATTGATACAAGCTGCTGCAACCTTGCATCATTCTCTTGAATCTTCCCCATATACAAGCTACCTTTTAATTTATGCACCAAGATAATCATTATCTGTCAATACCAAATACTTAAACATGAAAAAATAAACACCGGCAATAAATAATCAATGCCCGAAATCTATTTTAACGCAGTTCACTTGCAAATAAACAGCGAACTGTGTATTTTCGTAAAAGAACTACATTACAAACCTTACAAATTCGTATAACCATGAAACGTAATATCCTATTATTAATAATTTTGACAGTCATATCCTTAGAAGCATCCGGACAAAAATATACGATTTATGTGGATGACTTCAATAGTGAGATCAAAATACCCAACAGGGCGATCAACCTGATTCGTCTCGCATTTATCGATGGTATCCGCAACACCAACCGCATCAATGTAGTGGACGCCGTTTCGGCTGGAAGTGATCTCAGTCTGAGCCCGCTGGAAGATGCACGCCGCTTCAGAGCAGAGTACCTGTTAAAAGGAAACCTGATACAAAGGGAAGCAACCGATGACGGAAGCTCTCACAGACGTTACCACAGCCGTGAGAACAGTTATAAAGAGAAATTCACCCTGCGCCTTGATTTAATACGGACCAGTGACGGAGTAACTATCAGCACACGCAATTATGAAGAGACAGGCTCAGCATCCGGTAAAGATGCCACCCAATATAGCGCTTTAGAGAATTCATTAATCAATGTGCCATACGAAATGGGACTTTTTGTAGAAAATCACTTCAAAGTATACGGTTCAATACTGAAAGTGGTATCTACCAAAAGAGACAAGGCAAAAACCATTTATATCAACCTGGGATATGATGATCCTATCAAAGAAGGATTACGCTTTGATGTAGTGGAAGATGGCATACTGGAAGGACATAATATAGAAACCAAAATCGGTGAAATACGGATTACCGAAATCATGGGACCGAAAATCTCTTTATGCAAAGTGAACAAAGGGGGTGAAACTATTCTTACTGCATTAAATGAAGGAAAGACCTTGAAACTTATTTCCAGACAGGCCAAACTGTTCGATGAATAACATACCATTCATAATGAATATACAACAACACAACCGCCGACCCGGCATCTGCCAAGGCCCGGCGGTATTACTATATCAAGACAAACCGCTACTTTTCTATAATGGAAGTTAGAGGATGACGGTTCCCCTTTATCTCTCTCAGAAATGCTTTTGCCGAACCAAAATTCAAATATAAATCCAAACGCACCGGCAAATGGTTTTTATCATCAGTTACATAAAAGGTTATTACCTCTTTTTCTTTTCCTTTTTTATACTCTACCAAGGAAAAGACCAAACAACGGTATTTCACACCATTCTCCGCCTTAAAATTCTTCCGGCCACGATAAATCAATGTTTGCTGCTCTACTTTAGTACCTGTAGCCATATCAAACAATATTTTATCGCCGACTTTATAGTCACTTACATCAAATGAACGTGCCCTCATCAATATGCTCAGCATATCAAAGATACACTCATCACTTTGGTCTTTCGATTTCACCGTATCCCGTTCCCTCCTCATACGACGCTGATCGGCAATACATTTCCCGTTTTTATAACTGAACCATACTTCGTCCACCGTATAGCGGTCGCCCTCTTCGGCTCCTTTACGAAAATAAACAGGTTCCAGACGACTGCTGGTAATACAAGTCAATGTATCACGCATCTTAAAAAAGAAATCAACTTGTCTGTTACTGACAGAAATCAAGTTACTACGAAAACAAGGTTTCCCCTGATAAGTAATAGCCTGCATGTCCATTTTTGCCTGTCCGGCAGCAACCCAAATGAATTTCCAGTTAAACTTTAAATCGTACACTAATTCTTCACCTGCCTGGATAGCTTCATTTTGTGCCGCACATTGCGCCCTGGTTGCCATAATGGCAAACCAGCCGCACAATAATATGAGAATAGTTTTTTTCATCGGCCTAGTTTTCTAGCTCTTTCTTTATTTCTATCTTGCACCTTTTTGGTCTCTTCCGGTTTTTGTTTCTTTATTTCATCCAGCTTTTGCTTGTCTATAGGAATAGCATTCACATCCCAATTCTCTTCAAATTCAAAATTAGCTTTCATTTCCCAAACTTTCGGGAAATAGAAAACCTCTTCAGGCTGAATCTTCTTATCATAATCTCCCGTATCCCAAACTCCGTTATTATTATGGTCGTTAAACAAACGTATATAATATTTCGTACCCGGATTCAAGAAATAGAAGTCCGCCGTTCCTTCCTCCGTTACCGGTTGTTGGCGCAATACATTTCCATTCGCATCCAACAACTCGGCAACAGCATGGGGAGCAGCTCCTTTTATATTCAACAAGATAGTTCCGTACTCGTCCATTTTCTTCACTTTCACCGTTTGCTGGACTTTGTCCGTATGCAGCCCATAAATACCAATAAACGCCAAAGAATCAATAGTCAACTGATATTCCTGCTCCGGTTGCCAATCTGCCAATATCTGATATTGACGTGGCATCAACGAGTCAGCCATAAAGAAGAAAGGAGCCGGTTGCCACACACTATCCACCTTTACTTCCATATGAATGGCCGCCGTGTCTATGCTTGCCACAGGTTCTTCAAAAGATAGATAGATATTCCTGTATATATCGAATGCTGACGGAGCATCGACGTTCATAGTCAGGAATTTAGTTGGTTCCACCCTGATGGTATCTCCTTTTTTCTCCCTTTTTTTACGTTCCTTCTCCTTTTCCTCATTCGCTTTTTTCTGCAATTTTTCCCGTTGCTCTCTTGTCAGTTTATTAGCCAGATAAATGGTATCGGTTTTGGGAACCAACCGGTTTAGTGTATCCGTATATAAATAATCCAACTGAACCTCCAGCGTATCCATCTGATAAACCAACGAATCCTTGATCCAATAACAAATTGAGTCGTTTCGTGGAGTCGTTTCTATAATAAACGCATCCTTCTCATCAAAGTTCAATCCTTTCAAAACAGGCAACGTATCGGCCGGCGCACTGAAAGATAATATAAAATGATTCTCTTTATCACGCTCGCTCTTGGACAGATACTGGCGGTTATTTATTCCCTTAAATGCTCTTAGAACAATATTATCCGGCAGAAAACGGGTATACCCCACTGTTTTAATCGTATCGATAGTCGCTGTATCCTTCCACAACGTATCCTGACGCACAGCAGCCTCCATGGAAGGAATAATAATAGAATCACAAAAAGCAATCATCTCGGTCTTGGAGTCATACAAATAATTCTGGTTACCATCCATCAAACCAAAGATATGATATTTACCAGGTGCGATACCGCGGATGGTAAAACGCCCTCGGCTATCAGTACGGGATACACGGTCAAACGGTTTCTTGACAAAAGCGCTATCGCTCAGATCTGCATGCAATCCCACCATCATACCTTTGACAGGTTCCAAATCAGCAGCAGCCAATACATTTCCGGAAACTTCCAGTGTATCAATGGCTTCTCCCGTAGAAAAAGAAAAAGCATAATTACCTAGCGGATTACCCTCATTGTTATCCACAATGGCATCCGAAAAATCAATGGTATAAGTGGTATTGGGCTTCAATGAGTCCATGAGGTTAACCAATACTCTTCTGCCGCTTGCCTTAATATCAGGTTGTTCCAATTGAGGAGGAGACACTACCACCTTCTCCGATGTTTTCTCTAATTTGATGAACTCATCAAATTCAATGGCAATCTTCTTATTCTTATTGTTTGTTGCATACGGCTTGGGAGAGCTTCTGATAAACTTGGGCGGCTCCTCATCATACGGACCTCCATCCGGTGTTCCCATGCTTGCGCAGGAATACACCACGATCATCAGCATCAACAAAGCAGGTAATTTATGTTTTTTCCAATTCATGTTCTTATTGGTTCAAGCTTAGCATTTCTTCTATATAATCACGCGTATTGCTCAATCTCGGCACTTTGTGCTGTCCGCCTAATTTGCCTTTTTCTTTCAGCCAATCGTGGAACAGATTAGGTCTCGCCACGATTATTTCCAACGGCTGCAAGGTAATGTTTTTATGGCGTTTAGCTTCGTAATCGGAGTTAATTTGTTGTAAAGAAGTGTCAAGAACCCGACTAAAATTCTCTAAAGAATCCGGCATAACGGCAAATTCTATCAGCCACTGATGACGGCACTTGGCATGTGCATCCATGAAAACAGGAGCAGCAGAATAATCAATAATCTGTGCACCGGTCGCCTCGCAGGCTTTTGCCAACCCTTGTTCCGCATTATCCACCATCAACTCCTCACCAAATGCATTAATAAAGTGCTTGGTACGCCCTGTTATAACAAATTTATAGGGGTGTTTGTTGGTGAACTTCACGGTATCACCAATCATATAACGCCACAATCCGCAGGAAGTACTGATGACCATCGCATAATTTTTATTCAACTCCACATCTGTTAACGGAACAATATGAGGATTTTCAGTACCGACATCTTCCATCGGAATAAATTCATAAAATACCCCATAGTCAATCATCAGTAACATGGAAGGATCACTGAAATCATTTTGTAATCCGAAAAAACCTTCACTGGCATTGTATGTTTCCATATAATGCATCTTGTCGCTACGAATAAGCTGTTTATATTGTTCGCGATAAGGAGTAAAAGCAACCCCTCCATGAAAAAAAACTTCCAAATCAGGCCATACTTCCGCCAAATTATCCGTTCCCTTCACTTCCAGAATATGTTTCAGTACAGCCATCATCCATGACGGCACTCCTGAAAGATTGGTCACATTCTGATTCATTGTGGCACGAGTAATCCTTTCTACTTTTTCCTCGAAATCACTCAGCAACGCAATCTTTTTATCGGGCACCCGAATCAGATTGACCAACGGATTCACATTTTCAATCAATATGGCAGAAAGGTCTCCTACAAGACTTCGTTTCACATTATAGTTTGGTGCATGGCTTCCTCCAAGAATCAGACCTTTTCCAGAGAAAAAACGACTCTCAGGATTTTGTTGGAGATACAGCGCCACTGCATCCATACCACCCGCATAATGAATATCATGAAGTCCCTCCCTGCTGACAGGAATAAACTTACTTTTGTCATTAGTTGTTCCTGAAGATTTGGCAAACCACTGCACTTCTCCACGCCACAGGACATCTTTCTCTCCATGACGCATCCGTTCCACGTATGGCTTGATTTCTTCGTAAGTCTGTATAGGTACACGTTGAAAGTCTTGATATCTCTTTATGTCTTTATAGCCATATTTCAATCCCCACTCCGTATGGGCCGCATCCTTCATCAGCCGGCAAAACACTTTATGTTGGAGCGCCTCAGCCTGAGTTGCATACAAGGCTGTCGCTTTTTGTCTGGGCTTGAATAGCGTACTAATTAATCTGGTAGAATTCATTTGTCTTAGTATACGATTCGTTATATCTTGCAAAAATAGCTTATTTCTATATTATAATGGCTGATAACATTATTTTTTTTATAGTTTTCTACATTACTTTTATTTTTTGTTATCTTTACGGTCGCTTACAACTTAACATCAAAGGCTATGAAGATAGGAATATTGACATCAGGAGGAGACTGTCCAGGAATAAACGCCACAATTAGAGGAGTTTGCAAAACAGCGATAAATCATTACGGTATGGAAGTTTATGGAATTCATAGCGGATTCCGGGGATTGCTGGACAATGACGTAGAACCATTGACAGAAAAATCATTATCGGGCTTGTTAAATCTGGGAGGGACAATACTAGGCACTTCCAGAGAAAAGCCATTCAAGAAACGCCTGTCGGCAGCCTCGGAGGACAAACCGGCTTTGATGTTAAAGAATATCCATGATCTAGGTCTGGACTGTATCGTATGTATCGGCGGAAACGGAACCCAAAAGACCGCAGCCAAACTGGCCCAAGCAGGTGTGAACGTTGTTTCCGTACCTAAAACAATAGATAACGATGTTTGGGGAACAGACGTTTCATTCGGATTCGATTCTGCCGTAACCATTGCTACCGATGCCATTGACCGGCTGCATTCTACAGCCAGTTCACACCAACGTGTCATGGTTATTGAAGTGATGGGACATAAAGCTGGCTGGATTGCACTTTATTCCGGAATGGCGGGAGGCGGTGACGTGATTCTTATTCCGGAACTGTCTTATGATATTCATAATATAGGCAATACCATCATTGAACGCTTGAAAAAAGGGAAGCCCTATTCCATTGTTGTTGTCGCAGAAGGCATCAAAACCATGGACGGCAAAAAAGCCGCCGAATATATAGCCCAAGAAATAGAATATGAAACCGGATTCGAGACCCGTGAAACTGTACTGGGATATATCCAGCGTGGCGGCTCTCCTACTCCCTACGACCGTAATCTGGCCACTCGTATGGGTGGACATGCCACAGAACTGATTGCTTCCGGACAATTCGGACGAATGGTCTCTCTGCAAGGTGCGGAAATTGGCTCCATCCCTCTGAATGAAGTGGCTGGGAAATTAAAAATTGTCAATGAGAACCATGACCTGATTGTACAAGGCAAACGGATGGGAATCTGCTTCGGATAAGAAGCAGATTCAATCCTTTTCCATATACTTGGATGGAGACACTCCGAATTGCTCGGTAAAATGCTTTCGGAGCGTACGTGTATCACTATATCCTACCATTTCGGCTATTTCCTGAATGGAATACCTGTTCTCCATAATAAGGGAGGCAGCCTTGCTCATCCGTACACTCCGAATCATAT
>UMEZ01017228.1_pt1 | contig 13048 bp, 8 predicted proteins | sample 1964841 | NCBI WGS metagenome assembly UMEZ01 (sample SAMEA4836029, study PRJEB28245) | human gut metagenome | biome: gut microbiome; material: fecal sample | place: Denmark | collected 2008 | reverse complement strand
TGGAAACGCCGCATGTTTTAAGGAGCAGCAATGAGCAAAATTTTAGCGGAACAGTTACTTGCAGGCATTATACTTGCAGACAACGACAACAGAGAATACATTTACCTGCCCGGCGGCGAAGTTGGCAGCGAAGACCCGCACTGCGTATTTGAAAAAAACGGTGAGCGCGCCAGCGACCTGCCGCTTGAAGAAGCAGTGGAACTTGCCAAACGCCTGCACCTTTCACCGGGCAAGCACCCCGTAATGGGCGACAGGTCGTATTGAGGAAGTATATTTTCAGCAACTAAACACAACCACTCCATAAGCAGTTTGTAAACAACCTTTGCAAACTGCTTATTTATGATAAGGAAAGCAATCGGTGACATTTTGTCACCAGCCGAAATCAAATCATTTTTGCACTAAAAATTTAATTTAAAATAGAGAGGGTAACATTATTATGGCAATTGTAAAAAGTACTATAAATGCTAACGGAATCAAAATACGTGTCAGCAGTACTGACGAATCCGATTATATTTCATTAACTGATATTGCTAAAAAACGTAATCCTGAATTTCCGGCAGATGTAATAAAAAACTGGATGCGCTCAAGAAGTACAATAGAATTTTTAGGATTATGGGAAAAATTAAATAACCCTAATTTTAAACTGGTCGAATTCGACCAGTTTAAACAAGAGGCCGGAACTAATTCATTTGTTCTGCCACCACAAAAATGGATTGACCGTACAAATGCCATCGGCATCATTTCTAAATCAGGGCGCTATGGCGGCACCTATGCCCATACAGATATTGCCTTTGAATTTGCTTCCTGGATTTCCCCTGAATTTAAACTGTACATAATTAAAGATTATCAGCGTTTAAAAACTGATGAAAGCCACATAAAGCAAATTGATTGGAATATAAAACGAGAAATAGCAAAATCCAACTATAAAATTCATACCGATGCTATAAAAGAAAAATTAATTCTTCCAACGCTTTCCAATGCTCAAATTTCTTATACATATGCCAGTGAAGCCGATGTTATTAACGTTGCACTTTTTGGCATTACTGCCAAAGCATGGCGTAAAATGCACCCCGAAGCAAAAGGTAATATTCGTGATACTGCGACTATCGAACAATTAATAGTATTATCAAATCTTGAAAGCATGAACGCAGTATTTATCCGTGAAGGGCTATCACAATCAGAGCGATTATTCAGACTCAATCAAATAGCTATCTTTCAATTACAATCTTTATGGAAAGAACCGGTTAAAAGCATTCAAAATTTAAAAAAGCTGCAAAAATAAAATCAATATTACACAATAAACCATTAAAATTATAATTTTTCTTAAAATACAAAACAAGCCTGCGGCGCTTACCGCAGGCTTGTTTGTTGTTGTATCAGCTTTTTGTTTTATTAGGTTTGGTTTTATTAAGTTATGGGGTTAAATCTCCATGCCGCCGTCTACAAAGTTTACTTCTGCTTTACGTTCACGGAAGTCTTTATTGCGGTCAAACGGAGCATCGTTAAAGAGGTAGTTCCAATGCGAAGACGGGTCATTATCCAGCTCAAACGGCGAATATACAAGGCTTATATCATAACCAAGGTTATTGGGGTTAAATAAGCCATTAATATTACTGCCAAGAATCTGCTGGGAATACAGCCAGTTACCGGAATTTGCCATGGCGTCATCAGCCACGCCCTGGATTAAGCCGTTGTTTTTATTAAATGCGCCAAAACCATCCGGTGCGGAAATTGCGCCAATAGCAATAAGCGCTTTAATATCATCCGCAGTAATCTGATGGAACTCGCCATAATGTTTAGCGCTGAAATACTGGTTTACAAGGTGCTGGTCTACAACCGTTACTTTGGTTAAGAATACGCTTAACATCGGCAAGGTTGAACCGTCATAAATCTTCCAGCCGTTTGCGCCAAATTTAAAGCCGGCATAAGTACCTTCTTGCAGCCACTTGTCAGAACCATCAATTACATAACCATTTACAGCGTCTGTGCCACTGCCAATTAAATTATTCGCAACACCGTAAACAAATTTTACTTCACCAGTATTTGTACCAACAAGGTTGCCAACAATACCATCTTGATTTGTAGCAACAACATTACTTGTATTATAAGCATTAGTTATTTTACCATGTGCTTCATTGTAGCCGACTAATCCACCGACATTAGTACCGCCGGTAATAGTTTGATTTTGACCATTTTCCGTCATTACGGTGTTAAATACCTGGTCAACAGTGCCTGCGTTGTTGCCAACGATACCGCCAACATTTTCACTACCACTTGCGTTAATTGCGCCGGTATTGTAGCCTGCGGTTAAGCTACCGGTTTGTTCAACGCCATTAATAGTTTCTTTAATATTACTGCCGATAAGGCCGCCGATGTTTGTGCCTTTGCCACCAAAAGTTAATTCATTATCAGCATCATTCCATGTGCCTACGTTAATAACACCGTTATTATAAATTTGATATTTATAGTAGCTATCTTTTTCAGCAGTTACTTTACCTGTATCGTCAACTTCTTGTACTTCATTACGCCCACCTGTAATTGTGCCGCTGTTAACACCAATTAACCCGCCGACATTACTTATGCCAATTACCTGTCCATCAATTTTATTGATAAGACTAGTTTTGCTTATATCACCCTTGTTTACACCAAAAATACCGCCTGTACCGGTAGTACCATTACCAATAACTACACCATTATTGGTAAGTTCAGAATTAATAACGCCTGCATTATTAACTGCGAAGATGCCGCCTGCGCCACCATTTGTAGCAATGACAGTACCAGTATTAGAGGCTATAACTTTATCCAGTGGATCATGGTTATTACCATTGCCATTATTTTCACCAACTACACCACCAACAAAGTCCTTACCAGTTACATTGCCGCTATTACCAGCCATATCTTCTAATTTACCATTATTTTGACCAACTATGCCGCCTACATAGCTTGCACCATCAGCATTTACATTAGCAGTATTGGTTGCCTTTTTAATAGTACCGGTATTTACACCTGCAATGCCGCCAAAGTATTTAGCAGCATCATCACCAGTAGCAGTACTATCTTTGACATTAAGTTCTACATCATTATTAGCATTGGTAATAGTACCGCTGTTACTGCCTGCTACACCACCAACATATTGCTGCCCGGTAATTGTACCGCGGTTAATAAGGTTAACGGTTTTGTCCGTTTCTTCATTACCAGTAGTTATAGTACCGGCATTGCTGCCTGCAATACCGCCGACATATTGTTCGCCAGTAATAGCAGCTGAACTATCGTTAACAAGATTTGTCAAAACAGAGTTCTCGCTGGCGTTATTGCCAACCAATCCGCCAACATTAGTATTGCCGGTAATAGTACCGTTGTTGCGCCCGTTGGTTACCGAACCTTCATTATAGCCTACAAGTCCGCCGACATTTTCGCTAATATCATTACCTTTAGTTGCACCTGTAACGCTGGTTGCATTAACAACATTGCTTACAGTTTTTCCGGATTTGTTTTCACCAATAATACCGCCGACCTTATCATTGCCGCTGACGATACTTTCGTTATACCCACTGTACATATTGCCGTTATTTATGCCAATGATGCCGCCAATATTGCTGCTATTGGTTGCACCGCCGTTGGTAACGCCAAGGCTATCCACATACTTAACATTGCCGTTGTTTATGCCTACCACGCCGCCAAGGCCAGCACTTGTACCACTAGTAACATTTGTATCTACTGTTACCGCGCTGTCGCTGAAGCTGTTGGAAAGGCCGCCATAATTTGTGCCAACCAAACCACCTGCAACGGCACTGGAACTGCCTGCAATAACACTGCCTGTGCTTTCAACATCGTCAACAGTGCTGTCGTTGTTATTAACACCAACAATGCCGCCTGCATTGCCATCCTCACCAGTAACGGTTACAGTATTACCAAAGGTTACAATGCCTTCAATGCGTCCGTTGTTTACGCCTGCAACAGCACCAGCAGTTGTTTTACCGGTAAATGTGCCGCTGTAAATGTTAACGTCTTTAACAGTGCCGCCATTGCCAACAGTACTGAAAATACCGGCGTTTTCACCATCTACTTTTAAGCCAATAATACGGTTGCCGCGACCATCAAAGGTGCCGGTAAATTCGCTGTCAGTACCAATAGCTTCATAATTAGCTAAACCACTGGCATTAATGTCGCCCATTAATGCATAATTAAAGCCGAGAGCATCCGAGGCATTTTCAACACCGGATTTTACATAATCCTGAATACCTTTTAATTGTTCGCCGTTATGTACTTCAACATAAACTGCTTTCGATGCATCTACATCTTTTTCATTAATATAAAACCCAAGATTATTCAATTCGTTTTTAAAATCATGACCTGTTCCAGTAAAATTCGAATCATATTTTTTAAAGTCATATTTTCCAGAACCATCAGGATTTTCTACCCACATATCAACTGTTAATTTAGCATCACCGGAAGCAGCATTAAGGTCAATTTGTGTTGCACTATTTTTATTAAAACTATGCATAAAATCATGCATATATTCTTTGGAGATCTCGCTGCTCAGATTATTAATAGCTTCAATTTTCGATTGATTATTTGTTTCCACACAGTTCAACAAATAATTAACAATATTTTGAGCTTCTTTTTCATCAAATGTTAATCCAGGATATTCAGCTGCGACAGTATTTTGGATAGCTTCTAATAAATCCTTTGTATTACCAGTAGTTATATCTATACCATTTATGGCACTTTCAATTACACCTGCAAACCTATTCGCCTGTACTTTACCGATATTAGTTAAAGTAAGCAATACTTCACTATCTTTGCCAGTACTGGTAAGAGTCATATTCCCTTTAATATCAAGGTCACTGTCAACATATACATCACCTGTACCAGTTACAGTTAAATCGCCGCCGGTTGTGATAAGGCCTTCTTCTTTGTTGCCAAAGTACAGATTAACATTGCCGTTACCTATTTCTATATATTGCTTATTGTCATTTTCATCTAAAATAGGAGTCCCATCTTCATCAACAACAAGTTTAGTACCTGCATTAATATTAATATCGCCAGTTGCCGAAGATTTTACTTGATGCGCAAAACGGTCTGCTATATCGCTCATAGCCGCATAAGGATTATCTACTTCGCCAGGTTTCCAAGTATTTACTGCCTGATCTTCAATGCCCGGGACACTTACATTTTTACCAGTCGTTAAAGTACCATAAACATCCACGTCACCGGCATTGATAGAAATATCACCAGCATTATTTACAGTTATTGTATCCGTTTCATCAGCAGTTGCGCCATTAGCAGTATTACCCGTTGCAGTTACATCACCATAAATAGTAAGCTGTCCATCTGTAGTAATATTTACAGCAGAACCGTAAATCTGCGCAGCACTGCCTAAGCCAATATCATTGCTGCCGCTAAGGTTAAGTGCACCATCAGCATAAATAGTGCCGCCAAAATAGCCAGTACCGCTGTTGGTGTTAACATCTTTAAGTGTTAAACCAGCACCGTAAACAGCAATACCTGCCGCATTATTAATGCCCAAATCTGACCATTTATAACTTAAATTGGTTAAACCTTTATCCACTAAATACTTACTATCAGCATTAATAATGGTTAAAAGCGGGTCATAAGCTGTACCATACTGAATCGAACCAATACCATCCATATGAGCAGAATTACTAAAATATTCTTCTGCATTAGGCAAAAAGGCATTTAAGATAGGTGTGTTTCCGTCATAAATACGCCAGTTGTCATCAGACACCTTCACGCTATCTTGACCATCATTATATTTACCACCATCAACATCACCACCAGCTTGCTGCGTAAATGTTAATGAATGATGATTTGCGCCTTCTCCATACTGATATTGAGTAATGTCACTTTTATAGTCAAAAGCAATAGCTTTATTGGAATTGTCTTTGCCAGCAGTGCTTAAATCAGTAAAAATTTTATTTTTATTAGCATCAACTAAATTTTCATCCGGTCTGATATAATAGGCGTTTTCTACCGTTATTCTATCAGCCGCAACACCTTGGCTATTACCATATATACTACTTAATCCCTCTACGCTACTTTTGTCACCAACCTGTGCGTATAAATTGCCGGTTGTATAAACATTTTTTATTGTTAACTTATTACTACCGTCAGAAGTAATACGTCCGATTATACCACCGATATAATTAGGCTTTCCATTTTCTGAAGTAAAACTTCTTAGCGTACCTAAATTATAAGAGTTGGAAATAGTAGAATCCATAGATCCTGAATACAATCCAACGCCACCAGCTATACCGCCAACCTGGCTACCACCATCAGTAATATCATTATTAACAACAGTTATATTACCGGTATTAAACGAATTATTTATAGTTCCTTTATAGAACCAGCCTGCAATGCCACCTACAACATTATAACCATTATAAATAGCACCAGTATTATAGGCTTTTTCAACCGTGCCGCTTAAACGGCCAACAACACCACCTACATGGCGTGCATAAAACTGATAAGTTTCATCACCAATCTGACCTTTGTTATATACATCATAAATAAGTGCTTCAGCAGTAGTTTCTTCAGTGGTATCACCAACAACACCACCCATATTTACAGATGGATATTTAGCATTTGCAATATCCTGTGCTCTTCTTGTAGTATTAACAGCACCTAAATTATATGAACCGGCAACTTCACCGTTATACATCATGCCAACTACGCCACCAACACCCATATAACCACGTACATCACCAGTATTGTAACTATTGGAAACGGCAGCATTCAAAATTTTATCATTACCATCATTATCTTTGCCTTGTAAATTAGCTAACGTTAAAGTATCACTGCGGTCAATTTTACCAACCACACCGCCAGTATTGCTTGCCTGGCTGGCTTCACTTATCGTATCTCCGGTAATATCTAAAGAATGAACAGTACCACGATTACCACTTGATGTAACATGAACATTGTCACCATCTAAATAGCCTACTACGCCGCCCATATTGCCAATAATAGTTTCTTCGTTTCCTTTATCTTCAGGACGAATTTTTTCCGTTACAAAATTATCAGCATTACGTGCACCGGTTGCCATAATATCGCCGCCGTCATTAATACCTTTGGTTATAGTATAATCCGGAGCGTCTTTATCATCACTGCTATTGCCAAAGTATCCTGCTACACCGCCAACATTGTGTGCACCGCGCACTTCGTTTTCTTTATTAGTCGCATTGCTAATATTAGTATCTACAGCACTGCCTACTATGCCACCAACATTACCGGCATCGTAATAGTTATTTTTTTCACCTTTGTTACTGCTTACATTACCGGTATTGATAACGTCTTTAATAATACTTTCTTTAGTATCAGTATTATCTGCTTTACCGGCAATACCGCCAACATTTGCAACATTAACGGTTTCATTCTTTACTATAGCATTTATAGTATTATTATTTTTTGTCCTGCATGATAATAATACGTTTCCGTTGTATACCTAGTCGCCGTTACGTTGCCACTGTTTTCGGCGTTTTGTACGGTAGTACCCTCCATATTGCCGACGATACCGCCGACATTGTAAGCACCTTCAACGTCCAAACGGTTATAAACAAGGTTAGTACCATCACCAATGGTGGAATTTACGGCATGACCAACTAACCCGCCGACGTTTTCCAATTCACTGGATACATCGCCAAGGTTATAGCTGTTGCCGCCTAAATTAGAATTGTACATATAACCAATAAGGCCACCAATATTATAACCTGCAGCGTCTACAATACCTGTATTTATTGCATTTTCTACAGTAGTATTATCTGCAATACCAACAATACCACCTACATTATTATTACCTTCAACTTTGGCACTGTTAGTCACGTTACAAATAGTAGTACGTTCAGCAGCACCAACAATAGCACCTACATTACTACTACCATTAATGCTGCCGCCAACTAAAGTTACATTATTAATAGTAGCGTCTGTTGCCGCTCCAAAAAGCCCTACATTTGTTTCATCATCTCTATCAATTGTTAAACCAAATATATTATAATCTATACCATCAAATTTCCCGGTAAACCCTGTCCCGTTGGTTTTACCGGTTGCATCTACACCTATTGAACTAAATCCCTTATCATTATTCCAATTTTTAGTAGCAGTTGCATCAATACTGTTTCTTAACGCATAATTGCCACTAAGATTTGTATCTATAGCTTGCAGTTGTTCAACATCTTCAACCCACATGTAGCCTTTATTTTGAGCAAAATCTTGACCGTTTACTTTTGCAATGGCAGTAGTACCAGCTGTATTATAGCTGTCAGTAGTTTCATCATAAGCATCATAACCAATAACAATATTACCAGTATTGTTTGCAGCAGTTTCAATATTGATATTAGCTGCGCCCATCGAATTGTTGCCATTTATAAGGCGCTCGCTGTCAATAACAATGCGTCCGTTGCCTTCAAAAGTTACATTGTTAGCATTAATGTTGCCAAGGCTCATAAGCGCAGCGTCAGTATATGTGGTTGGCTTTCCATCTAAATCAAAATTTGCGTTATTTGCATTTGCAACAAAATTATTGAATACAGAATCATCTAATACGTTATTAGATACATATAAACTGCCCACATTTATCTGTGCGCTCGGTCCAATCTGTACGCCAGCAGTATTTACAACATAAATATTACCACCTAAACCATTAATTGTACCGTAGATCTGCGAAGCTGAACCACTGTTAACATAGTTTAAAGTATTAAAATTATTTTTAAAAGCATCAGCTGCTGTAAAATTTACTGTTGCACTGCCGCCAACATCAAAGCTACCCCATTTAATAACAGCATTTTGATCATTTTGATGTACATTTAACTCTAATCCATTGTTATTATAATCAAATTTACCAGAACTTCCGCCCATAAACTGTCCGCCCTGCGGCAACGCATTATTTGCCACTACACTGGTTGCTGCGTGCAGCGGCAGGGTGTACATTACTGCGGAACCTGCCAAAAGGCATATAAGTAAATTACGTTTAAGATTTTTCTGTCTGCTCACGATAAAACCTCCGTAATATCAATCGTTAAAATTTAGCTAAACATTTATACAATATTATTTAAAACATTTTATAAAGCTGGAACCACAGCCTGCCGTCGTGGTCGTCGCGCTCAATGCGGTCGGGACGCGCGTCAATCTTGCGGGCATAGTCAAGCTGGGCAAACCAGTCGCCCGGTTTGGCGTAGCGTAAACCTACGCCCCAGCCTGTCAGATGGTCCAAACTGCCGTCGTATTTATTTTTAACAGCGCCGCTGTCGATAAATACAGCTGCTTCCAAGCCTTCAACGCCAATGTTGCGGCGGATTTCTGCCGTTGCCAGATAGCCAAGGTCGCCGTAGCCATCGCTTGCGCCGTAGGCACGCACGCCGTTAATGCCGCCAAGGTAAAACTGTTCGCTGCCGTCCAGTGCGCGGCTTGCCATTTGCCCGCTGGCTTTAATGCGGTAATTCCAGTCGCCGTCATACCAAACGTTCAACACGTCGCCGGTCAGTTTATGGTAGCCGCCGTCATAATAAGCATTCTGCCCTTCAGTATCAATATCGCCGTACCAGTAAATTAAGCTGTACTGCGTAAACTGGTTTACATTGTACTGGCTGCCGCTGATGCCAACATGCCATACGTCAGCGTCTTTTTCAGTTTTCATTCTGCCAAGCTGGCTTATATTAAAACGCAGCTCATCTTCAATATCGCGGTGGTCATAACCGTAAATTGCAGTTATGCGGTTGCTGCGGTCACGGTAAACCGGCGTCATGCCGTAAAGGCTGATGCCTTTGGATTTGCCGAGCGTATCGTAAAAGCTGTTAGTGCTCATTTCGTAAGTGCTTTGGCTGTAAGCAATACCAACGCGGGTGCCGCGGCTGCCAACCGGCAGTTCGTAGCGGATGCCGTAGTTTTTAACATCATGGCTGGAAAGCATACCGTTTAAAATAAATTTATCACCAATTTTACCGGGGTTGTTAATTTCGGTATTAAAGCCGTAGCGGTAACGTCCGCTCCAATAGCCGCCGCCGTTATCAACAAATACATAGTTGTTCCAAACCGGCCTGCGCGTTGCTTCAACATCAAGGCTGGTTGTGCCCGGCTCGCCGCCCGGTTTTAAAACAGCCCGTGCCTGTACGCCCGGAAGGTCGTTAATATTGTTAATGGCATCTTCCAGTTTGCTGTCGGTAATGGTGCTGCCCGGCTTTAAGCCGCTAAGGTAGTTATTCAGCACGCCGGTAGCAATATCGCTGTCATTCTGCGTAATATTTATTTTATCGTAATTGGCTACATACACTTTTATTTCAAGGCTGCCGCCGGCAACTTCCTGCGGCGGAACAACCGCCTGCGCAACCGTATAGCCGCATTCTTTGGCGTATGCCGTAATTTCTGCCGTTAAATTATTCAGTTCCGCAACTTTAACGCTGCGCTTTTGGTATTTGTTTAAAATTTCCTGAAGCCGTCCCACTTTATCCGGCAGTTCAAAGCCGGTAAGCTTAATGCTTTTAACATAAAAAGCAGGGTCATCTTTTGTACCGGTGTTACCGGGGCGGAATTCTCCGGATGGAGTTTCATCCCCACTGATAACATCCTGCTGACCGGTACGGTTGTACGGGTGCGGCGTAACAGCTTCCTTGTCAAAAGTAGGTATCGGCGACTGCGCTAAAGCGCTGCTTGCCACTAATAGGCACACTGCCGCCAGCCCAACGGTTTTCTTCATAACTATCACTCCCCAAACAATTATAAATACAAAAGTCTATCTTATTTTAATAACTTTACATTAATTAATATTAATATATTTTAACATATAGCGGGCAAAACTGACAAGTAGGGTTATAGTTTGGTTTTTAGCTGTAAGAGTAATATTTTTATTATTTATTAAAATACACAACGCCATTCAGCAGTCTTTTTTATAAATACCTATTTTAATTATTTTATAATTATGCCTTTTAAGCGGCATAAAAAATAAGCCCCTGCCGTTAAGGCAAAGGCTTACTTTTCTCTTATTATTTTATTACAATTACAGGCACGGAAGCATTTTCGATTACTATATGGCTGACGCTGTTTTTAAACAGGCCTTCAATAGCGCCGAAACCACGCGTACCAATGATAATGGTATCGCATTTTTCCTTGCGGCACTGCTTAATAATTTCCGGCGCAGGGCGGCTGCCGATAACCAGCACATAAGAGCAGGGAATGTTCTGCTCATCGATTATATGCTTTGCAGCGCCCAGAACTTCGTTGCCTATCTGCATGGCAGGCCCGTTCACGTCACCGGCCAGTTCGCCTTCCAGCGGCAGCTGCGGCGTATGCTGCAAGCCCTCGCGGGCAACGGTTAAAACAACCAGCTCCGATTCCGCCATTTTGGCTATGCCGATGGCATATTCCAGCGCGCGCCACGAATATTCAGTACCGTCTATTGCTACCAATAATTTTTTCAGCATAGTATCACTTTATTTCACAATCAGCACAGGCACAGCCGCATACTGAGAAACCTTGCTGCTGACACTGCCGAGGAAGAATTCGGCAATGCCGGAAAGGCCGCGGGAACCGATAACGATTGCATCTGCCTGAACTTTTTTGGCAAGGGCGATAATGCGTTCCGAAGGATGGCCTACTTCCATATCGTAGCTTACTTCATGCGGATAATCGCCAACAATGTTTTTAGCGTATTCAAGCACTTTGTCGCCGATGCGTTCCAGTTCACTGTTGCCGCGGCTGATAGTGCTGTGGTCAAGCGGTACTGCCAGCAGAGCTGCGTTATTGTACGGCTGAATAACGTTTACTACAACAATTTCACTGTTAAATTTTCTGCCAATTTCCAAAGCATTATTAAGTGCGCGCCAGGACGTTTCGGAACCGTCGACAGGCACCAGAATTTTTTTAAACATACTACACACCTCCCGATATGGCTTTTGCCATATCTTTTATGTTTTAAAATGTTCTACTTTTTTTAATAAAATCCTGCAAAGCGGCAAATTTTTACGGTTATCTTTCCTCGCGGTCGTACGAAAGGCCCAGAGCCTGCGGGGATGCGCTGCGCCCGCCGCGGCGTTTTAACACCAGCACAAGCACCAGCACCGTAAAAATGTACGGCAGCATATTAAGTATAAAGCCCGATACCGGCACGCCGAGCACCTGCAAATTAAAGCCCAGTGCGTCGATGCCGCCGAAAAGATACGAACCTGCCATGGCGCGCCAGGGGTCCCACAGGGCAAAGATAACAAGGGCAACGGCAATCCAGCCGCGGCCTGCCGTCATGTTCTCCAGCCAGCTGGGAGCATAGGCAAGCGACAGGTACGCACCGGCAACGCCAGCCAGCGCGCCGCCAATTACAATGTATAAATAGCGCAGGCCGAAAACATTAATGCCCGCCGCATCTACCGCCGCCGGGTTTTCGCCCATGGCACGCAGAAACAGCCCGCTGCGCGTTTTATAAAAATACCACGCCGCAAGCGGCACCAAAAAGTAACTTATATACACCAGCGCATCCTGTTTGAACAGAATGCTGCCGATAATGGGAATATCGCTTAAAAGCGGCACGGCAATTTTGCCGAATACCGCACCGGCAGGCTGGCCTACGTAATCCTGCCCCAGGTAGCCGCTGAGCCCTGTGCCGAACAAGGTTACAGCAAGGCCGCTTACAACCTGGTTGGCGCGCAGCGTTACGGTTAAAAATGCGTGGATAAGCGCCAAAAGCGCACCTGCGAGCAAGGCCGCCGCAACGCCTGCCCACGGGCTGCCGAAGCTGTTGCCCGCAATAAAGCCGGTGCAGGCGCCGATAAGCATCATGCCTTCAACGCCGAGGTTAATAACACCGCTGCGCTCGCAGATAACCTCGCCTAAAGCGGCGTATAAAAGAGGCGTGCCCATAGTGATGGCGGCAGCCAGCAACGAAACGATAAAATCTTCACTCATTTTCAGCACCGCCTTTCACAATACGCAGTTTGTAGCCGGTAAAAATTTCCGTGCCAACCACGAAAAACAGCACCGCGCCCTGCAGCATGGTTGCTGCCGCTGCGGAAATGCCCATGGTTTGCAGCATAAAGCCGCCCACGTG
>UMEZ01075556.1_pt1 | contig 13067 bp, 9 predicted proteins | sample 1964841 | NCBI WGS metagenome assembly UMEZ01 (sample SAMEA4836029, study PRJEB28245) | human gut metagenome | biome: gut microbiome; material: fecal sample | place: Denmark | collected 2008 | reverse complement strand
TGATTGGAGCGGATGTTCCAGTTGGAAAGTGCGATGCCGCCGCTGGAATACTCTGTGCTTCCACCTACAGTATTAAACATTGAAAGGAAGAGATATTCTTCCGGAGTATTGTCGTAAATGGTGGTTACTTGAGGATACCCTTGGTACGAATAAAGATTTTCTCCGGCCGAGGTAGGTCCTGCTAACATGCCGGGATCGAAATCATCGAAAGTGATAGTTAAAGTACCGTCCGGATTTGTCACAGCACGGGTTTGCGAAGTTCCGGAATCAACCGGGTCCATCAAAAAGTCATCGTCCGAGCTACAGCCAGAGAACAAGGCGGTTGCGGTAAATAGACAGGCACCTGCCAGAAAGCGTAATTTTCTTTTCATAGGTCACTCATTTTAATGTAAAACATATTATTAACAAACACAAAAAATTCCCGTTCGTGCGGACTTACACGAACGGGAATATGTCTGTCTTCAAATATTGAATGGCCGATGAGCTATTCCTTATTTGATTACGACCCGTATATCCCGCAGGTGTAAATCTCATTCCGGTCATGGCAGGTCTTCTGACTCGTCCCGGTCATCGTGCCTTCCCGGTATTACACCAGTGGCAAAAGTTCGATGTCCGTTTTTGTGGACTCACAGCAGCGGGTACTGTCCCGGATTTTCACCGGGTTCCCTTTTCATTCGGAAGGCGTAAACCTCCCGAAACCATTTCCCGACTGCAAAATTATCTATATTACATATCAATTCCAAATAATTCATAATATTTATAATAAAACACACAAAGCATGACAACCGTACTGTTTTAATTAGAGCATTCAAGTTTACGACAAACGAAGACGGCAATTATCATACACAATATCCATAAACCACCAAAACAGCTTGCCATTTTCCATAACAATGCGTTTTGGAATAGATAACTGTTAGCTGCAATTATGCAAGCAAAAAAAACAGACAGAATAATGACTATTAATATTATGCACCAGAAATTAATCCTATAAATTTATGGAAAACAAGTAAGGGAATGGAAGTTCCGTTGCCGCATGGATGCAGGTGAAGGACCTTCTCTTTTAACGTTGGATACGCCAATGCACGCCAACGGAAGACTCTGATATTATCTGTTTGGAAAGGATATAGGATGTGCGTTACTTTGTCGCATATTCAGAATCTTAAAAAGAATTTTAGTATGGAACTGACAATTATTGAAACAAGCGCGTATTAGGAGTTGAGAAAGCTGGTCAGCACGCTGGTCGTACAGATGGGCGACTTCCAGAAAAAGATTGCCCCGCCTGCGCCGGACAAGTGAATGGATGCGCAGGACGTATGTGATGGACTTATGCCCAAACACTTTCTGAAGGGTTTACAGCAGCATCCTCTTGAGTATGGCCAGAACGGCAAATGCGTGGCGTGCAAGATACGGGATGACCTCGACCCGGAGTTGCATTTCCTGCCTATGATTCCAAGGCTGAGCCGCATGGCATTGTATTCACCTACCGGAAAGGCACATTCAGGGAGTCTTTCTTTTCATCCGTACCCCTATATTTTTCAATCAGTTCGATAGCAATGGGCAATAATTTTACGACATACGCCACTCCCGTTTTTATACGGTTGCCCATCAGCCATGTGCCGCCGTGGAGTCGGTATGGATATTATCGTATGTTATGGCTTTCAGGTCCACATAGGAAAGACCGGTGAAGCACATGAAGAGAAACATGTCTCGCATGGCACGCTGGCGTTTGTATTTCAGCTCCACGTGGATGATTCTCTGTAATTCCTCTTCAGTAAGAAAAGACCTTTTCTTGTATTCCGGCTTGCACTCGAAGGATGTGAAAGGATGGACTCGCAACCAACCCTTTTCCTGCGCGATGTACATCGGCCATTTCAGGGTATTGACACGGTTGAAAGCGGTGGCATTCGCATTGCCTGCCGTGCCGAGCATCCATGTGTAATAGTCCTCAATGAACGACTTTTCAAGCTCGTCAATAGCTATATCCTCGATGTTCTTTTTGGTTTTCATGAAAAGCAAAAGACTCTTGTAGTCGGCAACCAGTCCACGGTAAGTGCTTTCCGCCTTTCCTTTGCCTATCTTTTCTTTATACGATTCAATCTGTTCTCTGAAGAGTACCATAAGAGTATGGCATTCCTTTGAGAAACCTGCATAGCGGTTATATACTTTCTTGGCCGTAACAAAACTGTCATGATCGCAAATGTACTGATGTATCTTTAGGAAAGGCATGGGCGGAGGCTTGCAACACGCCCTATGCGTATTATAAAATGACTACAGCGGAAGGAGGTATTTGTGTACCATTGATTGTTTCTGGTCTGGATGTACAGCGAGGCAAGATAGATACCAGCAACTTGATGCATGTCACTGATTTGTTTCCTACAGTACTGGATTATGTCGGGATTTCCAGACCGGATGTGTACAGGGGCAAGAAGCTTGCACCACTTTATGGAAAATCTCTCCGTGCTACTTTCTCATCAGAAACACCGTCACGCACGGATAACGAGGCCATCTGTTTTGAAATGGCAGAAAGCAAGGCAGTCATAAAGGGACAGTGGAAAGCGACCCTTCTACTTCCTCCTTATGGGGACGGTATGCACTGGAAGCTGTATGATATAAGTCGTGATTATTCCGAGAAAAAAGATTTGTCTCATCAATATACCGACAAACTGAAGGAGTTAGTTTCCGATTGGGAACGTTATGCTACATCTGTAGGATATATTTCATCAGATGGTACACATATTATCGAAGAAATCGGGGCAGAAGATTTTTATGAAATCCCTCTCCATGACGGACATTCTCAAGGTAACTAAAAGAAAATAGTCATTTTTTCCGTACATAAATAAACCACAGATGATTGTGCCAAGAAGAGAAATACCTTATTAATGTGTATTTCTCTTCTTTCTTTTTAATGTCTCTGTGTTTTGTTACAGATAATGTATATAATTAAAGAACAGAAAAAATATGATCTCTATAGAAGTTTTTTCTTCCGGGATGTTGTTCAAGTAAACAATGCGGATGAAATCATCACGGACAAACTGGCTCTCTGTTCCGGAAGTATATGCTGCCTGTGACGTTTCTGATATGGCGTATAAGCAGATTGTCATATCCATGGGGAGAAGGGGCAAAAGCTGCTTAGTCCGCTTTTACTGACCGGATCAGAGTCGTAAGCATGTAGTGTGACCGTGTAATTAAAGAAGAAGGCAGATGCTCTTAATTTATAGGGCATCCGTCTTTATTCTTTCAGGTGCTGATATGTGCTTTGCAACCAAGTTGTATGAGATATGTTCTACCTTTGCAGTGTGAAAGAAAAATATATCTCAGTATGAAAACAATACATTCTAATCCGTTTCAACAACTACATGCAGCAGAATCCTGCTGCCAAGCCCAGTATGTATCCCCATCTGTATCTTCACCTCATGCCGACTCTTGCTGTGCCCATCATCATGCCGATGGAGTGTCCGGTAAATGGAGCTCTCTTGTTTCGGGGATGTTGTTGTTGGCAGGTATCGTGATGAGCTATATCCAGCTAAGTTGGTTTCAGGGTACAATCCAGTCTGTGTGGTATCTGCTTGCCTTTATGCCTGTAGGTTTGCCGGTGTTGCATGCTGCTTGGCACAGCATGCGTGACAAGGATTTTTTCAATGAGTTCACTTTGATGCTCATTGCTTCAATCGGAGCTTTCTGTATCGGTGAATACCCCGAAGCTGTAGCTGTAATGTTACTCTATACAGTAGGGGAGATGTTGCAGCATGGAGCTGTGGAACGTGCTACTAAGAATATTGGAGAACTGCTGGATGTCCGTCCGGAACGTGCCCAGGTATTCCGGAATGGAGCTTTTATCGAAGTGGCACCCAAGGAGGTGCAGGTAGGTGAGCGCATCGAGGTGAAACCGGGAGAAAGAATACCGTTGGACGGTACATTGATAAACGAATCGGCACTGTTTGATACTTCGGCTTTGACAGGTGAAAGTATGCCTCGTTCTATTGAGGTAAACGGTGAGGTGCTGGCAGGCATGATTGCCTTTAACCAGAAGGTTGATTTAGAAGTGAAACGTCCTTACGAGCAGAGTGCATTAGCTCGTATTCTCTCTTTGGTTCAGGAAGCATCCGCACGGAAAGCTCCGACAGAACTGTTCATACGGCGTTTTGCCCGGATTTATACGCCTTTGGTGCTATTCCTTTCGGCACTGGTAGTTATAATACCTGCAGTGGTGGAATGGTTAGCTCCTTCTTTCGATTATGTATTTGCCGACTGGCTTTATCGTGCACTGGTTTTCTTGGTGATTTCCTGTCCTTGTGCCTTGATCATCAGTATTCCTTTGGGATATTATGGTGGAATCGGTGCTGCTTCCCGTGCGGGTATCCTTTTTAAAGGAGGTAATTATCTGAATGCTATCACAAAATTAGACAGCATTGCTTTTGATAAAACCGGAACATTGACTACCGGGCAGTTTGAAGTAGCATCTGTCCAAGCTGCTACCTTGAAGAAAGAGGAATTGCTTGCAATCATCGGAACGGCTGAACAGAAGAGTACTCACCCTATTGCACAAGCCATTCAGCAGTATGTGCGGGGGCAGCATATTTCCTTACATTCGGCCTTATCCATGCAGGAAATAGCTGGATATGGTGTGGAAACCATTATTGATGGAAAAAATGTACTGGTAGGGAATCCACGACTACTTTTGATGCGGAAGACGGTAGTACCATCTAAGGTACTTGAATCTGAAATGACGGTTGTCGTATGTGCTATAGACGGAGTATATGCCGGAGCTGTATGGTTGGCTGACAAATTGAAAGAGGATGCGGTACAAGCTATCCGGCATCTAAAGGAATTAGGCGTAAAAGATATCCATCTGCTATCAGGCGACAAGCAATCATTAGTGGAAAAAGTGGCTCGCGAACTGGAAATTCCGCAGGCACATGGTGACTTGCTACCTGAAGACAAAGCTACCTATATTCAGAAGTTGTCATTTCATGCTACTCGTACTGTAGCTTTTGTAGGCGATGGCATGAACGATGCACCTGTATTGGCTCTTAGCAATGTAGGTATTGCCATGGGTGGTCTAGGGTCGGATGCAGCCATTGAAAGTGCTGATGTGGTAATTCAAACAGACCAACCATCGAAGGTGGCTACAGCCATTGAAATAGGACGTGCCACACAATGTATAGTATGGCAGAATATCATTGGGGCTATCAGCATGAAAGTTATCATTTTGTTGGCAGGGGTCTTGGGATACGCTTCATTATGGGGAGCTGTTTTTGCTGATGTAGGAGTGGCTTTATTAGCTGTGTTGAATTCAATCCGTATTTTGGCTAAAAAATTTAAATAAGATGAAGAAAGCAAAGTATCAATGGCATCCCATTCCGGGCATGCCTTTGACAGAAGTTGATAAAAAAGTGATGTATTGGGAAAAAAAGGCAGACTGGTTCCCTCACGAAAACTCATTAAATTGCCGGAACAAATTGAAGGAATAAGGAAAAGTGGACTGTTGAATACAGCTGTATTGGATTGTGTGGAGGAAAATATTCGGGAAGGTATCAGTACCGCAGAAATAGACCGTTTGGTGTATGAATATACCATGGATCACCAGGGTATTCCTGCAACATTGGGGTATCACGGTTTTCCGAATAGCTGTTGTATTTCGGTTAATGAAGTGGTGTGCCACGGCATTCCTAATGAGAATCAGGTGCTCCATGAAGGTGATATTGTAAACGTAGACTGTACAACGATAGTTAACGGTTTTTATGCAGACGCTTCACGGATGTTTATTATTGGGAAAACCTCTTCAGAAAAAGAAAAGCTGGTACGTGTTACTGAAGAGTGTCTGAAAAAGGGAGTGCAAGCCGCTCAGGCGTTTACTTTTTTGGGTGATGTAGGTCATGTAATAGAGTGCCATGCCAAGCGCAATGGCTTTTCTGTAGTTCGTGATTTTTGCGGTCATGGTGTAGGAATACAGTTCCACGAGGAGCCGGAAGTGTTGCATTATGGTAGAAAGAGCTCAGGTATGCTATTGGTTCCTGGTATGACATTAACCATAGAGCCGATGCTTAATATGGGTACTTGGAAAGTCGTGATGGATCAATCAGACGGATGGACTGTTTATACAGAAGACCGCCTGCCGTCTGCACAATGGGAGTATACCATTTTAATCACAGAGTCAGAGCCCGAAATTTTAGCCCACTGACAACAATGATGATAAAGAAAGAGTAACTCCATAAGAATTACTATAAGGAGTCTCTTTCTATATTAAACTCAATATTTACACCTATGTGGTATTGTCTTTCTCCTAATTTGTCAATACCTTTCGTTGTTGACATTGGCATTCAGGACATACCCCTTTTATGGTATAATTGATGTTTTCGATTGCATAGCCATTGGGAAGGCTGATTATTGGGATTTTATGCTCTTTCATACAGAATGTTCTGTTGCAAGCTTCACAATGGAAATGTACATGTTGCTCTTCTATAGGACAATGTTCCACCGTACTTCTGCAAATCTCATATTTGGTTGATCCGCTTCCATCTTCAAATGAATGAATGGCATGACGTTTCAGGAGTACAGCCAATGAACGGGAAATGGTAGACTTGTCCAATGTGTCAAGCATAGTCTCAAGTTCAAGCAGAGAAACAGGATATTCCAGTTCGGATAATTTACGTAGAGTTAGGATTCTTGCCGGGGTCGGACGTAGTCCCCTGTCCAGCAGTCTGTCTTCACATTGCTTTATTGACATGGATATGAATTTTTAAAGTTCAACAATCAGTAAAGCTATCAAGTGGAAAAGGCGGTATTTTATACCGCCTTTTCCATGCAGTATTCTTTATCTGTTTTAGCACTGCAAAAATACATTTTTTTATTTGCAATCTTGTTGCAAATATGTTTAGAAATAACATTAATTATTGAATTACAGTTTTTTATCGAAACAACAAAAAAACATGCAACAAGATTGCAAATAATCCGCTCTAACTTTGCCGATAAAAGATAAAAATCAAACATTAAAATATTGATATGAAACTTTCTGATTTAAAAAGGGATGACAAAGGAATCATTACGAAAGTACTCGGTAGAGGGCCTTTCAGAAAGCGCATTATCGAGATGGGATTTGTACAGGGACAAGAAGTGGAGGCTGTCCGGAGTGCGCCTTTGGGCGATCCTGTCTATTACAAGGTGATGGGCTATAATGTTTCTCTTAGCAAAAGTGATGCAGAGCTGGTGGAAGTTGTAAGCATGAATGAATATCAACACGAATATGGTACAATAACAGACACGGAGTCACAGGTTAATACACTTACTACTCTGTCACACGAAGATTTTATTCGATTTGCTAAAGACAGAGGGAAAACTATCAATATCGCACTGGTCGGTAATCCGAATTGTGGAAAAACATCTATGTTCAATTTTGCATCTGGAGCGTATGAGCATGTAGGCAATTACAGTGGAGTCACGGTAGATGCCAAAGAAGAGGTGTTCACCCAGGACGAATATACATTTAAAATCATAGATCTTCCGGGAACTTATTCCTTGTCCACCTATATTCTGGAAGAACTATATGTCCGTAAATACTTGAAAGAGGACTAGCCAGACATTGTTGTCAATGTGATTGACACATCGAATCTTGAACGGAATCTATATCTTACCAGCAAGTTGATTGACATGGATACCCACATGGTCATTGCCGTGAACATGTATGATGAACTTGAGAAGAAAGGCGACAGGTTCGACTATGTATCTCTGGCACGGATGATAGGTGTACCGATTATACCCACTATCGGTAAAACCGGTTTCGGCATAGACAGCTTGCTGAAAAAAATCATAGAAGTGTATGAGGCAAAGAACCGCTGACGCGCCATATACACATAAACTATGGCAATACGCTGGAAACGGAAATTGATAGAATGCATAAGGAATTGAAAATCTACGGGAACGTAGCCGAGCGTTTTTCCAAACGTTTCCTTGCCATCAAACTATTGGAAAAGGATGTGGAGATAGAAAGAATGGTCAAGAGATGGGGGAATTATTCCCGGCTGATGGCAGTGAGGGAAAAGGCTATAAACACCATTCAAGATTTGTTGCAGACTGATTCGGAAACCGCTTTCACAGATGTCCGTTATGGCTTTATATCAGGAGCACTCCGGGAGACTTATCATGAAAATCCCATGCATAAAAAAGACAAAACAAAGTTGATTGACCATATTGCCACCAGCAAGTTGCTTGGTTTTTCTCTGTTCATTTTCTTCCTATGGCTCATGTTCGAAGCCACTTTTGTCATCGGAGAATATCCTAAAGGATGGATCGACTCCTGGATGAGCTGGATGGAACAACTGGTACAGGAGAATTTTGCTCCCGGTCCGTTGGCGGATTTGCTGACTAACGGAATTATAAACAGTGTGGGCGGTATCATTGTGTTCCTGCCGCAAATTCTGATTCTGTACTTTTTCATATTACTGATGGAGGATTTCGGATATATGGTACGGACAGCATTTATTATGGACAAATTGATGCACAAAATGGGCTTGCATGGCAAGTCGTTCATTCTGCTGATTATGGGATTCGGATGCAACGTATTGGCTGTAATGGCTACCCGTACCATAGAAAGCCGGAGTAGCCGCATGATAACCATGCTGGCTGTCCCTCTGATGAGTTGCAGTGCCCGTCTGCCTCTCTATGTATTAATATGCGGAACTTTTTTTGCGGAATATGCGGGAACCATGCTTTTAGTCTTATGCCTTACAGGTATTACAGCTGCGGTATGCATGGCCAGATTGTTCAGAAAGTTTTTATTCAAGAACGAGGATGTTCCTTTTGTAATGAAACTGCCTCCTTACCGGATGCCTACTACACGCGCCATCTGTATACATATGTGGGAAAAAGCCAAACAGTATCTGCATAAAAGGGGAAGTGTCATTCTTGTAGCTTCTGTCATCGTATGGTTTCTTGGATATTATCCCCATCATTCTGAAAAGCTTGATGCCCTCGACAAAGAAATCAGCCGGATAGAACAGACAGAAAAAGACTTTTCAACAAAAGAACAGAAGATAAAGGAATTGACTGCCTTCCGAAACTTGAAACAACAGGAAAATTCCTATATCGGCAGAATAGGTCATTTTATAAGTCCGGTGATGAAACTGTTAGGATTTTAAAAAAAAACACCTTATTTTATTCCGTTTTATAATGTGAATATTTGTTCTTATTTCCTTTTAGATACACTATATACAAATTATATGTTCTATTTCTCTTCTTAATATTGTTAAAATTGAAAAGTTCGTGTAATTATAAAAACAAAAAGAGCTTTAATGTATAGTAAAATTTGATTGTCAATCAGCTAAAAGCACTACATTATCAGTGCAATTTATCAATACAAGATGATTTAGTATTAGTGTCACTATATACTAATAAGTTTTTTATTTTGCCTTTTCAGATATTGCACTTATTGATGTGAACATTATATAAATTTACAGTCGGTATCATTATGTGGTTAAAGTTAAAAATATGCTTCGGTTATGCTATTTTAGTTTTACTGTTAGCTTTCATTGTCTATCAGTTCCGCAAGGAACAGGTACTAAGACACATACTGCGCAAAGAAGAGAAGGAGTTGGCAGCGATACATAGTCTAGCAGAAAAAAGTTACATAGGCCTATTGGATCTTTCTACTCATGCGGAAATTGCCATAACATGGGATGACAACGATTTGAAGAACTACAGTTATAAACGATATGGGGTTTGTGACAGTCTGCAACTCCTAAAGGAGTATGTCCATACTCCCTTACAAAAAAACCGTATTGACTCATTGTGTCTTCTTCTTTGGAATAAAGAAATTCTTCTTTCCAAGACAATGCATACTTTCAATGAATTGCAGAGTATTGGCGATATTGTACAGGAAAGTATCCCTTCCATTATTTTGACTGCTGGGAGACAAGCTGTGCAGCAAAAGAGGAATATGGTCTTGTTTAAATCCGGTACGAGAGATAGTTCTAAGAAGGGAATTTGGGATATTTTTCCATTAAAAGAGAATAAATTTGCCTGTCAGCGACAGAAGGAAGATGGCGAATGTAGGCATTGCTCTTTGTTCATTGTCCCTTCAATCGGAATGGCAACATGTATGCTCCACTCTCTGTCCTTGGAACAGGCTGAAAGATTAGTGCAAATACAGGCACAGATGGACAGCTTATACGTTGGCGGCATGGAACTGAACGAAAGGATGAACAGCATAGTCTCTGAATTTGAACGGGAGAATAACGAACGTTTTGCTGCACGCTACAGAACCTTTGTCCTTGAACGGAATAATTCCTACTATGTGGTAGCCGGCTTGGCTTTGTCTATCTCTTTACTGGCAATTGTATTGTATATCCTCATTCACCGGGATTTGAACCGTCGTCTTCGGTATGAGAGGGAATTTGAACAGTCCGACAATCGGAATAGAGAATTGCTCCGTTCACGTAAGGAGCTGATGGCCTCAGTGGCCCATGACCTGCGTGCTCCGCTGGCAGCTATCAGAGGCTGTGCGGAACAGTTGTCTTCGGAAAGCGATGGTAGTTGCAGGGTCGGTTATCTGGACAATATCCTGCATTCGTCCGATTATATGCTCGCTCTGGTAGACACGCTGATGGAATATCACCGGATGGATGAAGGTGGGACGCACTCCAAAAACACACTCTTCAGCTTGAAAACTCTGTTTGAAGAAATAGCGGACAGCCACCGTCTTGCCGCCCGGCAGAAAAAACTTGCGTTCACTGCATCTTTCTCCGGTCTGGATGTTATGGTCAACTGTGACAGCTCGCATATCCGGCAGATAGTCGGCAACCTGCTGTCCAATGCCTTGAAGTTCACATTTCACGGGAAGGTGTTTCTTGAGGTGGAATACCGGCCGGGAAATCTTCATATTTCTGTCCTGGATACGGGTATGGGAATAGGCCTTGAGGAGAAAAAACGGATATTCGGAGCTTTCGAAAGGCTCGACAATGCGCGTAATATCCCCGGCTTCGGGTTGGGGTTGGCAATCACGGCCCGACTCGTATCCTTGATGCAGGGGCATGTGGAAGTGGAGAGTGTACCCGGTGAGGGCAGCCGTTTTTCTGTTTTCCTGCCTATGCTACCGGCCGGACACCCCGTCTGTCCGGAAGAGAAGTTTTCTCCTGTTTGTGAATTGCCCGTTGATATCCGTGTGCTGGTCATTGATGACAACCGTATCCAGCTGGGAGTCATCAGTAAAATGCTTTCCCGTAATCAGATTCACTGTGACTGCTGCTCGGATGTCCGGGAGTTGATGGATTGTCTGAACAAACAGAAATACGACCTTCTGCTGACCGACATACAGATGCCCGGTACGAATGGCTTCTCGGTCCTTGAGCTGTTGAGGACCTCGAACATTCCCCGGGCATGGGAGATTCCCGTCATAGCCATCACGGCACGTTCCGATAAAAAGGGAGAGTATCTTACCGCAGGTTTTGCCGACTGTCTGTATAAGCCTTTCTCTGAGGAAGAGTTGCTGGCGGCAGTTTCACAGATGGATCGACCTGCTTTTGCTGCCATCATGGAAGGAGAGGAAAACGTGGAAGAGATGCTGGACCTGTTCATAAAGGATACCATGGGTGAACTTGCCGGAATAAGGGACGCTTTTTCCACGGGAGATTATAAGAAGTTGGGAAGTATCATACACAAAGCCGCGCCGCTTTGGGAAATGATCCGTATAAACATTCCCCAAAGTGAACTGAGGGAAATGGCTTCCATGCCTTCCGAAAAATGGGGTGGCTTATCGGACGAAAGAATAGAGGAACTGATTAAAGCTGTGGAACATGCTGTAGAGAAAGCAAAAAGAATAAAGAAAAGAGTATATGGAAACTGTATTGATAGTAGAGGATGACCGTGTGTATGCACGTGCTACCACAAACTGGCTGGTGAAAAATGGTATCAATGCTCGTTATGTATTATCCGTGGACAATGCAAAGGAGTTTTTGGACAACCATGATGTGGATCTGGTATTATCGGATTTTCGTCTCGACAACGGCAATGGCATGGAACTGCTGGAATGGATGAATACACATGGCTATCGTATTCCTTTCCTCATCATGACAGGCTACGGGGATATACCCGGTGCCGTGGAAGCGGTTAAAAAAGGTGCCGTGGACTATCTGCCCAAACCTGTGCAGACAGAAAAGGTACTCGGTATTATCCGGAAAGCATTGGAACGTAAGAGAAGGGACGGCAATACAAAACAAAGATTCTATACAAGCAAAAGCCCTTTGGCATTGAGATTGCAGGAGCATATCCGGCTGGTGGCTCCGGTGGATACGTTAGCCGTGCTGATACGTGGCGCATCAGGGACAGGCAAGGAGTATGTGGCCCGGCAGATACATGTGTTGAGCGGTCGGTCGGATGCTTCTTTCATCGCAGTGGATTGCGGGGTACTTCCGAAGGAACTGGCGGCATCGGAACTGTTCGGTCATGTGAAGGGTGCCTTTACCGGAGCGACGGAAAACAAGACGGGCATGTTTGCCGCCGCCAACCATGGGACACTGTTTCTGGACGAGGTGGGTAATCTGAATGCCGAAGTACAAAGGGCACTGTTGCGTGCCTTGCAGGAAAAACGCTACCGTCCCGTAGGCGGTAAAGAGGAGATTCAGACGGACATCCGTCTGGTAGCTGCTACCAATGAGGACCTGGAGAAGGCGATAGCCGAAGGACGTTTCCGGGAAGACCTGTTCCATCGTCTGAATGAATTTCCGTTGCATGTACCATTGCTGGCAGAGTGCATTGAGGATATTATCCCGTTGGCGGAATTCATGCTGGATGCCGCCAATCAAGAGTTCTCAAGGAAAGTGAAAGGCTTTGACCGCGAAGTACAGAAACGGTTGAAATCTTATTCGTGGCCGGGAAACATACGGGAACTGAGGATGGTTGTCAGACGGGCCACCTTATTGGCTAAAGATGACTGGATAACCACCGGGGAGATAGACATTCCCGATAAAGGCAGGCAGCCGGGAGAGTATTCACTTAATGACGAGCGGATGGAACGGGCAACCATTCTGAAAGCATTGGAGGCAACGGGCAATGACAGGAAGGCTGCCGCACGGCTG
>UMEZ01069603.1_pt1 | contig 13188 bp, 10 predicted proteins | sample 1964841 | NCBI WGS metagenome assembly UMEZ01 (sample SAMEA4836029, study PRJEB28245) | human gut metagenome | biome: gut microbiome; material: fecal sample | place: Denmark | collected 2008 | reverse complement strand
TGTTAAACTTATACAAATATTATATCATGTTCAACAGAAAAAAGCAACACAAATCATCTTATTTCTTAATTTTTTTATATTTTAGTCAATACGTGCAATTAACTTAACATTAAGGTCAAAAAAGGCTGACGTTTCCAAAAAGAACTTTTACTCCTTTATATTTTTTAAAAAATAACGCAGAGAAAATTCCCTGCGTTGAAAAAATTTTTATTTCATTTCAATGTTAAATTTTTTAAGCCAGTAATCCAACTGAATAAAGAATGCTATTGTCTGAGGAAGATTCATAAGCTGTCCATACCATTGAACTTTATCTTCATGACGCAAAAGCCGTTCAAGCTCCTCCTTTTTAACAAGCTGAGTAAGAACGCAGTCTTTTTGAGATATTATTTCATTCAGTCTTTCAGTAACAGCTTTAAGGAAATTAGGGTTATGGGTTTTCGGATATGGACTTTTCTTTCTGTGAAGTACCTTTTCAGGCAGCCAATCCTTCATTGCCTCACGAAGAAGCCCCTTTTCACGTCCTTCATAGTCCTTGTATTCCCACTTAACATTATAAAGATATTCCGCTATCCTGTAGTCACAAAACGGAACTCTTACCTCAAGTCCGCTGTACATGCTCATTCTGTCTTTTCGGTCAAGGAGAGTCTGCATAAACCAGTGAAAGTTAAGCTGAGTCATTTCACGCATGCGGTAATTTACAGAATCATCACTTTCCAGTTTCATTGCATAGTCAGCAGTTTTTCGATAAGCAGAATATACATATTCCTGCGGATTTATCCTGCTTCGGTACTCATCACACAAAAAAGTGCTCCTGTATTCCGTACTTTGTGCCCATGGGAAACCGTCAGTCATGCGAATATCTTTATCACGATACCATGGATAACCGCCAAAAAGCTCATCAGCACATTCCCCAGACAAAGCAACTGTCCCATATTTCTTTATTTCCTTGCAGAATAACAGCAATGATGCATCAACATCAACCATTCCGGGAAGTCCTCTTGCATCAACAGCATCTGTCAATGCGTCAACAAGCTCAGGTGTATCCACAATTACCCAATGATGATTTGTACCAAGATAATCAGCCATGCATTTTATATATTCAGGATCGCTGTTCGGCTGAAAGTGGCTTTTCTGAAAATACTTGTCATTGTCACGATAATCAACAGAAAATGTATCCAATATTTTGCCCTGCTTTTTCATTTCCGAACACGCAACAGAAGAAATAAGACTCGAATCAAGTCCGCCCGACAAAAACGTGCATACAGGAACATCTGAAACAAGCTGTCTTTTTATGGAGTCGATTACAAGCTCCCTGACTGTTTCCGCAGTTTCTTCAAAGCTCTGATTAAGCTCGTATGCCCTTAACCGCCAATATTCCCAAAGCTTCAGCCCGTCTTTAGAGTAAAATCCGCACCAGCCCGGTTTTACTTCACATACATCCTTGACTACACCGCAGCCCGGAGTACGCCCCGGAGCCATTAATATCAGCTCTGCTGCTGAATGCTCGTCTATTACATGCGGTATATCAGGATGTTCAAGAAGTGCGGTTATTTCAGATGCAAATATAAACTTTTTATGGTTCTGCCAATAAAAAAACGGTTTAACACCTATTCTGTCACGAGCCATAAATAACCGCTGTTCATGCTCATCCCAGATAACAAAAGCAAAAATGCCATTCAGTTTATCAACACACTCAGCACCCCATTTAACGAATGATTTTAAAACAACTTCTGTATCAGACGCAGTTTCAAATTCAAAATCCTCCTCCAACTGCTTTCTGACCTCAGCCGTATTATAAATTTCTCCGTTGTATACTATTATATATGTATACTCTCCAAGGGTGAACTTCATAGGCTGACGACCGTTCTGAATGTCAATTACAGCAAGGCGTGTATGAATTAACGCTGCATTTTCTGTAAGCACAATTCCACGCTGGTCAGGGCCTCGTCTCAGCAATGCCTTTTGCATATTCTCACATATTTTCATTTCTTCACGCATATCATCAACAAAACTGATTGCTCCTGCAATTCCGCACATAAATGCCTCCTGATTATTAAGAATTCATATCAAAGCTTATTTACAAATCATGTATGATGACTTTGTGCAATATCGCCTAAAAAACGAATTCTAATACTGTTGTATTTCATTATATGCAGATAAAATAAAAAATATTCATAGAATTTATAATATGTACTTGACATATGATATTATAGCGTGTATAATATCATACAGAGAATAAATATAATGAATCTGTACAGAACAAAAAGCTGTGCAAAATCAGAATGGAGGTAAATATGAGTTTTCCTGTAAGTGCAGCACTGCTTGATGCCATGGTTCTCGCAGTCGTTGCAAATGAAGAAACATACGGGTACAAGATAACACAAGAATTATGTGATGCTGTATCCGTTTCGGAATCCACACTGTACCCTGTATTAAGGCGGCTTCAAAAGGGTGGTATGCTCGATACCTACGATAAAGCATATCAGGGACGAAACCGCAGATATTACAAAATAACCGATCAGGGTAAAAATGCTCTGACAGATTACAGAAATGACTGGCAGATATACAGAAACAACATTGAAAAAATACTGATAAACGGAGGGGTTATAAATGGATAAATTTGATTATATAAACAAGCTTTCCAAATGTCTTGAGGAACTTTCCGATGAAGAAAAAAATGCCGCACTTGAATATTACAAGGAGCTTTTTGAAGATGCAGGCAGTGAAAATGAACAGGAGCTTATCCACAAACTTGGTTCTCCTGAGGAGCTTGCGGATAATATAATCAGAGAAAGCGGAATTGTATCGGTCAAAAAAGAACCAAAAGAAAAATCAACATCTCAAGGGGTACAGATGCCTGATGCTTTTGATTTCAAGGAAAAAGAACCGCAAAAGGAAGTCAAGAAAAACAAGACTAATACCATTCTCATAATTTTGATACTTATACTTACTTTTCCGCTGTGGATAGGAATTGTTGCAGGTCTTTTCGGTACACTTTTCGGTCTGGCAGTTGCTTTGATTGCAACTGTATTCTCACTTGCCGTAGTAGGTGTAAGCTGTATTGTAAGCGGCATTGTGCTGCTGTTCAGTTCTCCCGGTGCAGGACTCATATTTTTAGGAGTAGGACTGATTGTAAGTTCAATATTTGTGCTGTGCATAGGTCCTTTATTCAAGCTTGTAATCAGATTTTTTAAATGGCTCGGCGGTCTTATAGGACAGCTTTATCAAAATCTGTTCGGCAAAAAGGAGGCTTAACGATGAAAAAAACAATCAGACTTTGCATCATCGGAATTATTCTCGGCATTATCCTTGTAATAGCAGGATATATCGTTTTAAGAGCAACAGGCGGATATACAAGCGATATTATCTCCTATGAGGAGGTTCTTCCTGACGATAAGGAAATTCACTCAATATATATCAGTGCATATCATACCGACTTCAACGTTAAGCAGGGTGATACATACCGCCTTACAGCAGAAAATGTAAGCGACAATACCGCACTTCACCTTACAGAAAAAAACGGTGTTCTAAATATAGATACTGAGAAAAAAGTAACTAAATCATTTCCTCCGACGGATATTAATTTCAGCACCTCCAATTTTTCATTTTGTTTTAACAACAGTACATGCGGTGAATACACTCTTTATCTTCCGAAAAAGGTTTATGATGAATTTACATGTGATACAGCATTTGCAGACATTGATATTAATGATTTAAGCTGTGAAAAAGCAGGTATTGACACATCATTTTCAAGCGTATCATTCAGCAATTTTGATGTAACAAAAAGTATTGATGCTGACTGTTCATTTGGAGAATGCAATCTCAATATGAGCAATTCAACATTTGAAAAGCTGGACATTGACACAAGCTTTGGTGAATTTAATCTTAATAATGCGGAAATATCCAAATCATGCAGCATTGATAGTTCCTTTGGCGAAACAAGCCTGAATCTTTACGGTGAAAATTATAAATTAAGCAAGGATAACTGTTTTGGTGAAATCAATATCAGCGGAAATACGTCTTCAAACGGAAATGTTGAAATTGATTCATCAAACTCATTTGGAGAAATCAACATTACAATAAAATGATAATAACCTTATGGTTACAAAAAAGGAACATTCGGATAGAATGTTCCTTTCATTTTTCAGAACTTAAATTTTAAAGGTAATACTGCAAGTTCTTACAGCAATACCGCACAAAGCACGTCATAAACTTGCAATCTTTGTGTGGTGTTGCCTTACTTCATAAAATCATCAAAGTTCTTTTTACCGCCTGTAGAAATATAAGCATAATAGCTTAAAATATACGATGCATCAATAGCGTCCACCGTTCCGTTTTTATCAGTGTCAGCAGCTTGTAACTGCTTTTCACTATACATTGAAACATCACCATTAGTAGACCTTAATGCATAAATAGTCAACGCAACTGAAGCGTCTATTGCGTCAATTGTGCCATTATCATCAATATCTCCTCTGTTTACGTCTGTAGCTTTAGTTGTTGTAACAGGAGGTTGTGTAGTAGTATTCAATGTTGTAGTCAGCTTTGTTGTTGTAGCTGTAGGCTTGGCAGTTGTTGTGGTCAGCTTTTCCGTTGTACTTGTAGTTTTGACAGTAGTTGTAGTAGGTTTTGCTGTTGTAGTTGTGGTTTTGATTGTTGTTGTAGTAGGCTTTGCTGTTGTACTTGTGGTTTTAACTGTTGTAGTAGTAGGTTTTGCTGTTGTAGCAGGTTTTGTTGTTGTAGTTGTGGTTTTGATTGTTGTAGTAGGCTTTGCTGTTGTAGTTGTGGTTTTGACTGTTGTTGTAGTAGGTTTCGCTGTTGTAGTTGTGGTTTTGATTGTTGTTGTAGTAGGCGTTGCTGTTGTAGTTGTGGTTTTGATTGTTGTTGTAGTAGGCTTTGCTGTAGTGATCGTCGTTGTAACTGTAGTGGTTGCTCTTTTTTCTCCTATTTTAATATATCCGTTAACCCAATTATTGATCGCATATTCTGTCATTTCGTCAATTTCAGCATTTTCATTAACCGCTTTATACCAATATTCTCTGTTTGTAAACAGGTCAGTAGTAGCCCTGCTGTCCTCTGTTTCGGCAGGAGTGGAAACATATTTAAATGTTATAGGATAAACATCACCCGGCTGTACATTATCAGGAATTGTCACACTATATGTCATAATCACACCGTCTGAACCGCCAAATTTTGTTGTACCATCATTAAACTTCATACCGGTTGCAACAGCTGAAGAAGTAAAGAATACTGTATTTTCTTTACAAATTGCCAGTGATATTGCATTTGATGAAACTGCATCACCGCTTTGCCACAACAGATTATTTGTTATTTCATTTTTTACAAGTGAAAGTCTGTCATCATTTACAATATGAATGCCGCAAACCTCCCAAAGATTCTGTGCTCCCGAAACCGAACATTCTATGTCCTGAACAAGATTGCTTTCAGCCTTGCCATCACCGTCAGTATCCAGCGTATCCCAATCAATTAATATCGAAGAAAGAGAGAGAACAGGTTTGGGTACTGCGGCATTTGCTGTTAATTTCTGAGTATTAAGAATAAATGTATTTGAAAGGAAAATTGCTGCGGCCGTTGCCATTGAAATTAATTTCTTCATAATAATATCTTTCCTCCATAATTATTCAGCACCGCATAATTATAATGCAGTGCCAAATATAAAAATCTTATCCCAAAATTACATTGATTTCATTTGTATCAGCAAGCTTATCAGCAGAAATAAAGTTGTCTGCAAGCTTTTCACCGTTCAATACAACTTCTTTTACACCGCTTTCAACATGTGCAGAGTTATCAAAGTTAATAACAAGCTTCTTTCCTCTGAAATTTTTAGTAATCTTAAAGCCGTCCCAGCCTGACGGAATTGAAGGATTAATGCAGATACCCTCAGCATTTGTCCTCATTCCGCATATACCATCAACACAGCCTACCATTACAGTTGAAGCTGTACCTGTAAGCCAATGAACATGAGAACGTCCCTCATAAGGAGATGCAGAGCTTTCTGTAAACTGACCGTGAACATAAGGCTCCATAACTCTGATTTCAGCCTTTTCATTCATTGCGGCAGGTGAGCTTTCCATAAAATATTCAAAAGCTCTGTTGCCATGTCCCATAAGAGCCTCCGCAAGTATAAGCCAACCCTGTGACTGTGAGAAAATACCGCCGTTTTCCTTTGTATCAGGATTAAATATATGCATCAATGCTCCGCTGAAGAAATGGTCTCTGTAAGGCGGGTCGAGCAGCTTTGCACCATAAGGTGTATTAAGGATTTCATGTACACTTCCCATAGCCTTTTCAGCTCTTTCGTCAGATGCAAAACCTGAAATAACGCTCCAGCTCTGCGGATTGAGCCACATATTAGCCTCAGGGTCTTTTTTTGCACCTACAATAACGCCGTCCTCACGAATGCCTCTGATAAATCTGTCCTCGTCCCAGCACTTTTCAAGTGATGCGGCAAGCTTTGCCTGAACATCGTCAATATACTTGATATAATCAGTATCATTCTTAGATTTTGCCATATCTCTTATAACATTCATTGCATAGAAAAGCTGGAATGCTACAAATGTTGACTCTCCCTTTGCACCAAGACGCAAACAGTCATTCCAGTCAGCATGAAGTCCTGCCGGCATATCGTGGTCGCCCATATGCTCCATTGAGAACTTTATCGCTCTCTTGAGATGCTCATATACGGTATCCTCTCCGCCATTTGCATAAACGATAACTTCGTCAAGGAAATCCTTGTTTCCGCTTTCACCGATATACTTTACAATTGTCGGGAAAAGCCACAAAGCGTCATCAGCACGATATGAAGGATGACCTGTTTCCTTAACATATTCAGGGTCATCAGGAGTATTTTCATGACCTGCATTGTGATTGAACTTTACAAGCGGAAGTCCGCCGCCGTTATCAACCTGAGCTGAAAGCATAAAGCGGATTTTATCTGCTGCCATTTCAGGATCAAGATGAATAATACCCTGAATATCCTGAACTGTATCACGATAGCCATAGCCATTTCTGAGTCCGCAGTATATAAATGACGCTGCTCTTGACCAGATAAATGTAATAAAGCACTGATATGCGTTCCATACGTTAATCATGTTGTTAAATTCTTCTGAAGGAGTTTCAACACTGAAGTTTGAAAGCTTTTCATGCCAGTAGTTTTTAAGCTGATCAATTTCTTCGTCAACCCTGCCTGCTTTTTTATATTCATTTAATATAGCGTCAGCCTCAACGGAGTTTCTTCTGCCCATTATATAAATAAGTTCGGTTGTTTCTCCTGCTTTAAGCACAATATCAGACTGAATTGCACCGCATGAATTTGAATTATAGTTGAGAACATTGTCACACTTTCCGCTTTCAACGGCAATAGGATTTGCAAATGTTCTGTATGGTCCTATAAAATTGCTTAAGTTTCCGTTATATGCTGCAACATCAGCACCAACCATGCCGAAAAATCTTTCCTTATGGTTAGAGCCTGTATTATCCTTATTCTCATTTTCATTAAGATGCTGAATTATCTTATTACCCTCAAAGCTTGTACGAGAAATAAAGAGGGAATACTGAAGATTAACCTGATCCTGCTCATAATTATCCTCATTTGTAAATTCAACAAAACCGAAAAGCGATAATTTTCTGTCCCTGCTGTCGTTATTTGTAACCTTAATACGCCAAACCTCATATGTTTTTCCGTAAGGAACATAATATGTTGTTTCAGACTTAATTTTCTCATATTCAGAAGTAATTACAGTATATGCAGTACCATGACGGCATTCATTTTTATATGAATCCAGAGGCTTTCCTACAGGCTGCCATGAAGCCGACCAATAATCATTAAGCTCATTATCTCTTATATAAATGTATCTTCCCGGGAGATCCATATCCGAATTAAAACGAAATCTTGATATACGTCCGTTTGCACCTGACTTTACAAAGCTGTAGCCTGCGGCGTTATTTGAAATCATAGCACCATACTCAGGATCACCAAGATAATTTGCCCAAGGTGCCGGAGTATCCGGTCTTGTAATAACATACTCCTTATTAGCTAAGTCAAAATATCCATACTTCATACTTTTTCTCCATTCCGCCAAATCTTATTATAATCAATCCTCCGCAATGACCGCCTGTATCTTTGCATGTTTTTATACCAAAAAGTCATAATATAAATTTAGCATATATTTTTATTATTATAACATAAGAAATCTGTACTTTTCAAGTGATTTGCGGCAGTAAGTAAAAAAATATAAACATTATACAAAGAATTTATTAATACACTGTTAAATTTGCTAAAAAAAACAAAAGGACCGTCAAATGACAGTCCATCCGTAATTGCTTACGGCTCATACAATAAAAATAAAATAAATATAGAGGGGGAATTGGGGGATTACTTAATCCTCTATTATAATAATTCTTGTTCCTTAAAATAATCTTAAAATAAAAAAATTAATGCTATTGCTCCTCTATTAAATCTTGAAGAATTTATAGCAATGCAATAAAAATTTATATTTATTCTTTACTTTATAGCAATAGCATGGTATAATGTAGCCGATACGCAGGAAACATGCTCGACAAATCGGAATTTATAGGAGATAGCCATGAAAAGTAAAATTATCTATTGTATGAATCTTCTCTGGACAAGTTTTATTGCATTTTCATTTCCAATATGTTTTGGCTGGATTTTTCTTGATATAACTGGACATTCAAAAGGCTATAGCTATGATTTAGGTTCGGAGAAAGATGTTTCTATAATGTTTGGCTGTATAGAACTGCTGATCTGGCTTGCTTTAGCATTGCCCTCAAATATCTATGTGTTTCGGAAAACACTGGGTAAAGGCAAGGCATATCTGCTTATCCTCATAACATTGTATATAGTTCTTGCTGTTATTTGTGTAATGATTACACATGGTGGGTGGGCATCATATGCAAAAGAAGTATTTAATGTATAAATTCCAATTTATCATGCAGTCGAACTATAGCAATGCAATAAAAATTTATATTTATTCTTTACTTTATAGCAATAACATGGTACAATTTAGCCGATACGCAGGGAACATGCCTGATATTTCAAGGAGAGTATTTAATGAAACAATTAGTTATATATATACATGGTAAAGGTGGTAGTGCAGAGGAAGCAGAACACTACAAACCACTATTTAGTGAAAGTGATGTCATAGGTTTTGACTATAAATCACATAATCCATGGGAAGCAAAAAATGAATTTTCAAATTTTTTTAATTTACATAGTAAAGAATATAATTCTGTTATTCTGATTGCTAACAGCATAGGAGCATTTTTTTCATTAAATTCCTTCCATGAAAAAAAGATAACTAAAGCCTTGTTTATTTCTCCAATTGTAAATATAGAAAAATTAATTGCAGATATGATGATATGGGCTAATGTAACAGAAGATGAGCTTCGCATAAAAAAAGAAATACCTACAGAATTTGGAGAAACATTATCATGGGAATATCTATGCTATGTAAGAAGTAATATAATTGAGTGGAACATTCCCACCTGCATCTTATATGGAGAAAAGGACAATTTAACTTCTATGGAAACTATATCCGAATTTGCAAATAAAACAGGTGCATCTCTCACTATAATGAAGAATGGCGAACACTGGTTTCATACTGATGAACAAATGAAATTTCTTGATAATTGGATAAGAAATTCAGCTCCTTAAAATATTTTCAAAACTATAAAAAAATGTTTGTAATTTCTTAAAACTTGTGGTATAATAAAAAAGTCAATAATAAATATCTGAAAGAAATAAAACGATATTTACTGTACATTATAAAAAAATCAGAAAAGGAAGCGATAAAATGGAAAAAAAGAAAGGATTTTTAATTCTTAAACCTGTAATCGTTGTTTTATTTTTTATACTTATAATTCTTACTTTGATTGTGAATATCCTGTTTTCAAAAAATAAAACTCCAAATATTTTTGGAAGATACATATATGTGGTATCAGGAACAGAAATGCAGAACGAAGTTACAGACGGTGCAGCTCTCATTGCAATGAAAAGTGACGGCCTGACTATTGAAGAAGGAGACGTTGTTCTCTGCAAGCTTAGCGGAGAAAATGAAATCAAATTAAGAAGCATTTATAAAATAGCCAAGGACGAAGAAACAGGTCAGGATTGCTATTACCCTGCAACCGATCTGGAACAGGGTGTAGAACTTTCTATTCCAAGAGAAAATATTGTTGCCCTTTGCACAGGCTATTCCGAAAGCTTTGAACTTGGGCAATATATCAACTTTACAACAAATATAAAGGGCATTGTCGTTCAGCTTATTATCCCCTGCGTACTGCTTGTTATTATGCTTATTTGCTCCATTGCTAAAAATCGTGATGAAGATGCAGAAGATTATAACTTCTACAGTTATGAAGATGAAAACGCTCAGGAAAACAGCAAAGCTCCAAGTCCTTCTGCAAAACCTCTTTTTAATCCGGAAGAAGACCCTATCGGAAACAATGAACTTGAACGTAAAAAAATGTCAATTGCCGAAAACTTCAGTCAGAAAGAGGTTAATCCAGACTCACCTTATCAAAAGGAAAAAGAACGTACTATGCAGTTTAAGGCTCAGCGTTCTTCATCTACCGAATCATCATTTGCTGCAAGAAATATGGGCGGTCAATCTTCAACAGCTCCAACAGCAGACGCCCTAAGAGAAGAAATGCTGAGGAGAACAGCAGAATCAGAAAGAAATTCTGTAAGCACTCCTGCTGATAAAGACGATAATGATAATACAGTAATTATTTCAACTGCTGATGTTTCAAGGACAGAACCTCTTAAAAAACATACTTCAACATCTGCACGTTCATATACCCCTAAAAAAAGTTCATCGCCTGATATTGACGATATAATCAAAAAATCATCACCAAGCAAAAGCAAATCAATTTCTGCTATGTCTGTTGACGATTTGTTAAAGGTTATTGAAGAAGAAAAGAAAAAACTGTAATTACAACGGCGGATAATTATATCCGCCATTTTTGTGAGGAATTTTTATGAATGGTAAAATTATTGTTATTGAAGGTCTTGACGGTACAGGAAAAACAACTCAATTTGAATTGCTGAAAAAATCATTTTCCGACTGCCGTTTTATTACATTTCCCAATTATCAGTCACACAGCGGAAAAATTATAACAGAATATCTCAGCGGAGAATTTAATGAACAAAACATCTCAATAAGCTCCTATTCAGCAAGCTCATTCTATGCTGTTGACCGCTATATAAGCTTCAAAAAAGACTGGGAAAGTGATTATAAGTCGGGAAAAAACATTATTTCTGCACGTTATACCACTTCAAATGCTGTTTATCAAACGACAAAGCTCGATAAATCAGAATGGGATACATATTGCAGCTGGCTTTATGACTTTGAATACAACAAATTAGGCATTCCACGTCCCGATGCAGTTATTTTTCTTGACGTTCCTGTTGAAATATCACAGCAGCTCCTGCTGAACCGATATTCAGGTGACGCTGCCAAAAAAGATATACACGAGGCTGACCCCGAATACCTGAAAGCCTGCCGTAACGCCGCATTATATGTAAGTCAGCATGACCCCGATGAACAGTGGCATATAATAAAATGCTGTGAAAAAGGTAAAATGAGAAGCATTGAGGATATTAACGCCGAAATTTCACGTATAATAAAAAATATTCTTGCTTAAAGCGGCACTGCACAAGGATTGTGTGGTGCCGCTTTAAATTTTGCAAAAAAACTGCCTCCGCAAGGGAGGCAATTATAACTATATAAAATATGGAAGGATTATGAAAAAATCAATTTTGAGGTTTAGCCTGCAATTGGAAGTTCTTTGATTGCATGAAGAACGTACTTCTGGATAGCAACTGCGTCCTGTGCATTAATACCTCCGCCTGCATTCTGAACGTCGGCATTTTTAATACCCTGTTCAGAAATTGTGTACTTCTTGTTGTTAATAAGATAGCACTTAACCATTACAGCGTCTGAAATGTCAACATTACCGTCACAGTTAGCATCACCCGCAACATAATTTTCTGATGGTGTATCGCCGGCAGCCTTAACTGATGCAGAAACTAATGTTGCATAATCTGATGCAGGTGAAAGCTCCTCGCCGCTTGCATCAGATGCCCACCAGAACTGAATTGATGCAGATTTGCTTGACTTAACAATACCGATAAGCTTTTCACGAAGCTCCTCGTCCTCAACATCAATTGTGTTTTCGGAGTCTGTTACATCAACAATCTGGAACGGTGAATTCATGTTTATTGTAATCGTATCAGAAGCAGATGCTTCCCACTTGTAAGAAATCCAATATTTTTTTCCTGTAGAAGTGTCTGTAACAGAGAAGCCAATACAGCCGTTTACATAGCCTGCCTTTTCATCAACTTCCACTTCTAATTTGAGTTTATCGCCGATTGCCTGATCGAAGCTTATAGTACCTGTTGGGAGAACATCGCCCTTTACCCAGTCAGACTTCTTGAGAATAACTGCCTTAGTAATTGTTGCATAATCTGACGCAGGTTCAAGAGCAGTCCATGATGAATCAGCAGCATACCAATACTGGAGAGCACATGATGTTCTTGTCTGAATTTCACTTATGAGAGCAGCAGAAATCTCCTCATCTTCAACATCAGTAGGGTCACCGTTTTCATCTAATACGCTTGTATTCTTTACAAACTGTGGCTTTGTCATATCAACTTCAATCTCGCCGTCAGCAGTAGCTTCCCACTGATATGCAATCCAATAATCAGTACCGTCAAGAGTTGAGTTAAAGCCAAGACAGCCGTTAGCATAATTTACACCGTCACCAAGGTCTACAGTAAGCTGAATCTTATCTCCTATAGCGTCCTTGAAGTTTATAGTGCCTGACGGGAGAATTTCACCCTCAATAGATGTTCTGTCATCATCTTCCTCGGTTGGTGTCGGAGGAACAACAATAGTTCCCTCGTTGCCTGAATACTTATTTAATCCCTCAACTATTGAAGGGAATGCCCATGTAGCTGTACTTCTGTTAAGAAGTCCGAAAGCTTCACCTGTGTTTGGATTATATGCATTGTTATCCCACCAGCAGCAAGTAATTCCTCTTGCTCTTGCAGCAGCAATATAATAAGTTGCATAGTCTGTACGAGCCTGAACGTTCGTTCCTTTAGCTCTTGCACCAAATTCACCGACTACAACAGGAATATTCTTTGAT
>UMEZ01084864.1_pt1 | contig 13242 bp, 8 predicted proteins | sample 1964841 | NCBI WGS metagenome assembly UMEZ01 (sample SAMEA4836029, study PRJEB28245) | human gut metagenome | biome: gut microbiome; material: fecal sample | place: Denmark | collected 2008 | reverse complement strand
GAAAGAGACATGCTAGTCAATACGCCAATTTTGGAAGCTTACCCAAATATCGTTATCTTTTCATAAGACGGGATGCGGTTCAGCATCGTCTTTTCTCAAAAGCGGGCTTCGGGTTTGACACTGCATTCACCTTTTTGTATCTTTGCGCCAAACTAGCTGCTACATGAAAAGTACAAAACAAGACATAAAACGCATGCAGTGGGAAAACGACCCGCTTTACCGGTTGATTAGAACCATCAAGAATGTGATGGACCGATACTACCTCGATCCTCTTATCGGATTGTTTTTCCCAACGGCGGGCGATATTTTCTCTTCGGCCATGACACTGCCTTTTCTCACGGTATCGCTGTTCAAAATCAAGTCCATTTCCCTCACCCTGGCCATCCTCTACAACATGCTGGTGGACATGATGCTGGGTATCATTCCGCTCTGGATTGGCGACCTGCTGGATATTTTCAGCCGTTCGTACGCGAAAAACTACCGATTGATTGTGGGTTTCGTGGAAGGTGACAAGGAGGTGATTCAAGAGGTGAACCGCAAAGCCGTGGTGACAGCCGTGGGCATCCTGGTGCTGTGTGTAATTATCTACTGGATGGCCAAACTGGCTATCTACCTGACCACGACACTTTGGGAATGGATAAGCGGACTGTTTTAAGTATCCCGGAAAATACGTACCTTTACGCCAAAATCATTCATAATGGGAAAGAAAGAATACATGCAGGCCAACAAGGACTGGCTGGCCGAAAAGGCAAAGGAAGAGGGAGTGATGCCGCTCCCGAAGGGTATTTATTACAAGGTGCTGGCATCGGGCCAGAACGACGGCAAGCATCCCACACCGCGGAGTATCGTCACCGCGCACTACACGGGATGGACTATCAACGGCAAGAAGTTTGACAGCAGCCGCAGCGGTGCGCCCGTAGCCTTCCGCCTGAGCGACCTGATTGAGGGATGGATTATCGCCATGCAGCAGATGTGTGTGGGCGACAAATGGGAGGTGTACATCCCGTCGGAAATGGGATACGGCAAGTTCTCGCAGCCCGGCATCCCCGGCGGCTCCACCCTGATTTTTGAGATTGAATTGTTTGGAATAGCCTGAGTGCAGGCTATTCCGAATTATCTTTATCTTACAGCGCAGCCTTCAGAATAGAAAGGATGTCCTGTTCGTTCAGCGGAGCAAACGTGCCCGGTGCGTCCAGTCCCTCATTCACGGCAATGTGGTGTGCCATTTCTTCCAGACGGGAATCGTCAATGCCTACCTCACGCAAGGTCATCGGCATGCCCAGGCTCTTGAAGAACTGTGCGGTACGTGCGATGGTCTGCTCGGCAATTTCCGACGGAGCCTGATCGGCAGCCAGTCCGAACACGTTCACACCAAATTTCACGATGCGTTCCTGTGTGCGCTCGTTGAGCACGTGGCGCATCCAGCGCGGTGTGATGATGGCCAGACCTTCTCCATGCGTAATGTCATAATATCCCGACAAGGCATGTTCAATGCCGTGCATGGGCCAGGGAGAACCGCCGGTACCAAGGGCCAACAGGCCGTTGCAGCCAAAGGTGCAGGCATACATGATTTCGGCACGTGCTTCGTAATCGTCCGGTTTCTCCAGAGCAATCGGAGCATATTTCATCAGGGTCTTTACCAGTGTTTCACAGAAACCGTCGGCCACGGAATTGGAGGCATGAGTGAAATACTGTTCCATCACATGGTTGATGGCATCGGCTACTCCTGCTGCCGTGTGCTTGGCATTGACCGTGAAGGTGTAGGTCGGGTCAAGGAAAGAGCAGGCCGGGAACAGATGCGGGTCGATATAAGCCACCTTGTCGTTGGTCTCTGTGCGGGAAATGACTCCTCCGGCATCGTACTCACTGCCTGTAGCGGCCAGGGTAAGGATGTCCACAATAGGCAGTGCAGCCAGCGTAGGAGCCTTGCCGATAATCAAGTCCCAGGTCTCGCCGTCGTATTTGGCACCTCCGGCAATGGCTTTCGAACAGTCGAGTACCGAACCGCCACCCACAGAAAGAATCACGTCAATCTGCTGTTCCTTGCAGATGCGTACGCCTTCCACTACACTGGTAGAGTATTTCGGGTTCGGCTCAATCCCACCCAGTTCAAAGATTTCAAAGTCTTTCAACAGTTCTTTCACGCGGTCGTACAGGCCGATACGTTTGATGCTTCCGCCACCGTATGTCAACAGGATGCGACGTCCGAACGGGCGCATCACCTCTGGCAGTCCAGCCACTACATCCCGGCCAAAAATCAGACGGGTCGGGGTTTGATAGTCAAAGTTCTTCATTGTTTGTTCCTTTTTGTCGTTTTAATTATGGATGTGGCAAAATTACGCAAAAGAAACCATAGACAATGATACAAATTACCGATGTTTCTACCCCAATGCTCGATTTTACATTTGTTTTATATCTGCCATTCTATAACACGGATATAGGTATTCCCGAGAATAAGTATTACATTTGCCTGAAAATAAAATTGACAGATGATGAAAGAAGAAGTGATAGAACTGGACACAGTGGATAAATACAACAAATTCTTCGGAGTGGAGACGTATCATCCCATGGTTACCGTGGTAGACCTTTCAAAGATTACTCAGCCTGCACAGCCATTTACCATAAATTATGGCATCTATGCCTTGTTTCTGAAAGATACGCTCTGCGGAGACATTACCTACGGCCGGCAGCCTTACGACTACCAGGAAGGAACCATTGTCTGTTTTGCACCGGGACAGGTGGCTTCCATCCACGCGCAGGAAGGAACGCGTCCCACCGGATACGGACTGCTCTTTCATCCGGACTTGATTCATGGTACCCAACTGGGACACGACATCCGGAATTATTCTTTCTTCTCTTACGAAGCCCGCGAAGCCTTGCACCTCTCGGAAGAAGAACGGCACACGGTGATAGACTGCCTGCATAAAATCGATACGGAGCTGAGACGTCCTGCCGACAAGCACAGCCGGCGGCTGATTACGGCCAACATCGGACTGCTGCTGGATTACTGCATGCGTTTCTATGAGCGGCAGTTCACCACACGCGAAGCCTCCAACAAGGACATCATCGTACGTTTTGAGCAGCTGCTGGACGAATACTTCGACGGCCAGACACCTCAGGAAGAAGGATTGCCTACGGTGAAATATTTTGCTGAACGGGTATTCCTCTCGCCCAACTATTTCGGCGACATGATCAGTAAGCAGACGGGAAAGACGGCTTCCGAGTACATCCAGTCAAAGGTAGTAGAAAGAGCCAAGGACATGCTGCTTTCTACCACCAAGCCCATGAGTGAGATTGCCTACAGCCTGGGCTTCCAGTATCCGCAGCACATGAGCCGCATGTTCAAGCGGCTGGTAGGTCACAGTCCCAATAAATACAGAACGCAGCAAAGGGGCTGAACCGTCTTTTTACTTGTTCTTCTGATTATCCTCCGCATACTTGGAAGGAGACACGCCAAACATATCCGTAAAATGCTTGCGGAACGTGGGCAGATCATTGAAGCCCACGCGCTCGGCTACCTCCGTGACCGGGAGACTGGTTTCCATCAGCAGGAATGCGGCCTGCGTCATGCGGATGTGGCGAATCAGTTCCACAGCCGACAGGTCGGTGTGCTGTTTCAGTTTGCGGTAGAGCGTAGCCTGACTCATGTGGAGTTCTCCGGCCAGCACTTTGACATTAAACTCGGGATTGCTGGCATGGCCCTCGATGCACGACAGCACCTGTTGCATGAACTCACTTTCGGTGCCTTCGGGTTTCTCTGCCGATACGGAAGAAGTATGTAGCAGCGTACGGGTGTAAATCTGCTTCAAGCGACGACGCATGTCGAGCAGATGGGCCACCTTGGCCAGCAGCACTTCCGGATTGAACGGTTTACGCACATAATCGTCGGCTCCACGATAAGAAGCTTCCACACTGTCCTTATCCTCTGCCTTGGCCGTGAGCAGCAGAATGGGAATGTGAGCCGTTTCCTTCCGCTTGCGCAACTCGGCACAGCAGGTAAAGCCGTCCATCACCGGCATCATTACATCCGACAGTACCAGGTCGGGCACTTGTTCTACGGCCACCTTCACTCCCTCTTCCCCGTTCTCCGCTTCCAGTACCCGATAGTATTTCTTCATCAGGTCGCGCAGGTAACGGCGCATGTCGGTATTGTCTTCTATGATAAGCACCGTCTGGCGGGCGGCGGTACGTTCTTCCTCCGTTTTCTGTGAGGTTTCTTCCGCTTCCGGCAACAGCATCAGGTCTGAGATATTTTCTCTTCCCTTTTCTTTATCATCCGCGTCCGGAGTTTCATCCCACGTGCAGTCGTCTTCTTCGAAATGCGATTTTCCTTCGGGCAGGTACACAGCGAACGATGTTCCTTTTCCCGGTTCACTCTCCACGTTCACTCGTCCGTGATGCATCTCCACGATGTGCTTCACGATTTTCAGTCCCACTCCCATGCGGGTAGAAACTGACGGATCTGCATCGCCGGTTACGAAAGGCTCAAAAATATGCTGCAGCAATCCGGCATCTATTCCTTTTCCGGTATCCGTCACCGAAATGCAGCAGAAAGGTTTCTGATCGAACTCCTTCCGTTCTACCGAGAGACTGATTTTTCCTCCTTCGGGTGTGTATTTAAAGGCATTCGAAATCAGATTCTGAATGACCGATGAAAGTTTCTCCCGGTCGGCCCATATCGTAATATGTTCCGACCCCTGCACCCATGCATACGTTATCCGGCGTTCGGCCGCCAGCGGCTGAAAACCTTCTGCCACATCCCTCATCAGGGATAGCACGTCTACCGCAGACAGACGCAGTTTCACCATGCCCGCTTCTGCTTTCTGGATATACAGCAAACGGTCGGTCAGGGTATGCAGTCCTTCGGCATACTTGAACATGACGGACAGACGACTATAAAACGGATGTGCGGGTGTAATTTTGGAGAGCAGTTCACGCAGCGGAGACAAGATAAGGGTAAGCGGAGTGCGCAGTTCATGGGCTGCCATCGTGAAGAAAGCCTCACGCTCCTTGCGAAGTTCCACTTCCTTGTTACGTTCCATATTGACCGTAAACAGTTCATGCTCCAGGCGCAGTTCATATTGTATCCGCTTTTGCTTCAACCGCACACGATGCAGGTAAATCAACACGATACTGATCAGACCAGCTGCCACAAGCAGGCGGAACCAGAGAGTTTCACTCCAGTGAGGAGCAATCACCACCTTCAGGGTACTGACATCCCCTTCACTCTAGTCCTGGAAAATGGTCTTCACCTGAAAGGTATAGGTACCGGCCGGCAGACGGTCGTACGAGATTTTTTCTCCTTCATCGGCCATAATCCATTCCTCCTGATAAGGATACAGGCGGAAAAGGTATTTCTGAAGTTTGGTCAGATAGAGCAAGTTAGTAAACAGCAGGGAGAAACTGCGGTTTTCATGTGTCAGGTGCAGTTCGGAAGTATAAAGCAACGACTGGGGCAACACCACCTGCCCGTTGACCTTCTGCCCGATTTGCACGGGAGTATGGTTCACTTCCAGGTCGGTAAAAATCACCCGTCCCTTTTCCTTCGGATAATTAAAGCAAAGGTCGGAAGGACGGAAATAGGTCAGCATGCTGTGGTTTCCCCAGAAAAGAAAGTCCTTGCCGAAAAAGACGGAGCGGTTGCTACCCGAAATATAATAGTTATAGAATGACTGCAAATGACGGCTCAGGCGGGAAATACCGGAGTTGGAGCCTACCCAAAGAGAGTGGTCATTGTCTTCGGCCAGTGCGGTCACAAAATTGCTGCACAACCCCTGGGCGGTAGTATAACGGGTCAGGATGCTGTCTCCTTCCGGCGAACAGGCCACCAGACCGCTTCCGGCGTATCCTGCCCACAGTTTCTTGTCTGTCCCATACAGCAGGGCACGGATTTCGATTTCCGTATCCGGCATACCGGCCCTGGCTTCGTATCCGGCATGTGTCCGCAGCACCTTGGTACCGCTCATCCACAGCCGAAGCAAGCCTCTTCTGGTTCCCAGCCATAAAGTCTGATTATCACCGGCCGCCAACGCACGTATATGGATATGATCCGGAATTTGCGGATTACTCCAGCCGATGTGCGTTGAAGTTCCCCGCTGAAAATCCACCCAGTACAGGCCGTCGCTGGTACCCGCCCAGCACTGTTCGTCCGAAACCATAAGCAGGCTCCATACCACTGGAGAAGGCTGTCCGAGAGTGCCAATCCGCATGTCATCCCATTTCCGGTCTTTTCCGTAACGAAGCACCCGTCCGTCCTGCGTACCGAACCAAAAACCTCCATTCTTGTCCGGCGAACTGCAAAGCACGGTTTTCAGGCCCGGAATGCCGGTATCAAACGATTCAAACGACAGCGAATGTGATACGTCAAAAGGCTGCGTGCTCCGCAACACTCCCTTGTGAAACGTAGCCAGCCAGACGTAACCATCTTCGTCCATCTGGATGCCACAGATTTCATTGGAACGGGTCTGTGCATACTGGTGATAAAACAGCTGGCGCAAGTCGGAATACAGCACCCCTCCTCCTTCGGTGCCAATCCACAACAATCCTTCCTCGTCGTAATAGCCCGAAATCATGCGTGTCTCGAAATATTGTTTTCCGTTATGAATGAAAGACTGAAAATCGCGCAACTTGATTGCCCGTTCCGGCGTAAGACTCAACAAAGTATATCCGTTCCATGTAACGGCCAGGTACCGGGAATTCCCTATCGGGAGCAAACGAAAGACATCGTTATGCGACAGCTGCTCCCCCATTCTTTCTGAAATATACTGCCAGTGATGCAACTTTCCGTTTGTCAGGTCGTAACCATACAATCCGTCACCCACGGTAGGAATCCAGATGAACGAATCATCGTTCAGCAAAGAAGATACCCACCTGCCGGACGACAACTGCCCGTCACAGACTTTCTTCAACTGCCTTTGTCCGGGCGTAAAACGATAGACAGTTCCATTCCGGCTTGCACAATACAGCATCTTCCCGTCTTCTCCCATACACAGCACCACAAACGGATCACTTTGTGAATTGTTCACCACATGACGCACAGAGACAAACGCTGTGTCCTGCACAAAGGAGGACGGGAAATTCACTTCCGACAATTCACCGGAAGATACGCCCCAGCAACTGCCGTCAGAATCGGCCACAAAATCGGCGAACATCACAGGCTGTTTGCTCACCGAATCGCACACGGGAAGAAAGCGTTCGTATTTCTTGTCGAACAAGAACAGGTTCTGTTCCGAACGGAGAAGCAGGTAATCCGTATCCAGCGATACTACCCTGTCTATTCTCCGGTAAGAGATTCCCGGCATCCGGAACACTTTGAAGGTACGTCCGTCGTAACGGTTCAGTCCGCTGCCGGTTCCGAACCACATGAATCCCTCCGTATCCTTTGCCACGGAATGAATGTCATTGTCCGACAATCCGTCGTTCATGTTCAATACCTGAAAATCCTTCTCGGAAAGTGTCTGTGCACCCGCCGGAAGAAGCGAGAAAATACAAAGAAAAGATACAATGAGCAGGCAGTATATATTTTTCATTTCTCAGATTAAGCTATGTAATGGTTGCGCAAAGAAACAAAAATCTTGTCTAATAAGTCAGAATACCGGTAAAAAAAACAGTTTTTACCCCCATAAAAACGCAGATAAGAAGAATACCGACTGTTAATGCAACGTTTACCCACTGCCCTTACACCATTTATTTCGGAGATTTGCAACAGGAAAACCTGAAAACTTGTTTAACCATCTATATATAAACTTTAATCTTAAAACCATGAGTCACATGAAAACACAATTCATCTCTCTGCTCATAGCCTTGCTGGCGGGACTATTACCACTGCAAGCGCAACAGGTGAGCATCTCCGGAATTGTTACAGACAAGAAACTGAATGAGCCCATCATCGGAGCTTCAGTAGTAGTTAAAGGTACAAGCAACGGTTGTATCACCGACCTGGACGGAAACTTCCAGCTGAACAACGTTGCCTCAGGAAGTACATTAGTAGTTTCCTACATCGGTTATCAAACCCAGGAAATCCCCGTACAAAAAGGAAAGACTTCCTATCAGGTCACTTTGTCCGAAGATACTCAAACACTCGATGAAGTGGTAGTTGTAGGTTTCGGTACACAGAAGAAAGTGAACCTGACCGGTGCCGTGGCCACAGTCGACACCAAGGCTTTGGAATCAAGACCTGTGTCACAAGTGGGACAGGCATTGCAGGGTACCGTGCCGGGACTAAACTTATCAACTGCTGACCTGGGTGGACAGCTCGGACAATCCATGAAAGTAAACATCCGTGGAACAGGAACAATCGGTACCGGTTCAAAGGGTGAACCTCTTATCTTGATTGACGGTATGGAAGGAAATATGAATACTCTGAACCCGGAAGATATTGAAAGCATCTCCGTACTGAAAGACGCTGCATCTTCTTCTATCTACGGTTCACGTGCTGCCTTCGGTGTAATCTTGATCACTACCAAGAAAGGTAAAGCTGGAAAAATGACCATCAACTACAACAACAGTTTCCGTTATTCCGGTCCGACCAACCTGCCGAATCAGCTCGATTCTTACCGCTTTGCCAACTTCTTCAACGAAGCAGCCGTAAACCAGGGTGATAAAATTATTTTCGACGAAGAAACTATCGGACGTATTCAGGACTACATGGCAGGTAAAATCACTACCACTACCATTCCTAACGGCAGCAACTGGCATTTCCATGAAAAAGCCAATGACAACGTCAACTGGTACAAAACACATTTCACCTGGGCCTGGAGTCAGGAACACAACCTCAGCATGAGCGGAGGAACCGAAAAACTACAATATTATGTATCGGGAAGTTATCTGAACCAGAACGGTAACCTGCGCTACGGTAATGATAACATGAAACGTTACAATCTGAGTGCAAAAATCAACACAAAAATTAATAAATATATTGATTTCAACCTGAGCACAAAATTCATCCGCTACGACCTTGACAACCCAATTTATCTGGAAGAAGGCGGCTTGCTGTATCATGACATTGCCCGTATGTGGCCGACAATGCCATTTAAAGATCCGAACGGACACTATATGCGCAACGGAAAGCTGGCACAGCTGACTGACGGCGGTCGTTCCAAAACACACAACGATGACATCTATCTGCAAGGACAGGTGATACTCCACCCGCTCAAGAACTGGAATATCTATGCAGAAGCTGGCATGCGCGTCATTAACCAGAACAAGCAAGTGAACCTGAACAAGATTTATGAATATGACATCAACGACAATCCTGTAGAACTGGCATTCAGCGGTAGCTATGCACCGGGAGCCACTTTTGCCCGCATGAACTACCTGAATAGCAACTTCTACACCACTTCTTTCTATACCGATTATACCCTCGAGAAGAATGACCATTACCTGAAAGTAATGCTGGGTATGAACACAGAAGAATACATTGTACGTTCTCTGTCGGCACAGCGCAGTGATGTCATTTCAGGACTGATTCCGGAAATCAGCGCTTCGGTAGGTGAAGATAAAATCAACAATGACGACAATAATCCTACCCAATACAGAAACTGGGCTACCGCCGGGTTCTTCGGACGTATCAACTACTCTTATAAAGAACGCTATTTGTTTGAAGCCAACCTCCGTTACGACGGTTCTTCACGTTTCCTTCGCGACCAGCGCTGGAACCTCTTCCCGTCATTCTCTTTCGGATGGAACATGGCACACGAATCATTCTTTGCTCCGCTGACCAAAGTTATCAATACGTTCAAACCACGTGTATCATGGGGTATGCTGGGTAACCAGAACACCGATGAGTTCTATCCGTTCTATCTGACACAAAATGTAGTAGCCAATGGCGGAAGCTGGCTGATGGGCGGTGTACGTCCTACTATTTCCGGTGTGCCAGGACTGGTCAGCAGTACACTTACCTGGGAAAAGATTTACAATACCAATATTGGTTTTGACTTCGGATTGCTTAACAACCGCTTGACAGGTTCATTTGAATATTTCATCCGCCGTACCAAAGGTATGGTAGGTCCTCCGGCTGAAATCGGTGCTGCACTGGGTACTACACTGCCTAATACCAATAATGCCGAACTGGAAAACAAGGGATGGGACTTGAACATCTCCTGGAGAGACCGTATCGGACAAGTAAACTACGATTTGGGCTTCAACCTTTCCGACAATCGTGCAAAAGTGAAAAAATATCCGAATGCATCAAAAGCTATCTATCAGGCCGACGGTGTAACCTATGCTTACTACGATGGAAAGACTATCGGTGAAATCTGGGGATATGAAACTCAGGGTATTGCACAGAGCGACCAGCAGATGCAGGAATGGCAGGCTGCAAACGATCAGAGCAAACTGGGTTCTCAGTGGGGCGCTGGTGATATCATGTACAAGGATTTGAACGGTGACAAAGTGGTTGACGATGGTTCCAAGACAGTAGACGACCACGGTGATTTGAGAGTTATCGGTAACAGCGAACCTCGTTTCAACTTTGGTCTTCACCTTGGTGCCGACTGGAAAGGCTTCGATGTACAGATGTTCTTCCAGGGTGTATTGAAACGCGATCTCTGGCTCAGCGGTCCGTTATTCTGGGGAGCTGACGGAGGAGAATGGCAGTCTGTAGGTTACGAAGAACACCTCGATTACTGGCGTCCGCAAAACACAACTTCTATCTTCGGTCCGAACACAGATGCCTACTACCCGAAAGCTTATATCGGCGACAAAGGAGATAAAAACAAACTAACACAGACCGGTTACCTGCAAAACGGAGCTTACATGCGTATGAAGAACCTGCAAGTGGGTTACACCTTCCCGAAAGCATGGACCAGCAAAGTCAATATCGAAAAAGTACGCGTGTACTTCAGTGCAGAAAACCTGTTTACCATCAGCGGTATTGCTGATATGTTCGACCCTGAGGCCATTGCAGCCAACGGATGGTCCAGCGGAAAAACTTATCCGCTTTCACAGACCTTCTCATTCGGTATCAACGTGACACTCTAACCCTTAAACATTTGAACGAACCATGAAAAAAAATATATTATTCGCCATTGGAATGACAGCCCTGGCCTGCTCCTGCAACGATTTTCTGGACAGAGAGCCAATGGATGCAGTACCTGTAGAAAAATATTTGCTCAGTGAAAATGACCTGGCAGCCTATACGGCCAACCTATATAACTCACTGCCTTCGCATAAACCCGGAGTGTACGACATCGGTGTCTTCGCAACCGATAACAACAGTGACAACCAGGCAGCTTCCAACCCGGAAAAGCTGTTCGTAAAAGGTGAAAACCGTGTAGCACAATCAGGAGGTGCCTGGAACTTCAGCGAAATCCGTTCGGCCAACTACTTCATCAACCGCGTACGTCCGTTGCTTGAAGCCGGTGAGCTAGGTGGCAATGAAGCCAACAACAAACATTATCTGGGTGAAGCCTATTTCTTCCGTGCATTCTATTATGCCAACAAGCTGGACTCACTGGGCGACTTCCCCATTATCAAGACAACCATTGCCGACAATTATGAAGCAGTAAAACAAGCCAGCCAGCGCCGTCCGCGCAACGAAGTGGCCCGCTTCATCATTGAAGACCTTGACTCAGCTTACTACTTTATGTCGAACACTCCTCCGGCCAGTAACCGTCTGACCAAGGATTGTGCAGCCTTGCTGAAGAGCCGTGTAGCCCTGTTCGAAGGTACATGGGAAAAATACCATAAAGGTACGGCACGCGTTCCGGGCGGACCGGGATGGCCAGGTGCACAGAAAGACTATCTAAAAAACTTTACCATCGACATTGATGCGGAAATCAGCTATTTTCTGAACGAGGCCAAAAAAGCCGCCCAGATTGTAGCCGATAACTATCCACTTTACAATGACTATCCGGCTTTGTTCAACAGCAACTCATTGAGTTCCATGCCCGAAGTCTTACTGTGGAGAGCTTACGATGCCAACCTGACACCAGCTGTGAACCACTTCGTAGTGGGCTATCTGCAACGTAACGGAGGCGGAAACAGTGGCTACACCCGCAGCATGATTAATACCTACCTGATGCAAAACGGACTTCCTATCTATGCTGCTGGTACAGATTACAAAGGCGACCGCACTTATCAGGATGTAGCAGAAGGACGTGACCCGCGTCTGACTTACAATACCCTGATGCCGGGCGACATGCTGACTGAAAAGGCTGCCATGACCGAAGCCATCATTGACGGAGCCGGATATTACTATCGTGCCCCGATTACAGAAATGGCTGAAAACCGCAGCACAACCGGTTATTCCATTAAGAAAGGTTTGAATACCGATCCTTCACAAGGTCCTACCTTGCCGTCTACTACCGCATGTGTCATCTTCCGCGCAGCTGAAGCTTATCTTAACTACATGGAAGCAGACTATGAACTGAACCACTCGCTTGATGCGAAAAGTAAAGGATACTGGGAAGCCATCCGCAGACGTGCCGGTATGGATACCGACTACGAAAAGACTAACCGCAATACAGATTTGACGAAAGAAATCGACCTGGCACGCTACTCAGGCAATAATCTGGTAGACGTTACGCTCTACAATATCCGTCGTGAACGCCGCGTGGAACTGGCTGCCGAAGGATTCCGCCTGCGTGACCTCCGCCGCTGGTGTGCACTCGACAAGATGCAGAACTATCAGGTAGAAGGATTCAACCTGTGGGCAGAGAACTACAAGCGCTATGCCACTCCGGATGCCGGCATCAACGGACAGAATTTCGACAAAGCACTGACTGTTATCGACTTGAAAGAAGCCGGTACAGAAGGAGCCAACGTTTCTGCCAAGAGCGATGGAGACTACCTGCTTCCGTACCGTGTCATTTCCAGCAACATTGCCTATAACGGTTACAACTGGAACCCGAACCGTTACCTCTTCCCCATTGCTTTCGATCATTTCCGTCTGACAACCGAAGTGGAAGGTTCAGGTGACTATACTTCCTCTCCTATCTATCAGAATCCGGGATGGAAGATTGAAACAAACAGTTTGCCCGAAGGCGAATAATAATATCCCAACCTTGTAAACCCCAAAGGAGAAGTTCTTATGAAGATCACTTTTTCCCCTGTAATCTTCTTAAAAACTTCTCCTTTTCCGATTTTTCTCCTACCTTTACCTCCATTGATATGAAACTGACACTACTCGTTTATACCTCTGCCTTAGGCGCCGTGCTTCCGTTCTCGGCATGTTCCCGCCCGGAATCCAAGCCCTCACGTCCTAATCTGGTCTTCATCATGGCCGACCAGTTCAGAGGCGAT
>UMEZ01041206.1_pt1 | contig 13340 bp, 10 predicted proteins | sample 1964841 | NCBI WGS metagenome assembly UMEZ01 (sample SAMEA4836029, study PRJEB28245) | human gut metagenome | biome: gut microbiome; material: fecal sample | place: Denmark | collected 2008 | reverse complement strand
GTACGGCAGCCGTTATCCGCATCAGCTTTCCGGCGGCCAGCAGCAGCGTGTTGCACTGGCACGTGCGCTGGTAATGCGCCCCGGCCTTCTGCTTTTGGACGAACCTTTGTCCAACCTTGACGCCAAGCTGCGTGAAAGCATGCGCTTTGAAATTTCTTCTATTCAGAAGGAACTGGGTATTACCGTTATTTATGTAACGCATGACCAGTCCGAAGCCATGACTATGAGTGACCGCGTTGTTGTTATGAGCCGCGGCGTTATTCAGCAAATTGGCACGCCGTACGAAATTTACCGCAACCCGGCCAACAAGATGGTTGCCGACTTTATCGGCCTTGTAAACTTTGTGGAAGGCGAAGTACAGGGCGACCGCGTATATATCAGCGGCACCGGTGTATCCTTCCCCAATACCAGCGGCATAACCGGCAGCGCTACCATTGCAGTGCGCCCGGAAAACATTACTATGTCCCGCACAAGCGGTACTATCGAAGGCACGCTGGTACACCGTTTCTATCTTGGCGATGCGGTTGATTACCGTGTACAGTGCAAACACCATGTAATCCGCGTTATCGTAAAAGGTGCGGAATTGAAAGAGTTTACCGACGGCGAAAAAGTTTACCTTGATTTCGATAAGATTATGGTTTTCGACCGTGACTGATTTTTAAAAGTAAAATCCCGGACAGTTTGCCTGCCCGGGATTTTTGTTTATGCGCGCGGCTGTGGTATAATAAAAGAAAATCAGCTTGGCGAGGTTGAAGAATGAAAAAATTTTTGGCTGTAATTGCTGCGGCTTTTTGTATTTTAACAGTGCTGAATACGGCGCAGACTGCCGGTAAGGATGAGGCAAAACAAAAGGAACAGGTGAAAATCTGCATAAGCATGCCGGTGGATATAGCTGACGCGCTGGCAGAAGATTTTACCAAGGCAAGCGGTATAGAAACGCAGGTAGTGCCGCTGCCGCCGGGAAGTGCAGAAAACCGTTTTAATTTTCTTGCTTCTTCCGGCAGCGATGTATGGCTCGGCGGAACGGCGGAGGAGTTTTATCTTGCCGCTGAGCGCGGGCTTTTGGTAAGCTACCAGCCCGAAGAAGCGTATGCCATTCCGGCGGAATTTCGCCAGAATAACTGGCTGTGGACGGCTTTGTATATTGACCATATCGGCTTTTTAAGCAATAAAAGGAACCTGCATTATTTAGGGCTGTATGCGCCGGAAAGCTGGCAGGAGCTGCTGGCTGAACCGCTTAAGTACGAGCTTGCGCTGGCAGACCCTAAAAGCGGCGGCGCAGGCTATGGCATGATGACGGCCTTATGGCAGCTGAAAGGCGAAAGCGCGGCTATGGATTATGCGGAGCAGCTTAACCGCCAGCGCCCGGAATATTTTGTTAATTTGCAGGAAACCATTGACGAGGTGCGCCAGGGTTATAAAACCGTGGCGGTAGTGCCGCTTTCGGTGGCACTGCTGTTGGAGCGCAGCGAAGAGAATCTTTTTGCAACAATACCTGCCGACGGCAATAAAAATTTAATCAGCGGTGCGGCGGTGCTGAACGGGCCTAATAACGCTGCGGCCGGTAAATTTATAGAATACCTGTTATCGAACCGCGCGGCGGAAATTGTTGCGGAAAAAGGGCACGGGCTTGTATGGAGCTTAAGCGCGGCGGCAGATGACGAGCTGCGCAGCCAGTATACGGGCAAAATGCTTACGCCGGTTGACGATTTAAGCTGGACGGCAGGGCAGAAAGCCAATGTTATTGAGCGCTGGCTTACAGCAGGCAGGAAAACACAATAAAGTTTTAGGCATAAAAAGAGCCGGGAGCATACAGCTTCCGGCTTTTAAGTTTATTATTGAATTTTGCAGCCGGGCTTCAGCGGCAGGGTGAAGGTAAACGTGCTGCCTTCTCCGGGCGTGCTTTCGGCGGTTATAGTGCCTCCGTGCAGGTTTGCAATCCACTGTACCATGGAAAGCCCCAGCCCTGCGCCGCTGCTGTTGCGGTGGCTGCTTTCGGCCTGATAGAAACGGCGCCATATTTTAGGCAGTTCCTCCGGCGCAATGCCGCAGCCGGTATCTTTAACGGAGCAGACAACGCTGCCCTTTTCCTTATGCAGGGTAAAATCAATTTTGCCGCCGTTTTCCGTATATTTAACGGCATTATCCAAAAGGTTCAGCAAAAGGCGCATTAATAGCGTCTGGTCGCCTTCAACGCAAACTTCCGGTTCAATAGCGGCATTGACGGTTATTTCTTTTGCACCGGCAATCTGCTGCGTTTCTTCAATTACAATTTCAGCCATTTCGCTGAAATCAAACTTTTCAATTTCAAATTGAATTTTATTGGCATCGGCACGGGCCAGCATTAAAAGCTGTGCCAAAAGGCGGGACATTTTGCGTGCCTGCGCCAGTATTTTTTGCAGTGCTTCGTCTTTTTCGGCAGGCGGTGCCTGTTTTAGGGCGTATTCCGCCTGGGCAATGATTGCTGCCGCAGGTGTACGCAGTTCGTGCGAAGCATCCGCCGTAAACTGGCGCTCCGCATCAAAAGATTTTTCCAGGCGCGAGAACATGCTGTCGAAGGTTTGCGCCAGCTGCATTATTTCGGGGTCTGCCTTGTTAAGGTTAATGCGCTGCGATAAATCGCTGCCGCTGCCAATGCGTTCTGCGGCGGCAGTAATCTGTTTTACGGGCTGAAAGGCTTTTTTGGTTATCAGGTAGCCGCCAAAGGCAGAAAGCAGTATTAAAAACGGAAAGAGCAGGGCACATTGCCATAAAATTTCATCGCGGGTGGCGTAAATGCTGCTTAATGAAGTGCTGCCGCGCAGCCAGATGCTGTTTTCAAACCGGGCGGGGCGCAGCTGCAGGTCGAATACATACCAGGTCTGGCTTCCGTTGGTTACGGTTTGCAAAAGCTCGGAGCGGAAGGGCGTATCCGGCATCTGCACCGGGTTCAGCCCGGCGATTAATGTGCCGTCGTTATTATAAACGGCAAGCATAACGCCGTCATGCAGAAAATCAAGCTCGTCAAGGCTCAGGGTGCCGTCGCGCCGCAGTTCAAGGCTGCTGGCGTTTCCGTAAACCTCGTTTTCCAGTTTGTCCTGCAAATTAAGCAGCAGTACGTCGTCGGCGGCAAAAAGCACGGCCGCAAAAATAATGCTTAATACCGCTACAATAAGCCCGGTATACCACAGGGTTATTTTTTGTTTAACGGATAATGCTTTCATTTTTCTTCCCTCAGCACGTAACCTGCGCCGCGGATAGTATGCAGCAGCTTTTTGTTAAAGCCGTTATCTATTTTTTTGCGCAGGTAACGTATATAAACGTCAACAACGTTGGAACCGCCTTCAAAATCGTAATTCCATACATGGTTTTCTATTTTATCGCGCGAAAGCACGCGCCCGGGATTGCGCAGCAAATATTCCAGCACGGCAAATTCCTTGGAAGAAAGGGTAATTTCCGTGCCGTCACGGGTAACGGTGCGGCTGTTTAAATCCATAACCAACCCGCCGTATTCCAGCACGTTTGTTGTCTGCCCGCTGCGGCGGCGCAGAAGCACACGCAGGCGCGCCAGAAGCTCGTCATAGGCAAAAGGCTTAACAAGGTAATCATCGGCACCGGCATCAAGGCCGTTTACTTTATTTTCAATGCTGTCGAGAGCCGTTAAAAGCAAAACATGGGTAGTGTTGCCTTCGGCACGCATTTTTTTCAGCAAAGTAAGCCCGTCAATGCCGGGCAGCATAATATCAAGCACAACCGCGTCATAGGTTGCCATTTTTAAATAATCTTCGGCGTCAAGCCCGTTGCCGCAGCCGTCAACGCTGTAACCGCTGCTTTGCAGCTGTTTTTTTAAGGCGTCAAGTAAATCCGGTTCGTCTTCAACAATTAAAATCCGCATAAGGCACCTCCTTATAAAATTATTATAACACACCATAAATTTTTAGATAATTTTTGAATTTCATTTTTGTTTTAATTTTTCTTTAATCTTTGGCGGCTATAATAAAGACAAGATAAGGGAACACCCCAAAACAAATAAGGACAGACCTTAAAATAAAGGAGGAAACAATTATGTTGAAATTAACCGGCAAAAAATTTACCGCTCTTGCAGCAGCAGCTCTCGCAACTCTGGCAATCTCCGCAACCGCTTTCGCAGCAGCTTTTACTGCGGCAGATGCACAGTCCATGGCAGCTAAGCTTGTACCGGCAAGCGCAGCTCATGTAGGCACTCAGGAAGATTTCAATGAATACGAATTCAAATTCTTCGACAACGGCACCGCAACTTTTTACGAAGTAGAAATCAGCAAACTTACCCAGTCTGTAAAAGAATATAAAATGGAAGCACGTACCATTCTTGGCAGCAGAAATATTGTACTGAGCGCAGCTGACGCACAGGCAGTAGTTACCAAAGAATATCCCAACGCCAGCTTCCACAAAGTAAAACTCGATATGGATGACGGCCTGTATGAATATGAACTCAAATTCACCACTCCCGAACTTCGTGGCGAAATGGTGCTGAACCCCGAAACCGGCGCTGTAATTGAAAAGGAACTGCGCTACAACGTAAGATAACAGCTTAACCAACAATAAAAGCCTGCACGCATTGTGCAGGCTTTATTTTTGCAGTATGGCATAATAAAAACGGCAGCCGTAAAAAGCTGCCGTTAAGTTTTAACTCAATTATTTTCCCAGAATGATGGAAGTTAAGGTTACAGGGTCAACATATTTGCCGTCTTTGTAAACGCGCATGTTGCCGCTGGCAATTTCATCAATGAGGATAACTTCGCCATTGTGGTAACCAAATTCAAATTTAATGTCGTACAGGTCAAGGCCCATTTTAGCAAGGTCTTCTGCAACGATTTTGGTAATTTTAAGGGTCTGTTCTTTCAGGCTCTTGTAATCTTCGTGGCCCATAATGCCGAGAACAACAAGTGCGTCTTCGGTAACCAGCGGATCGCCTTTAGCATCATCTTTGAAGGTGGTTTCAACATAGCCGCCTTCAATAGCGGTGCCGTCAGCAATGTAATCGCCGTAACGGCGGATGAAGCTGCCGGTTGCTTTCAAACGGCAGATAACTTCCAGGCCTTTGCCGAATACGGTGCAGGGAAGAACTTCCATGGTAGCGTTTTCAACGTCTGCACTTACATAGTGGGTTTTAACGCCTTCTTTTTTGAGGATTTCAAAGAAATGGATGGAGGTTTCGAGGTTAGCTTTGCCGATACCTTCAATGGTCAGGCCGATGCTGTTTTCGCCCGGGTCGAATACACCGTCTTTACCGGTGCAGTCATCTTTAAATTTTAAAAGTACGTTGCCGTTTTCAAGTTTGAAAACAGTTTTTGTTTTGCCTTCGTAAATTTTTTCCATAAAATTTGTTGCTCCTTTCAAACTATTCGGATAACTATACAGATATTATATACTTGCACGCCTTTTATGGCAATAGTTGTAAAAAATTTTATAGTTTTGCGTCAAAAATATTAAAAACAAAATAGGGCGGCTTTGAAAAAACTGCATGATTTTATCTGAAAACTGGCGCGTATTATAATTTTATTAAACTTTTTATTAAAAAATAAATGGATTTACTCTGTTTTGGCAGCAATATAAGTGTAACAATGCTTACACTTAACGGCTTATAAAAATATAAATTTTAAAATATTGCAAAAAATTTGCTTTTTATAAAAATATAGGGTATAATTAAAACATAAGCAGAGGATGCTTTACAATTTAATAAAACACTTAGTCGGACATATTTTTTAATTAAGACATTTCCTTCAAAGTAAAAGAAGGAAATGTCTTTTTTTGTTTTATATGGAGGTTTAACATGAGAAAATCAGCAAAATACTTTTTAAATAACAACGGCAAAAAATTACTGGCAGCATCCGTAATGGCATTGCTTTTGTCAGGCTCTGTCCAGCCGGTGCTGGCTGCAAGCGCAGAAATTTTAGATGGTACTGCCAATGATAAATATGCTCAGGTAAACTCCGGCGATATTTACGGAACTGTTTACGGTGTGCGTAATGATGCCGATGCTTCCGGCGGTACAATTAAAATGATTGGAGGCGCTGCATTTAATTTGTACGGCGGGCTCAGTTTTAACAAAAATGAGGCTAAAGCTGATAATAATGTTGTTACTATAAACAACGGCAAAGTTGTGTTTGCTGTTTACGGCGGGCAGGCGCAGGGGCATGATGCCGATGCTTCGGGTAATATCGTCAGCATAAGCGGCAGCAATTCTGAGTTAAGCTTTGAAGGAGGTGCACATTCTGTTGCAGGCGGTTTTGCCCAAACGTACAGCGCCAATACATCTGTAACGGCAAATAATAATGTGGTTGCGGTTACAGGCGGTTTATTAAAAGCCGGTATTGCCGGCGGTTATATATTGGGCAACCATAATGCAGCTTCAGCCCGGGGCGAAGCCAATGGCAATATTGTGTTTGTAGGCGGCAGTGCAAAGGTTAACGGCGATATTTATGGCGCTAATGCCGAATTTAAAACCAGTGATACCACTGCAAGCATGAATAACAATCTGGTAATTGTCAGCGGCAATGCCGATATCAGCAACGCGGCACTGTATGGCATAGGAAGCAGCGGCGGCAAAATCAGCGGCAGCGGCAACACACTTGTAATTAACGGCTGGCACGGCGATGTAAAAACCGTGGACGGCTTTAATAATGTGGTGTTTAAGGAAGTTGCCTGGCAGGATAACGGCAAAGTGCTGAACATAACCGACGGTAAAAACAGCAGCCTGGAGGATGCGGAAATTGACGCCAGCCATATCCATTTTGATGATGCCAGTGATATTAATGACAATGACAGCATGATTTTAATACATATTGAGAATGGTAAGGATGAATTAAAAAGCAAAAATATACAATCCGGCAATTTTACGGCAGGTGTTGCCGTTGAGGGTGACGGTGAAGCGAAAGTGGAAAACGGCGACCTTGTTTACCAAATTAACGGCATACATGCGGCAAAACAAACAAAACTGGTTGCCGAAAACAGAGCTGTGGCAGCGGCGTTTATAAACCAGGGTACGGATTTAATCAGTGACAGCCTGGACGCTTTAAGCCGTGATGACAGCTACGGCATTAAAACTTTTGCGGCAGTACAGGGCAACCGCAGCAAGTACGATGTAAACAGCGATATTAAAATCAACGGCTGGAGCACGATTGTCGGTGTAGGCAATGCCGAAAAATTCAGCGGCGGTGATAAGTTTGGCTGGGGCGTATTTTACGAAAACGGGAGCGGCAATTACCGTACCTACAATGAATTTAACGACGAGTTTTTCCGCGGCGACGGCAGCCTTGTATATAATGGCGGCGGTGTTGCTGCAAGGTATGAAAATGCTCACGGCGTTTATACCGAAGGCAGCCTGCGCGCAGGCATGCTGAAATCTGAGATGGATAATGCCCTGCATGACGGCAGCGGTGCGGAGTACGGCTACGACAGCAGCAGCGCTTATTACGGAGCGCATATCGGCATAGGGCAGGTTATACAGCTTAGTGATGACAGCAGTGTTGATGTGTATGGAAAGTTCTTCCATACTTATACGGAAGGAGATAATTTTAGTGTCGGCAATGATAAATTTGAGTTTGACAGTATTAACAGTGACCGCCTGCGTATTGGCGCAAGGGTTACAGCCAACAAGGAAAACAAGTTCAGTACTTATTACGGCTTAGCGTATGAATATGAATTTAACGGCAGTGCCGGGATGCGTGCTGCGGGAATGAAGGTGCCGGAACAGAGTTTACGCGGCAGCAGCTATATGGCAGAAGCAGGGTTAAACTATCAGCCTTCGGCAGACAGCCCGTGGAGCTTTGACCTGAATATGCGCGGCTATGCCGGTGAACGTCAGGGCGCAAGCTTTAACGTACAGGCAACGTATACCTTTTAAGTGAATACCCGTCAGGGTAAAAAAATAACACCGCTTATGCGGTGTTATTTTTGTGCGGCTTTATAACGTTGTATCGCGGAACAGGCTGCTTAACATCTGCCTGCTGCCGATAATCCAGAGAATATCGCCGTTATTGATAACAAAAGAAGCGTCCGGGTCGGATATGGTATAATCGCCGCGCTCCAGCCCCAGCGCCAGCCATTTACCCTTGGAAAGCGTATCGCTTTTTTTCAGCGTGCTTCTGGCAAGCGGCGAAGCCGATGTTACAGGCATGGCATAACACAGCAGCATGTCGTGTTCTTTGCGTACCTGGCTTTCGTGTTCCAGAAATTTATGCAGCGTAACCGTTTCGGTAATTTTGGCAAGCCCAAGCCCCATATTTTTTATTGCGGCGTCAAAGGTTTGCAGAACATTCAGCGGCGCTGTAATAAGCAGCTTGTCGCCGGTGCGCAGTACGGTATGCCCCGATGGTATCGGGTGGTAACCGTGCTGGTTGCTGATTTCGATAACAAAAATTTTATAGTTGCGGTGCACGTCAAGGCGGCGTATGCTCCAGCCAATCCAGGGCGAGCCCGGCTGTATTTCGTAGGCGCAGGTGTAAAACTGTTCGTCAAGCCACATGCCGTGCCGCGCCGAAGCACGTTTTTGTGCGGCAGCAGCCAGGTTTTCGGCGTTTAAATTAATTAAAAACTGCGATTCAATCTGCAAATAGCGGCCGATGAGATAATCGGATGAGTAAATGAATTTTGCCAGTATCAGTGCGGCGATAATGGCGATAATGATGTGCAGACCGAGCATGGTTGTGAAAACCTGCATGATGAAAAACAGTCCGATAGCTGCTTTTAAAAACATTAAAACCAGTATCAGCGGGCGGTTGCTGCGTTTTTTAAACCATAAACCGGCCATCAAATCGCGCCGTCCCAAACGGCTTACCATCAGTGCTGCCAAAAACGGCGACATGAAAAGCAGTGTCACGGCAGCGGCCGATAAATCGCCGAAAGGCGGCTGTATAACGCTGCGGCAGTAAGGCAAAATATTGTAGGTGCCGATGTAGGAAATGAAAATTAAAATTACTGTATAAACGGTGATTTTTGTAAAATAAAGCTGCAAAAAGTCCTTCCAGTCCGACTGCTGGCGGGTATTTTTATTGTCGCGGTGCGCTTCGATAAGCATAACGGCTGTTTTTTTAGGCAGGCGGCGCAAAAAGCGGCGGTAAACCTTGTCGGTACTGAGCAGGATGTGCGGCGTTAAAAAGATGGTGAGTACGGAAACCGTAACGAATACCGGGTACAAAAAGCTGCTTGTTAGCCCGTAGCTGGCGCCGATATTGGCAACGATGAACGCAAATTCGCCCAGCTGGGTAAGCGAAAAGCCGCAGCGCATGCTTGTTTTAAGCGGCTGGCCGGAAAGCATAACGCCGAGGGAAGTAAAAATACATTTACCGGTAATGAGCGTTATTGCCAGGGCAATAATTGTAAACAGGCTGCCGCTTACTACGGAAGGGTCTACCATCATGCCGACGGATACGAAAAAGATGCCGGAAAACAAATTTTTTACCGGCTCAAGCAAAACCTTGGTGCGGCGCGTGTAAATCGTTCCCGAAAGCAGAGTGCCCATTAAAAAGGCGCCCAGTGCCGAAGAAAAGCCCATTTTGGAAGCCAGCACCACCATGCTCAGGCATAAGCCGAGCGAAACGATAAGCAGTGTTTCGTCGTTGAAATACTGGCGCGTTTTTTTGAAAAACGTCGGCAGAAAATAAATGCCGATAATAAAGCAGATGATAAGGAAAAATACCAAAAGCCCGATGCTTTCAAGCATGGAAAGCGGGGAAATGGCGCTTCCTGCGGCGGCAACGGTAGAAAGCACTACCATCATGATAATGCCGGAAATATCTTCCAGAACCAGAATGCCGAAAGCAATGGGGGCAAAAGCCTGTTTTAAAAGGTTCAGTTCGCCGAGCGTTTTGCTTACAACGGCGGTTGAGCTCATGGTAAGCATGCAGCCGGTAAAAATGCTGTCGGTAAGGCTCCAGCCCAGCAGCTGCGCACAGGCAAAGCCAAGGCAGGCAATGCCGGTAAACTCCGTTACGGCGGCAATAATGGCCGTATTGGCTGTGCTTTTTATTTTATTAAAATTGTAGTCAAGGCCAAGGTCAAACAGAATGAAAATAACGCCTATATCAGACCATACGGTAATATTGTCGCTGTCGATAACGTTTGGCAGCAGCGAAAAGTGCGGGCTGGCCAGAAAACCTGCCAGCATATAGCCCAAAATAAGCGGCTGGTTAAGCTTTTTGCATAAAATTGTTGCCAGCCCGGCCAGCGTCAAAATCATGGCCAGGTCACTGATGAGTGGTACTAAATGGCTCACGGCCAACCTCCGTAAAAGTTAAACACAATTTTAGGGGCAAGCCTTTATAAAAAGCCTGCCGGGATATGATATAATAATTTAGGAAAGGAGAAGGTTATGCAGACAATACAAAAAGATTGCCGGACGGAAATTGTAATAGAAAAATCACGTTTTATCTGTACGTTGAAAAAAGTAGGCAGTGAAACAGAAGCTCAGGAGTTTATCAAAAGCATCAAAAAAGAATTTTGGGATGCCACGCATAACTGCTCTGCCTATATTATAAATGATATGCAGCAAAGGTCGAGCGACGACGGCGAACCTTCGGGAACGGCCGGCGTGCCCATGCTGGAGGTTTTGCGCAAAAAAAGCCTTACCGGCGTAGCCGCTGTGGTAACACGTTATTTTGGCGGCATTAAACTTGGCGCCGGTGGGTTAGTGCGCGCATATACCAACAGCGTTGTGCATGCCGTTGAAGAAGCCGGGCTTGCACGCCGCGTTGAAATGGCCGTTTTTGCATTAAGCGCGCCTCCGGGCGAAGCCGGACGCATTATGAACAAGCTTTACAATCAGAATATTTTTACGGTAAACGGCGCTCAGTACGGAGAGCGCGTGCAGATTCTGCTGTACATGAAGCAGGAGCAGCAGGCGGAAGCCGAAGCCTGGCTGACGGCTGCACTGAACCGCACCGTAACTCTTGAAGAAGTAAGCACGGAATTTGTGGAAGTTCCCGTGTAATTACAGCAGGTTTTTAAGTTCTGCGCTGTTTTCGGCAATAATAATGCCCTGCTTCTGCATCTCCTTAATGGCAGCGGCAACGGTATCGGGCGCAATGCCGCGGCAGGCAGCCAGATTAAGAATAACCGTAAAACCGGCGCGTGCCAGCTGCAAGGCCGTTGTTTTAACGCAGTAATCGGTGGCAAGGCCGCCGCAGATAACGGCTTTAATGCCGCGGGCCTTTAAAAATTCAATAACGCCGGTAGAAAGCGTGTCTTTTAAATCGTGGTAGCAGGCGCCGTAAGGGTGCATGGCAGGTTCAATGCCTTTATAAACCTGATAGCTGTAGGCTTTTGGGTCAAGCCCGGGAATAAAATCAAAGCCCTTTGTGCCTATTATGGCATGGCTGGGCCAGTATAAATCGCAGTTTTCGTAACCTGTAACCGGCGTCAGCGGCGCGTGCCCGTTTTTGGCAATCCATACAGCGTTGGGGCTGTGCGCATCGCGCGAGGCAACGCGGACGGAAGCAAAGGCTGCCTGGGCATTGAGTTCTTCTGCAATCATGTCGCCTCCGGCAACGGGCAGTTCATCCGGGCACAGCGGCGTAAAAGTCTGCTGTGCGTCTATATCAAAAGCGGCAATTTCGTTTTTGGATAAATTTAATTTTTGCATATTCGGCACTTCCTGTTAAAATAAGATAGTAATATTATACACCCATTAAAGTTAAGTGTACATTAAGATAAAGTGAAAAAACAGGATTGACATTATTTATTTGCAATTATATTATTACTATGATTTTGTAAAGGAGCTATGTATGAAAAAATTTTGGGCGCTGCTGTTAGTAACAGCGGTGTTTATTGTTTCCGGCTGCGGCAGTGCAGGCAACGGTAAAACTGCGGACGGGAAAATTACGGTTGCGGCCAGTTTTTACCCCATGGCAGAGTTTGCCCGCGCAGTCGGCGGCAGCCATGCGGAAGTTTATACAATGATTGGCGACGGCATAGAGCCTCACGACTGGGAACCTTCGGCACGCGATTTAACGCGCCTTGCCAAAGCAAAAGTGTTTGTGTATAACGGCGGCGTGGAACCGTGGGCACAGCCTGCGCTGGACGCCGTTGCGGATGAAGGAGTGCTGCCCGTTGAAGCAGGCAAAGCGTTTATGGCGGAACAAAACAGCAGGCTCGACCCGCACTTCTGGTTAAGCCCGTGCAAAGCGGAAACCGAGGTTCTGGCTGTGCGCGATGCTTTTATAAAGGCAGACCCGGCCAATGCTGCCGCCTACGAAAAAAATGCGGCGGATTATATTGAGCGCCTTAAAGAACTGGACAGGAAACTGGCTGCCGTTACGCAAAACGCGCAGATAAAAACTTTTGTTACCACGCATGCGGCATTTGGGCATCTGGCAGCAGATTACGGCTTGAAACAGATTTCCATTATGGGGCTGTCGCCGCAGTCGGAGCCTTCTCCGGCGGCGCTGAACAAACTGGTTGGCGTTATGCATGCGGAAAATATTAAATACGTGTTTTTTGAAACACTGGTAAGCCCGCGCATTGCCGAAAGCATTGCCGCGGAAGCAGGCGCGCGCACCCTTGTGCTTGACCCGATTGAGGGGTTGAGCGGGGAAGGCCGCCGCAGCGGTGATGATTATTTAAAAATTATGGAGCGCAATATTAAAAACCTTGAGATTGCGTTAAACGGTAAAGAAGAATGAAAACGGTTATTGAAATAGAAAAACTTGGTTACAGCTATGGCGAAGGCTGGATTTTAAACGATTTGTCGCTGAAAATTGAGCAGGGTGATTTTGTTGCCGTCATTGGCCCTAACGGGGCAGGTAAAAGTACGCTGCTTCGACTGCTGGCGGGTATTTTAAAACCTGCGCAGGGGCGCATTGCCATTTTTGGGCAGGACAGGGAAAATTTTACGGCGTGGGATAAAATCGGCTATGTGCCGCAGAACCCGGCGCGCCAGCACAGGGCATTTCCCATAAGCGTAAGGGAAGTAGTATCGCTCGGGCGGTTAAGCGGCGGCAGTATGTTCCAGCATTATACGCATGAGGACAAAGCCGCAGTAGATGATATTATAGAACGGTTTTCGTTAAAAGAACTGGCGCACCGCAAAATAGGTGAGCTTAGCGGCGGCCAGCAGCAGCGCGTGTATTTGGCAAGGGCTATGGTGCGCAGCCCGCAGCTGCTTTTGCTTGACGAACCTGCAACCGGCGTTGACCCTGACGCCAAAGAAGAACTTTATACCATGCTTGGCGAAATCAACCGCGGGCAGGGCGTAACGATAGTTATGGTTTCGCACGATTTGGAGCTGGCGGTAAAGGTTTGCAAAAACGCGCTGTGCCTTGACCATAACATCTGCTTTTGGGGCGATGTGCACCAGGCGCTTGTGCACAGGCATAAGCACGGTT
>UMEZ01064500.1_pt1 | contig 13387 bp, 6 predicted proteins | sample 1964841 | NCBI WGS metagenome assembly UMEZ01 (sample SAMEA4836029, study PRJEB28245) | human gut metagenome | biome: gut microbiome; material: fecal sample | place: Denmark | collected 2008 | reverse complement strand
CTAAATATTCAACAACATGGTAAAGAAAAGCCTCTTTGCAGTAATCATGGCTCTGATAGCTGTTGTGGCACTCCCCTCGTGCGGCAACAATAGCGCCAAAAGCGAAAAGAGCGAAGATTCAAAAGACAAAAAAGAGATTACAAGCACCCCCGGTGATTCCGAAGCAATGGAACAGCTTCAGCAGGTGGCAGAGCTGATGAACGAATCATGCCCCGAAGATATGGGCGACGGCGTTTCGCTGCTAGAAGTATCGTACGACGAAAGCGACAACCTCTTCGCCATCACTTTCAAAGTAGATGACGCAAGCGCCATTCAGGCCTTCAACGAGAATAAAACGGAAGCCAAAAAAATCTTCATGACCTCCTTCTGCCAGAGCGCAGCTGAATTCAACGACCTGATTATCTCGGCCAATACCAACGTGAATTTCATCATCGTAGGCCCCGCCGGCGACCGCATCATTCTCAAAGCCACTCCGGCCGACTTCGAGAAATTCAAATAAATAACCGAAATCTGCAGGCGTAAAAAAGCGTCAGCATTTTTCTGAAGCCACAAACAGGCGCACGGGCCGAAGGCAGATTTGCCCGGTTCGTGCGCCATACGTTAAGCCACTGTCACACCCTTATGGAAAATAACTCGGGAAATCAACACTATCAGGCCAAAGCAGAAGGAAATTTCATCCCCCCCACTGCTACAATTCAAAATACCCGACTCCAACGTCACATTTTGCAAGTACCTGGTAATTGCCGCCACAATTATCATTGCTTGCTGCTGCCTCCATACCCTTGTGAACATGGCAGGCCATTTCTTCTTATGGACTTTGGTGGTCTGTATCTTTTTTTAGTGCTTCTTTGGATAGACAAAGTGCCGCTGATTGTGAAATATGTAATTACGGGGGTGATGGTGCTGATGAGCTTTCCGCTGCTTCTCAACCTCACCTTTGCTGACAATTCCTCGCACCGAAGCTATCCGGCCCGGTTCAAAGAAAAATTCACCATCATCGACCACTCAAACACTGGAGAATCAACTATCGACCACCACGTTGCATATTTAGCCGACAACGGCAGAACCCAGAGCATGGGTGTATCAAGCGACGAGTACTATACAGAATCTTATCCCGACACCATTACCCTGCATGAGCAACGCGGCCTCTTCGGTCTGGAGGTAGATAGCGATGTTATGTCCTTCACCACACGCTTAGGCTGGCTCTGCATGGCCCTCAGCCTCTTCTGGATTGCCGCCATTGCCGCTTACTCGCAATATAATCTTGTGTTCACAAAGTGGAAAGGCTTAATCGCCATAGGCATAATGATAATCGCCATGGCAATGTTCAATTACAATCCCCACACCGACACAGCATATATCGTCATCATCACGTCATTGTTAGCGCTTGCGTTGGCCGTCATACTGAGCGTCAACTACCTGCGTATTACAGACAGCCACATTGAATATGTGGAAATCCACGATAAGAAAGCCTTTAAGAACCCCTACCGAGGAATCCCGAACAAATTCCAATTCACACTTTGTACTGAATCGGGCAGAAAAATCATTTGCAACACCGATGACTTCAGCTACGATAATGCGCTCGACGGCTGCTTATATCCTCTGCAAATTGATATGGGCTGCATAGGGATGCCGGTGGTCAAACCCAGACCATATAACCATACGCCACCCTACTCGGCCTACGGAAGCCCGGTTCATGCAAATTATGCTCCACAGACCCAGCACAAAAAAACAGGCGGTTGCCACAGATTGAATTTTATTGCATCGTTTGGTTCTTTTTGGGGGTTATACGGCTTTAATAGCTGATTTTTGACTAACTTTGCAGATGAAAAAAATCAAGAATGCGGCATTTGGTAAAGAATTCTCTTTTTCCTACCAGACGATTCTTATCACAGTATATCTGAAAATAAAGAGCATTATGGCATAAAATTACCATAAAGGATGCGTAATTATGAAGTTAGTTAAAATTATATTGATGTCTCTGGTGCTTCTGCTTAACCATATTTTTGCAACGGCAGAAACCACTGTTGCCTCCTCGTCTGCTCATGACAACAATCCGAATGCGGACAAAACCCTTGAGCAGATTATGAAGCGCAAAGACATTGACAAGACATATCAGAGCTACCTGCAGTTTACACGCGGATACAAACCGAAAGGACGTATTGACAAAGCGACGCGCGACAGGCTTGTGGAAGCCTACAACAGTATGGCTCTCATAGACATGGCTTTCCGGCACAATTATCCTCAGGCTTTGCGCAATCTCATCAGCGCCAGCGAATACAGTGGCAGCGACATGAGTGCCGCCCTGCTTAACAGCCTCGGGCATATCAACTATATTTACTCGCGTTGTCTGCCCACACGCGACAATATGACTCGTTCGCTGAATTATTACCATATTGCCTTTCATAAAGCTGTGGCAGAGAAAGACTGGTCAACGGCCAGCCTTGCTTTCAGCAACAGTGCCAATTTCGGTTTTGAGCCATGGATGACGGAATACAACCGCTCTTTAGTTGACAGTTTCAAGTATATTCCGGCCAACACCAACATGCACGAGTATAAGGAGGCGCAGATTACTCAGCGTATGATGACGGCTGCCGACCGGCATGACTGGCACGGTGCGAACCGGCATGGCTGGGAACTCAGCCGATATATGGCATCGCTGAAGATGCCTGACGATGTATTGGCTCATTCCTATTTGCTGCTGACACGCATTGACGAGGCCGGCGGCAACAACGATTCTTTGGGCGTACACTCCTCAATGCTCCTTGACAAGGCACAAAGAGCCAACCTCATCAGCGAGTCGCTGTATGCCTACCAAATGCTTGCCGAATATCACCGTGAGCGCGGCGACTCTCTGATGGCCGACCGCTACCGCTCGCTCTATTTTGAGACTCGTGACTCTCTGTTGATGCAATGTCAGCTAAGCGGCATACACGACGAGTATCTGATGTATCGGCTCAACAATGCAGACGCCGAGATGGCCGAGGTGAGATACAGACTGTTGATGCGCAATCTGGCTTTGGTGGCTATCCTCATCGTGGTATCCGTCGTAATTTTCCTGCTACTGCGTTTGCGAAGAAAAAACCGTATGCTGCGTGCCAAGAATGAACGTCTTTACGACAATTACCTCGCCTTGACCGAACATAACAGCAACCTGGAAGCAGAGAGTCAACAAACACCGGCCACGGGAGCGGTACGGAAGGAGACGTCAATAACGGAGTCCCGACCCAAATACGGGTCATCGACACTGGATGACATTGACAAGGCCGAATTGCTGAAGCGTGTGCGCAAGGCTCTTGACGATTCAGATGTGATATCCAATCCCGACTGTACCGTGGCTACTATTGCCGAAATCTGTGCCGACTCCGCCAGAAACGTTTCGCAGGTGATTAACGAGAGCTATGGCAACACATTCACAGCGGTACTCACTGAGGCACGTATCCGGGAGGTGGCAAGACGCATCAGCGACTCAGCGGTATATGATAACTTCACTATTGAGGCCATAGGTCTGGACATTGGTTTTCGGTCGCGAGGAGGCTTTGTGCGAGCCTTCAAGCGGCATACCGGAATGACACCGTCGGAGTACCTTGCGCTGGCCAAAGAGCGACGCTCCGGGACGGAATCGCGGGGCTGAATAATCTCCTTCGCGTGACCTTGCCTGCAGAATCGCAACTTATGCTGTAACTTTACAAGCATAGTTACAATCAGGTCTCTTTTTAAGATAGAGAATTAGAATTACGCACTTAAATTTGCGAAAATTCTAATTCAAACCTCATGAGACCTAAAACTACGATTCTCATTATGTGGCTGACCTTATCATGGCTTTTTTGCCAGTCGGTCAGTGCTCAGATTATCGGCCGCTTCAGTCCCGGCCGGTCAACGCCTGTCTCAACCGACGTCATGTCGTTGGTGAGTCAGAATGTTCCCGAGCTGATCTACAAACCACAGACAAAATTCGGCTCACTCTTCTCTCGGACACGGACCCTGCCAAAGAGGCATAGTTCGACCCCGCTCTTCGACGCTGCATCCCTTGCCGGCGCCGAAGCTTCACTCCCCACCCTTCGTGGAGTTGTAATTTCTTCTACCGCCCGCACAGCCCACCGTATGTGGAGCTTCACTCCCGACGGCAATAACTTCCTCAACATCTCGGGCAACAATGAGATAGCCGGCAACTGGGCCGGTATCCTTGTGGGAGACACATTCTATCAAGGTCGCACCGTCAAGGATAACGATGGTAACACTGAATGTTACATTGATGCATACAACGCCGAGACATGGGTCCGCACTTCCACCGTAAAAGTACCGGTAACCTCACTGCCGGTGGCTCTTGCCTACGACAACGGCTCCGTATATGGTTGCTTCAACAACGGCACCGGCGGATATATGTTCGGCAGAATGGCACTAAATGCCACCGCCGGTTACCCCGTAACCCGAATTGTCGACAACTGTATGTTCCATACGATGGTAATCGACGAAAACAACAAGCTCTGGGCACTTGACTTCAATGGTGCTTTATATCAGGTCGACAAGACAACGGGCAGCAAAACCCTCATAAGCAATACCGACATCGCTACTCCCTATATATCCTCGGGCTGCTACGACAAGGACACACGAGCCATATACTGGAATGTAATGACCGAGGAAGGCGCCAGCTCTATCTACCGCGTTTCCCTCCCCAGCGGTTATGTAACCAAGATGGGCACGCTGAGCGGAAACGACGAGATAATAGGCATGCACATTCCTGAAACGGTAAGCGACGGAGTGCCCGGACAGGCTACCGACTTAGCTGCTCATTTCGCCAACGGCGCGCTGAGCGGCACTGTCAGCTTCAAAGTGCCTACCACAACAAAAGGCGGACAAACCGGTGCCGGCGCGCTCACTTACCGCGTACTGGCCAACGGCAAGCAGGTGGCCAACGGCACCACAGCATACGGAGCTGAAGTAACTACTGAGACAATCGTTCTCCCCTCAGCCGGAAATTATACCTTCTCCGTAATACTGACCAATGCCGAGGGCGACAGCCAGTCGGCCGATATTACACTTTTCATAGGTAAGGACACGCCCAAGTCGCCGACTGTTAATGCCGTATACGGCAACGGCAAGTTCACCGTAAGCTGGAACCCCGTCAGCGAATCTGTAAACGGCGGCTATATCAATCCCTCCGAGGTTACCTATACCGTAACACGCTTCCCCGGCGAGGTCACTGTCGCCTCAAATATCACCGATACAACGTTTTACGACGCTGTAAGCATCCCCGAAAAGTACTGCGTATATTATTATACCGTAACAGCAGCCTACAACGGCAATGTTTCGGCTCCCGGCGAATCGAACCATGTCAGCCTAAACGAGAATACAACCCCTTGGAGCACCGATTTCAGCACTCAGGATGACTTCGACCTCTTCACCGTGATTGACGCAAACAAAGATGGCAACAAGTTTGAATACAAGCAATCTAACAAGTCGGCCTGCATTAAAGGCAACACTGCGGCAGATATGGATGACGGGCTGATTGCGCCGCCTCTCAAACTCAAGGCTTCGCAACTCTATAAATTTTCGACGTATGCATTTTCCGACGCTTTTACTTATGCTCCGGACATCATAGAGGTATACTACGGCAAGGAGCCTAAGGCAGAGGCGATGACAAAGGTAATAGTACCCCGCAGCAATATTTACTGGGGTACGGACTTCAGCGAATACTTCAAAGTGGATGAAGACGGCATATATTACATCGGAATCCACGGATGCAGCCCTGCATACGACACAAATGTTTTCATCGACAAAATCATGGTTGAGGAAGTGGACGGACGCACTCCCGGTACGGTAACCGACCTTAAGATTACCCTTGATCCGAAGAAACCGAAGTATGCAACCATTTCGGGCAAAGCTCCCGCAGTGAACGCTGCCGGTGGCGAACTTACAGCCATCGAGAGAGTAGTGGTGGAAAGGAATGGCAATAAGGTTGGTACAGCAAATATTTCTGCAGCCGGTGATGAGTTCTCCATGACTGTCAAGGTAGGTTCGGCCAACTATTATGAGTTTGATGTTTATGCGGTTAATACCTACGGACCCGGTCCAAAGGTTCAGATAGGAGAATATATAGGCCTCTTCGAGCCTACCGGTGTAGAGAACCTCAACATCAAGGAAACAGTGCCCGGCACGGTGGAGGTGAAATGGGAAGCACCCAAGACCGACATTCATGGCCACGTTATGTTACCTTCAAATGTTACATACTCGGTGTATAATGTCGCCACAGGTGATGTATTGGCCGAGAATCTGACCGACACTACCTACACTTGGAAAGTCAACGACGGCAAATCTCAGATTTTCGCCTCTGTTGCAGTTGTTGCCGCTACCACGGAGGGAAAATCGAACGCGGTGGTCAGCAATATGCTCCCCGTGGGACAGCCTCTGCTGCCCACATACATTGAGTCGTTTGACAACGGCGAGCCGAGCACCCCTGTTGGCGTTGAAGTTATCAGCGGGGAGAGCGCGAAATGGACGTTATGCCAAAACGGTCAGTTGCTCTCAGATGATGCCGACGGCACAGGCGGTTTCGTTGCCGCTCAGTTTGGTGCTCTTGATGACGAAGTGGCACTCTACACGGCAAAAGTGGATTTGAAAAATGCCATGAAGCCCACATTCTCGTTCGCTACTTATAATATTTTTAGCGATAGCCAAGGCTATGCAAACACCAACGAGGTGCGCATATTGCTGCAAAAAACAGGGGAAAGCGACGACACCTGGCATGAAGTGCTGAAAGGCACTGTAGATGAGCTTTGCAAATCCAATCGCAATGCCTGGGGAACCGTATCAGTCAATCTCGACGCCTTTAAGGGCAGTGTTGTGCGCCTGGCCATCAGGGTTGTGGCAAAGAGCTATTCTTACGTACCAATAGATGTTATCAAGGTACACGACAATGTAGACATAAACCTCACTGCCGCAAACTTTGCCGGACCCTCAAGCGCCAAGCGCGGCGAGAAGTTCGAACTCCGTCTCAGCGTTGCCAACAACGGCATAAATGCCATCTCCGGTAATGAGTACTCCGTTGAGCTTTATAAAAACGGTGGAGAAGAGCCGGTGATGACTCTCCCCGGCGTTGATTTGGCTTCAATGAAGTCCGCTTCCATAGCCCTGAACCAGACTTACAGCTTCAACGACCCCGACACTTGCCATTATCACGCTAAAGTGGTCTATGAAGCCGACCAGAAGCAGTCAGACAATGTCTCCTCACCGGTAACAGTATTGAGAACCATTACCAATCGCGAGGCGCCCGCAAATCTCACAGTTACTGCCATTGAGTCCGTTAACGGCGCCAGCCTGAAATGGGAGTCGGACCTCTTCTCTAAGAATGATTTCGACACCATAACCGATGATTTCGAGAGCTATCCGTCGTTTGCCAATTCCGGCGTTGGAGAGTGGACATTCATCGATGCTGACCAGGAACCCGTGGGAGGCTTCGATAACATTGAAATTCCTGGTATTCCCAAGAAGTCGTTGCAGTCCTTCTTCGTCTTCGATGCTTCACATGAAAACTTCAGCTCCAACAGCACTTTCAAAGCCCACAGCGGCAACAAGTATCTGGCAAGCCTCTATTGTCTGTCGGACGATGACGAGGATGACTGGCTTATCTCGCCGGAGCTGAGCGGCAAAGCTCAGACCATTCGCTTCTTTGCCAAGTCTTACAGCTCTAGCTATGCCGAAAGCTTTAACGTTTACTATTCCACAACGGGAAAGACAACAGACGACTTTAAAGCTCACAGAGTCAAGAGGGTAAGCAGTGTGCCCAAAGCCTGGACAGAATACACCGTCGATATTCCCGAAGGCGCCAAATACTTCGCCATCCGCAGCATGGCTTACGACAATTATATGCTGCAAATCGACGACATCACTTATGAACGCCGCATCGACAAGCCGGTTGGCTTCAATATCTATCGCGATGACGAGAAGGTAAACACCGCTCCGGTAACCGAGCTCTCCTATCTTGACCCCAATGTGAAAAAGGAGGCATATTACCGCGTAACGGCTGTATACGCCGACGGTTCAGAATCTGAACCCAGCAATGCCGCGTTATACAAACCTCTTGCCGTTGAGGGTATAACCACTGGTCTGAATATTACTTCCGGCAATGGCATCATCAATGTTGCAGGTGCAGAAGGAATTTCTGTTTCCATCTTCAACACCAATGCTCTGGTAGCCTATTCAGGCATCCCGCGTGATGTTTTGCGCGTGCGTGTCAATCCGGGCATCTGGTTCGTAAGAGTTGGTAAAGAAAAATTCCAACTGCTTGTAAAGTAAGCACTTTAACCCTTTTTTCCCAATATAACTTGTTCATGAGGGCGCTCCACTTATTCGGGGCGCCCTTTTACGTTACAAAAGCGCGGAAAAGAATGTGCCATAAAGGATAATCACTATCCTCTATGGCAAGCTCTAAATATAGATTGGTGCTGAAGGGTTACTTAACCATGAGTTTGACCGACTTGCCGGTGCTGCGGACCAGGTAAATGCCCGGAGCCTCAACAGGTATGACGAGGCGGTGGGCAGGCTGACGCAGGGTCACTAAGAAGCCTTGGGCATTGTAGACATAGACTATGCCGTCGGTGGCATTATCCACCACGATATTGCGGCCGTCGGTACCTACGCGCAGGGCGTCGCCGGTGAGCGTAGAAAGGCTATTGGTGCCGTCAATCTTCAATACGTTGCTTGCGCCTGATTCGCCGCGGTCGAAGACCGACGTTACGGTGTAGTAGTTGTCGATTTTGGTATCGGCCGAGGCATCGGTGTATGTGCGGGCGTTGAGCAGAGCGCTGTTGAGCTTGATGCCGTTGCGATAGATGTTATATCCGCTGAGCTTCAGGTTCTGATAACGGCTGTCGGGCACCACATACTTGAAGTTGTCGACCAGCAGAGCTGTGCCGCCGTTGGTCATGGCGCGGATGGCGAAACGCTTGGCGCCGTAGGGGATATCGAGCGTAACGTTGAACCATGCATTCGGCACCTCAACAGAGTCAGTGAGAGCTATAAAATCATCGGGATTCGTGGAGCCTGTGGAGTAGTAAAGCTGTATCACCTCCAGGCCCTTTGAGGCAGAAGTTGAGCGACAGCTGATTTTGATTTCGCTGTTCAGACCGGTCAACTCGGGGCTGATGAGCCAGTCGTCCTTCTGTCCGTCAACGGCCAAAGAAATCAGGCAGGTAGCCGAGTTCTGGCCTTTGTATGACGAAGAGCTGATTTTCGGATCCGTCAAGGTTGAGTTGAAGGTGGCGAAGGCGAAGGGTTTCGTGCAGTTGGGGAAGGTATAGGTCTTGCTGCCAATCTTCAGGGGCAGCGGCGTCTTGCCGTCACGATCCACGGTGATGAACTTGCCAAGGTTGTCGCCCTCTACCTCAGAGCCTGTCTGTCCGATGCTGAAGGTGGGGAAATTCTCGAAGGTCTCCACGGTGTCCTTGTCGGCGATGCTCAGGTCGGCAGCGCCCCAGTTGAGGCTTACATTCGATTCACCTTTCACGCCTTTGAGGCTCATGATGCGCGGCAGATCAGGAATATTCACAACATAGCGTTGCTCAGCGGTGGTGTCGTTGTCATGGCGCATATCATCTTTCCAATCGATATAAGCCTTGTAGCCAAGCATCTTCGACATACCGTTGTTGATGTCGAGGTCGCAGGTAAATTCGCGAGTTTCGCCGGCATTGAGAGCCACTCCCGGAAGAGTTGTAACGAGAGAGCCGTCGCGAACCACGCTGAGAGTATAGCCCGAAGCCGGTTCAAGACCGATGTTGGTGACGGGCACCATGAGCTTGTAAGATTTGTCGGGAGTGAGGTCGTAGTCGAAGTTGAAACGACCTGCATAGAGATCCTTGCTCAGGACGTTGTCCACAGCAAAGTGGTCAACAATGTTCATGGTGAAGTTTTCGCAGCGCTGGCGGAAGCATACCTGGATGACTTTGCCCTTATACTCTTCGAGCGAGGCCGAGAAGCGTTTCCAGCCATATTTGTCGGCGTCCAGTTCCACAGTCTTTATCACCTTCCAGCCGGCTTCGTAACCGGTTTCATTCACCATCAGGTCAATGGGGTTATGACAGCCGGGTGAGCAATAGCCCCAAATCGACATCTCGGGATGTTCGCCGGTGATTTTAATCTTCAGCGAACGGTGAGCGCCCCAGAACTCATCGGAATAGGAACCTACACGGAAGCCAACCAGACCCTGGTCGCCGTTCTCGCTGTAGACTTTCTTGTTCTGCGAATCGGTGGCCTGACCGTCTACCAGATAAGCATAAGTGGTGTTGCCGAACGAGGAGCGAATCCAGTTCTGCGTGGGAGCGACGCCGCTAAACGGCTCAATGAAAGGCATTTCCAACGGTTTGCCTACCGACAGGGGCGATATGCTTACGCCCTTCTTGGAGGCTCCTGCACTCGAAACGGTAATGATGCCGAAGTTGTACCAGTTGGCCAAATCTTCAGGTTCGCAGACCTTGTAAGTTATCGACGTCTCCTTGATGTTATCAATCAACACTTCGTTGTTCTTGGTGTTGACAAGGCGGTAAGTGGCCATGGAGGTGTCGAAGGGATGGTTGTCGGCATCCACCTCAGGAGCGGCCCAGCTGAGTTCCACATATCCGGGACGCGAAGGAATCTCATGACCCTTCAGCTCAGTCACCAGACCGGGGATGTTGACACCCACAAAGGTCTCGAACATGGTCTCCTCGCCCTCGCCGGCATCGTTTTGCGAAATCAGATGATAGGTAAAGACACCTTTGGCGCTGACAGTGTCGCGCATATTCACCTCCTGGCCCGGTGTGAGGTTGGTAAGGGTCTTAATCAGAGAATCGCCCCTGAGGACCTTTACAGAGACCTTGCCGGTGAGCTGCTGATTTTGGAAACTTACGGTGGGAGCCTTGAAGCTGAGAGTGCCGCAGGGTGTCTTGCTGTCGTCGTTGCGGAATTTTATCTCGGTAACGGCTTTAGGAGCTGTGGCAGAGGTGCCTTCGCTGATGCCGAGGTTATAGAGATACATGAACTTGCTGCTCAGAGGCGACACGGCATGAAAGCCAAGGTTCCAGTTTCCGGTTGCCGTAGGAGTGAAGTAGGCCAGGAAGCGTTTGCCGTTGGCCACACGGGCAATGCCGAAAGCCATGGTGTCTGTGATGGCCACGCTCATGTCGGCGGGAGTCTGACCCATGCCGCCCATTATCTGCAGAAGCTCGTTGGAGGCGTCTGTATAGCTGCTTATGTCGTAAGTGATTTTATACACCTTGCCCAGCTCGGCGTGAAACCCCGGCGAGATAAGCCATTCGTTTTTGGGCATGTGCGAGTTCTCGTTGCAGAAGGCGCCATCCCACGACGACATCCAGTACCAAGTCTTGTAGTCGCCGTTCATATTGTAGACGCGGTAAGAGGAGGCTTCCTGCTGGTCTTTGAAATCGGTGTAATAGGGAAGGGTGAGATTGCCGAGCACCAGAGTGTCGGAATAACAGGGATGCGAAACTGTGCCGCCCTGTTTGGCGATGATGGTGTAGTAATAACCAACTGTCTTGCTGTGAGCCGGAATAGCTTCCTGCCATGCGGTGCCTTTCACGTCGGTAGCCACTTTGAGCGACGTCTTCTCGGCGGCGGTTGCGCCTGCGTCGAATTTGCCGGGATAGCGGATGATGCCGTAGGTCAGGTCTTCCGGTTTCCACTGGCCGCCATGCTCTGTGGTTGTGGGAGCCTCCCAGTTCAGCTTCAGGTTGGTGCCGTCGGATACCAGTGTGGCGTTGCCGGGTGCCGAGGCGCAGTCCTGGCCCATGTAATACTACATGACGGTATAGGGCGAGGCGCCGGTGGTGTTGCTCACCGATACACGCACATTATAATACCAGCTCTTGGGGAAGGTGTAATCCGTGGAAGCTACAGCGCCCGCGGCTATCTTGCCGCTCTTTATGGTGTCGGCATCAACCACAATGGCATAGTTCATTTCACCCACCAGCGGCGAGCCGTCGAAGTTGGTTACGGGCGCCTTGAACGAGATTTTACCCTCTAATGCGGTGTTCTGCACGGGAGTCCATTTCAGCTCGGAGGGAGCGGCAGGAGCCTTCTCTAAAGCCAACGGACGGTTGGGGATGAACAGGCCGGTGAGAACGTCGTCCTGAGCTATATCCCATATATGGGTGGCGGCGGCGGTGTTCTTGTCGATGATGTAGAGAGAGGATTTGTGGTTGGCTGTGTAGGCGGCAAAATAGAGATTATGCGTCAGCGGGTCGATGAAGGCGCCCGAATAATCCACTTTGCCCAATTTGGTGTCGCCCACCTTGGTCAGCACTGAGTTGGAGATGCACTGACGCCAGAGAATGCCGTTCTCATCTATTGCGTAAAGCAGGCCGTCGGTATCCTGCGCTGTGGCATGAATGACACCGGCCTTGGATGCCGGATACACAAGCGCGTGGGGGACGTAACTGAAATCCAGACCCGGCACGTCGATGAAGCCGTTTCGCATGGTAGTCAAGGTGGAGTCGGAATCGAACTGTGCCACTACCCTGCCGCGCAGATAGTCGTAATTGCCGAACTTGTACATGTAGCGGTGCGGCACTTTCTGCTTCGTTGTCTGCAGACTCCAGTCGGAGATGCGGTAGAGGTGCACATTCACCACCGAGCCAATCAGAGTGTATTTGGCGTAGTCGTTGATGATGTAGTAGCCGCCATCCTGGGGTGTGTAGATGGCGCCCGGATACATGTTGGAGATGAGGGGTATGTCGACCACCTTGGTGCGGTTGCAGTCGGCACTGTTGAGGGTGTAGCGGAAGATACCGGGCTCGCGGAGATTGGGAGTCCAGCCGTCAGAGTTCATCACCGCCGCATAGAGATACAGCGGCGCCTCGCCGGCACGGAAAGTAGCCTGACGCACGTTGGGGTTGCGTTGCGTCGTTCCCTTAGTGTCCTTGGCAGCCTTGCTCAGGGATGTGTTTTGGAATGAGCCTTCGCCTTGCTGCTGCATTTTCGGCGAAATGGCACTTGCCCCCGCCCACGCCGCAGCGGCGATGGAGACTCCACAAAACACGGATAGTGAGAGTCGGAGAAATGGTTTCATCATTTATGATTTAGATTAATAAAAAAAGTATCGGTAACAAGTTGGATTTGCAGAATTATCCGGTTGCTACTCGCAAAGTTAAAATGAATTCCAACCTGACAGATGTATGTTAATCGGAGTAAGATGTCAGAAAAGAGAATTATATGTACAGATTTCGGAATATCATTCCCAATATCTTTCAAATTCCGGCGGCATAGTTTGCTCTTTCATGCCGCTCTTATTGCGCATTCAGGATTTTTCGCGGGCGCCCTGATTGGAGGCGGCTACTCTATATTCGCGCACGGTGAGACCTGTAATTTTTCGGAAATTAGTGGTAAAGGTAGTTCG
>UMEZ01045971.1_pt1 | contig 13398 bp, 5 predicted proteins | sample 1964841 | NCBI WGS metagenome assembly UMEZ01 (sample SAMEA4836029, study PRJEB28245) | human gut metagenome | biome: gut microbiome; material: fecal sample | place: Denmark | collected 2008 | reverse complement strand
CAATCATATAACTGACAAAAATTAATTTTTGTCATCTACTAAAGCCTACGGCAGTCTTATTCAACGCCCACAAGGGGCATAGGGGATTATACGCTGATGGCCGGAAGATGCGTCAAGATTATTCTCCCCACCCGGAATGTGGAGTTTGTCGTCTTAACGAACACTCATTCCGTCAGTCCTTTGCGTCCTATACCTTTCCAAGCCCGAGCCTCGTGGGTCATAGGTTTCGCGATGCTTCACTTATGACTCACGACCGCTTCGGTTTACCGGCCCGATGATTGCCGTCTCCATTCTCGCTCACATCCTCCGCGAAACCACGCTGCTCGTGGACTTCGCTACGGGGTCGCTGCATTACGTCGGCAAACATCTCATACCTCAATTCCGACGCTTAATCCCGACACCCACACCTGCGGCTTAGGGTGTCGGGCGCGTCTGCATGGAGGTATGTCCGGCAACCTGCGCTGGCTATTCCGGCTCGTAAAGGCCATGCCGCTGCAATCCCTCCTTCAATCGGTGCTTACCGACAATCTCCACATTCCTCCCACCCATAGAGGTAGTTGACGCATCTTCAAGTCCATCAGCTCCATTCTTCGTCTGCGACGCTGACCCCAGCCCCGCGCCCCGCTGAACGGAACGTCGCGCCATAACTTCACTCCGGCATTGGTGTTGACCGTTACAGTCAGACAGAGTGGCCTCCGGCACACGGTGAGTCGGGGCCGGCAGATTGTTGTCGGTGCTCTGTGCCATGCGCTCGCCAACAAACTGCCTGACGGCTCCACGAGTTCCGCCGCCACCCCGGTTCACTGTTCACTCAGACTTCCTTTCACTCCTTCGACCCCAATCACCTCCGCTACGCACAGGCTCGCCATTACTGTCCATCGCCAACGTTATGCCTCGCCCGATTGAAAGTCTCAATCAGTCGAGAGAGCGGTGTTTCCGTTGCATCGAAATTGGCTGCGCTCACTTTCGACACCATCGGAAGCGATTGTACCGCCCAATGGTGGGATACTTGCTTGGCTCTCTGCATATTCCGCACGGAGCGGAGGGAGGCGAGGAAAACGAGCGAGAGGTCGTGTGGGGGGTCTTTTCAGACGGAAGCAGGGAGAAAACTTCCCCCTGCACCCCCTAATACGCTCATTCTTCGCTTGTTGAATTTTTCTACTCAGGGAGTGAAAAAATCCGTTTTGGGCGAAATTTCCGATTTTAGTTAACATACGTTAATCGTCATTCACCCAAGATTTTGCCATTCGGCAAAATCGAGTTGGACCGTTCCTCTCCAACACCTCCCCGTCGGTATTTTCCCTCCCGACACCCTTCCGTCAGAGTGCGTTCCTACTCCAACACCTCTCCCTCAGCGTCTTTTACTACTCATAAAAGACTGATGATATTTGCAGTAGAATAATGAAATAATTTATGGCAAACTATTCTACTTCCGCAAATATCGTTCTCACCGTCAACGGCAAGCAAGCCCAAAAGATGCTGACACAGCTCGGAAAGGACGCGAAGCGTCTGGAACAGGGCATTGCAAAAGCAGCCGTTGCCGGTGACAAGGCCACGATGAAGAAACTTCAACGTGAGCTTAACTCCACCAAAAAGATGATGGAGCAGTTGAAAGGGTCAGCGAATACCACTGACCTCACTCTCCGCAGACTTGACAAAGCCACTCCGAAGGAGTTGAACAAGGCTCTGAAGCAGTTGCAACAGCAGCTCAACGGCATCCAACGCGGAACCCCGGCTTGGGATGCCCATGTTGCTAAAATCCGCATGGTCAAGGCTGAGTTGCAAAAGGTCAACGCCACTCTTGCAACTCAGCAATCCCTTTGGAAGCGGATGAATAATTGGCTTAACAACGCCCAAACTGCGATTATGGCTTTCGCCGCCGCAGTTACGGGTTCGGTGATGGCCGGAAGAAAGGCTGTATCTGCCTACGCAGATATGGAGGAAACGATGGCCAACACCATCAAGTACACCCGAATGACTGCCGCAGAGGTTGAAGAACTCAACGAGATCTTCAAGGGTATGGACACCCGACTGGCGAGGGAGCAGTTAAACCTACTCGCCCAGGAGGGAGGTAGGTTGGGTTATAACACTGTCGCATCGGTGAAAGAGTATGTCGAAGCCGCCTCCATTATCAATGTCGCTCTTGTTGACCTCGGAGAGGGAGCGACACAGACCATTGCCAAATTGTCAAATATATTTGGCATGGAGGAAATGTATGGCGTCCGCGACTCTATGCTGAAAATCGGCTCGACGGTGAACCACCTCTCGCAGAACTGTACCGCAGCTAAGCCCTTTATCGTTGAATTTGCTCAACGTATGGCGGGGATCGGTGCCACCGCCAAGATGACCATTCCGGAAATTATGGCCTTCGCCGCCACTCTTGACGCTAACGGTCAAAAGGTGGAAATGTCGGCAACGGCTCTCCAACGCACCATTATGGCTCTCTACAAGAAGCCGGCTGAAATGGCGCGTAAGGTTGGACTGGATGCCAACCAATTTATTGAAACGCTCAACAAGAACACCACCGACGGCGTGATGATGTTCCTTGATGCGCTCAACAAGTTGGGCGAGAGCAACGCCCTTGCCGTTCTCTCGCCTCTGTTCCAAGACCTCGGACTTGACGGTGCCCGTGTTTCCTCGGTGCTCACCAATTTGAGCAGCCATCTCGACTTCCTCAAATGGCAGATGGGAGAAGCCGCCGAAGCGTTCCGCGAGGGTACATCTGCCTCAAACGAGTATGCTATCTTCAACAATACCGTACAGGCCGAAATAGACAAAGCGCGTAAGCGGGTAACGGAGCTTGCAATAGAACTTGGAGAAAAATTATATCCGATAATGCGTCATATATATACGTCATCATCGGTTTTTCTCCGTGTCCTCAATACACTTGTTGATTTCATTGTCGAACACCGTAAGGCGATCGCCAATGTAATCAAGGTGATTGCAGTATATTATGGTTGGATAGTTCTTGTCAAAACGGCATCCGTTTTGTGGCACACAGTCCTCGGTGTCGGGAAAGCCGTTATGGTGGCTTATCGCACCGCCTTGATTTTAGGCAGAATAGCCATGATTGCCATGACGCAGGGATTGGGAGCAGCCACCCACGCCATGCGCTTACTCAATACTGTTGTGAAAGCCAATCCTTTCGGATTGTTGCTTTCAGTCTTAGCCGCAGTCGTTATCGCTATCAAGGCTCTGTGTGACAGAACCTCTGAATTTACCAAGAAAATGCGAGAGGCTCGCAACACTGCTGCCACTTTCGGCAATGAGCTTCAAAAGGAGATGGTCAAGATTGACACCCTTATAGGTAGACTAAAAGCAGCCGAGAAAGGCACAAAGCAGTACAAAGAAATCAAGGACGAGATTATCAAGCAATACGGCAAGTATCTCAAAGGCCTGATAAATGAGCGCGGAGAAATCAACAACCTCACTGCCGCCTACAACCGACTCGCCGCAGCCGCCCGAATAGCCGCCAAAGAGCGGGCTATACAGACGGCTCGCGACACCGCCAACGAAACTTATGGCGATGCGATGAAGGACTGGGCAAAGAAGCTCCAAGAGTCGCTTATCAATGAGGGAAAATCCTTACAGGACGCTGTAAGAATTACCAACCGCGTTGTCTATGAACTCCAGACCACCGGCACCATCAACGCCAAGCTTGTAGCCGAGCTTCAAGCCATCAAGGGTAATGCTTGGCAAGCAAAAGGATGGGCAACGCACCCGGTCAACATCGTCAATGAGATGATTGCCGGAACTACGGAGTATAATGTTACTCTTGATGAGATAGCCGACTTGGAGCGTGAGCAGAATCCTCTTGCCACTTACTCCCAAACTGAGCTTGAACGCTTTATCCGCGATAACCGTTCCAATGTTGACAACAATCAGGGAGGTGTAATCATCATGGGTATGAACGCGCCTAACCCTACATACCGTAGGGTTGATGCTGCCGAACTCCGAGAGTTTATGAGTGAGGCAGAGGCTCGATTGTCTGTTATCCAATCGCCCACCGAGGAAGTAGTCGGCGGCAACCCAGACTTCACCCTTGATGATTATAACCCCTATGAGACTGACACTGACCGTCGTAAAGCTGAACAAGACCGTAGGAAAGAGGAAGCCGCCGCCCGACGTGCCGCCACCAAAGCCAAGCAGGAGTTTAAGTCCGAGTTAAACGATGCCAAAGGTGTATGGGAAGCCGCTGACGCTCAAAACATATCTGACTTTTCAGCCGGACTGAAAAGTTGGACGCAGTTCCTTCTCGACAAGCACAATGCAGAAATGGCTTACTTCGATGAAAGAGCCAAAATCTACAAAAAGTGGAATCTCGAAGAAGACGAGGACTATCAAGAACTGCTGAAAAAGAAAGCCGAGGCCGAGGCGGCATGGCTCAAAAAGAATGCCGCGCTGAAAGTTGATGAGGCAAAACGTAAGCAGCAAGCCGAGGAAGTACAGGCGCAGATGAACTTTGCGACACCAGGACACACTCTATATCAGAATGAAGAAGCCCTCAATCAAGAACTGCATAAAATCCGAATCAAGTATCTTGGTCAAATGCAAGCCGCTTATCAGCAGGGCACGGAGGAATATCACAATTATGCAGTTCAAATTGAGCAAGCCGAAGCCGCAGAGCAGCTTCGCCGTCAAAAGCTCTATGCCCAGCGCATTGCCGAATGGAAGAAAAAGTATGAATACCAAGAGGCCGGCAAGCGCATAAAGCTCGAACTCGACCTTTTGGAAGAAATCTATGAGAAAAAACTTATCTCCGAGGAAGAATATCAACGTGCAAAACGTGATATTCAGAAAAAGTATGCCACCGAGTATCTGCCTGACTCAGCTAAACCCGATTCGGGATCAGCTTCGCTTGTGGCAGAGCAGAAGAAGCGCGACCTTGATATTGTGGCTGACCTTGAAAAGCAGGGTGTAATCACCCATGAGCAAGCCGAAAAGGCTAAGGATAGGATTAACAAATCCTATTCCAAGAAATATATAGACCAAGTCCGTAAGTTCGGCTCTACTGAAACCAACCAACTCCTTGACATCTACGAGGCATGGCAGAATTTCTTCAACTCCACGGAGGAAGACGGTGGCAACTGGGCCACACGTCTTGCCGCTCTCGCTTCCTCCGTCTTTGCCGTCATGACTGCCGGAATGCAACAGGCATCCGAGTATATGCAAGCATGTGCCGACCTTGAAACGGCAAAGGTGGAAAAGAAATACGACCGCGAGATAGAACTTGCAGAGGGCAACTCCTACAAGGTCAAGAAAGCCGAAAAGGATAAAGAAAAGGAGATTGCCAAAATCAAAAACGAGACCAACCGCAAAATGTTTGCCATGCAAATCATTCAGGCGGTGGCTCAGACGGCAACCAACGCCATAAACGCCTACGGTTCTGCTGCCGCAGTTCCCGTGATTGGCTATATCCTCGCGCCCATTGCCGCAGGTATGGCCGTTGCCGCCGGTATGCTCCAAATCGCGACTATCAAGAAACAGCAACAAGCTTCGGAGGCGCAGGGCTATATGACTGGTGGCTTCACCCCGGAGGGAAAAGCCGACGAGGTAGCCGGTGTTGTTCACAAAGGGGAATGGGTTGCTTCGCAAGCCCTTGTCAATAATCCCCAAACCCGCCCATTGTTGGAGGCTCTGGACTATGCGCAGCGTACCAACACAATCGGCTCTATCAAGATGTCCGATGTGTCGAGGACAATAACCGCTCCCGCAGTTCTCGCAGCGCATCAGCCGTCCGGCACACCAACCATAGTGAACAACACCTACAACACAGCCCCGACTGCCGACAATTCAGCAATCGAACAAACACTCTCACTGCTGAATGAACGTCTCGCAGAGCCGTTAGGTGCAGTCGTGACTGTTGCCGGAGACCACGGCATAGCCCACGCCACCGACGAATACAACCTCCTTCTGAAAAATAAATCGCCCAAATCCAAAAAATAATTACAATCCGCTATGCAGATTTATGTAGACAATAAACTTGCGGCTCTCAAAAAGGGAACGAGCTTCGAGTACGTCAGTGAAAACAGAATGTTTTCAGGCTCTGACGGTTATACTCTCACCATAACCTTTCCGCTGAAAGATTGCCCGGACAACCTCGCAATCTTCGGCCACATCAACCGTGCCGATGTTGCCGCCCAAAGGGTCATCTTCGACTGCGAGATACGCGACAGAGGCTTCTACAAGTTTGGAAGTATCACCATTACGGAGATTTCCGAAAGCGAGGTCAAGACTCAATTCTTGGAGGGTCGCTCCGAACAGAATTTTGACAAGACCTTCGATAAGGTCTATATCAACGAGCTTGACCTCGGTAGTCCTACTTATCGCTCAATAACGCAGATTACTCCCTCCGAAGCATGGGAGCCGAAGCACTCGGCTCCTGACTTCGTGGCTCTGCCTTGGGTGAATGATTCTTCCGGCAATATTCAGAACAAACCCGAATATGTGCCTGAGGTTAGAAAGAATGGCGTTTTGGTGTCAAACGCCTACTACAAATGGAACGAAACGGACACCACCGGGCTGTCGTGGCAACCTTATCTTCTTTTCATCACAAAGAAGATTTGCGAGGCAATAGGTTATGCCACTGACTTTAGCCCTTGGGAAGATAACGAGGAATACAAATACCTCCTTATCTGCAACACATTGCCCCACGCATGGTACACCCCCCAATTCGCAAGGGCGTTGCCGCATTGGACCGTGGAGGAATATTTCGAGAAACTTGAACTGTTCCTCGCAGGGGAGTTTACCATAGACCACCGGGCCAAGCGCATCTCCTTCAACTTCACCAAAGCCATTCTCAATGCCACCAAGCCGGTGCATTTGGAGAATGTTGTGGAGGAACACTCCACAGAGGTAAAGGTTGAAGAAGACCAGTGCGACTACTCAGTAATGAAAAACCTTGTCTACAAAGAGTGTGACCACGATACGTGGAAATATTACTCTTGCGACTGGTTTATCAAAGGCAATCAATGGAATATCGAGCGTTACAACTCCATGCGCGACCTTATGGAGGCCAATAAAATACACAAGACGTGGGATGGCCGACGTGGTCGTGACTATCGCCCAATCGACAAAATACTTTATGCCGCCGACTGCGATGCCTACTTCATCATTCAGACAGTCAGCCGCAAGATAACCGACATTCGCAGTGTTGGCGGCAGAATGAGGATTTATTTCCAGTACACTTGCAGACTTCGCCCTATAAACCTTTTCGGAGGACGTATAGTCAACGATGAAGATGACGCTGATCAGGAGGAAATAGAATTTGTACCTGTCAGAATTGACGATACCGAGGCGAAGTATGGCCGTTGTATGTTTCTCTCTTTTTCCGGCTACGACGAGGACACCGGGATTGACAGCGAGGATGAGAGCCAATATCCGTTCTTGCAGTCGCAGACCGATGAAGCCCTCAAAGCCGGTGAGAAAGACAAAAAGGCTGAATATTACGACCGCATCTATGTCGGCTTTTGGGATGGCTCACAGAACACGCAGGGCAAACTCCCGTACCCCTGGGTCGAGGACATAATAATAGAGGACGATTGGAGCAACTTCATCTATGCCCACTTCTCCCTACGAATCAACAACCGCCTTGTATCAGACCGTGTGGCGCCCGCAGTCGACCCCAAGCAGAAGACCACCTTCAAATTTCTCTCCGACACCATCCCCGATGTCCGCTCCCTCTACATCATCCGAGGCAAACGCTACATCTGTGAAAAGTTAACTGCGACATTCACAGAAAACGGAATGTCACAGTTAATCAAAGGCATCTTCTACCAGGTGTCGGATTAGGCTCTTTTTCGAGGACGGCCACGCTTGGGCTTATCCATATTTTCTTCGGAAGCGGTTTCCTTGACAAGTCCAAGGGCAATCGCTTCTGCTTTTTCAAGTCCGAAGAATTCGGGAGTTCCGGGCTTTACGACCTCTTTGCCGCCTATCTTGCCATATAGTACCCAATCAAGAACTTTGCGGTTGGCGATGTCAACCTTTTTTATGTCGAAACGAATGTAGATGTTGGTGATACGGTTGCCGTATTCGTGGCCGAGTGCTTCTGCAATGACTTCATTGGGGATGTCGATGCTTGAAGCAATGGTAGCCCAAGAGTGTCGCGCCCAATAGCTTGTGAGTTTCGGGAACAGTGGCTCATATATTTTCTTGCCACCTCTACCCGGCTGCTTGTGCATCGGGCCAATCTTCTGCAACTCCTTGTTCATCTTGCGACGGAAGAATTCATCGTTAGTCCAATGGTCGAGAATGAACAGCAGGTGCTCAGTCCCTTTGTGCTTTTCAAACAAAGCCATTGCCTCCGGCTCGACCTTCATTGAATAAAGGTGGCCTGTCTTGGAACGGTTGAAATCCAATCGTCCGTTTTTCATTTCCGTCAGATTCGCGAGGTCTATCATGTTTACCCCCATGAGGTAAAACGACAAACGGAACATATCAAGGTATTTCACAGCATGTTCCTCGCAAGGAAAGAAGAACAGACGGCGCAGTTCTTCTACTGTCAGCGACCGCTTGGCAGTTTCGACTGACTTAATCTTGAACTTACGAAACGGGTAGTGAGTGGTGATTTCGTTCTCGATGGCATTGTTGAATACAGCCCGGAGGTTGCGAAAATGAACGTTGCGGGCATTTGGACTCGGAGAGGTCTGCGCCATGAAAGAGTTAAAGCTGTGAAGCCAATCGAGGGTGATGTCTTCAAAATGAAGCATCTCTACAGCATCGCCTATGAATGCTCGTATACGGTTGAGCGTGTGCATATAGGTCTCTTTTGTACTGACTTTCTTCGGCTCGATGAATTTCAAAAAGCGTGTGATGAAAAGCGATTCATCTTCCTTCTGCTTCTTCGTCTCAGGCTTCAATTCGGCCATTACGCAGTCACGAATGTCTAAAGCGGACATTTCGCTCAGTCGACCATCGCGCATCAGATTGATGATTACAGCATCAACTTTTTGACGCATTTCACGAATGTAAGCGTTGAGTATGAATTCCTCGGGGTGCTCTTTGATTTTTTCCCTTGCCGAATCCCATTGGTTATGGAATAATCGGACATCCAATGATACATACGAAACCTTGCGATTTTGTGTTATCGCAATCTTCAGCACGGAGGTAGAACCTTCTTTAGTTCGGCGCTCGTCCAAATAGAATTTTGTGCTTGCCATACTTAAAAATGCGAGGCTGACACTTACTCTGTGTGTTTGTACACGCTTCAATGTGCAAACATATGTGCAAACATTTTTCAGCGAACTTGTGCAAACTTCATCATTTTTGTGCAAATATCCTCTTTTTTTAAGCCATTTCGGGCAAGAAGATGAAGAAAAAAGCACTGATTTTATAGGCTTTAAGTCTAATAATCAGTACTTTATCGTTTGGTGGTCCCACTAGGGCTTGAACCTAGGACTCCCTGATTATGAGTCAGGTGCTCTAACCAACTGAGCTATGGGACCGAAAGAACCGGGGTTCTTTGCTTTTGCGGTGCAAAGTTAGTTAGTTTTTTTGAGCTGTGCAAGTATTTGGGGATTTTTTTCTAAAAAAATTTGGTCAGATGTGGTCAAGAAGAAATATGATAGGGGTACAAGGTGAGGGTTAAATGATTATTTTACAGGCGGTTAAAAGGCGCGGGGAAGGAAGTGCTGGTAAAAGGGCATGAAGGGGTTTGTGGTTTCAAAAATTTTTATTAACTTTGCAGAACAAGAGTTAACTTGATGCGATAAACCCGGAGACTCGTAGCTTTGTACTTGAAGGCAGATTTGTCTTAAGGGCAGGTTCGTTTTAGGAACGGATTTGTCAATGACGGCGGATTTGTTTTTGAGGGCAAGGTTAGCGGTAAAAGGAGAATGGCTTCATGGCTCTTAAAGTGGGTAAAAAGCCGTGGAATTAAGGGGTTGAAGCCTACGGATCAAGTGGGTATAAAGCCTATGCATCAAGGGGATAAAGACTATGAGGCAGGTGGGATATAGCCGATGGACTCGGTGTCAGCGTAGTGGCGTGATGCGGGTTCTAAGGTAGTTTTTTATTGTTTAATTTATAATGGGAGGTGAGACCTCCGGTTTGGTATGAAGTTAGAATGTCCGAATTGCCACACTACTTTTCAGGTGGATGAGAATCATTATGCAGCGCTTTTGTCGCAGGTCAAGAACAAGGAATTTGAGTCTGAGCTGAAGCAAAGGATGAAGGAGCTTGCGGAGGTGCAGAAGGCTGAGGCTAAGGCTCGCGACCTTAAGGCGGAAAAGGACCTTGCCGACAAAATGGCCGTCAAGGATAAGGAAATCGGTTGTCTGGCCCGGGAAATTGAGCGTTTAAGGGGTCTTATCGACAATAATGATTTGCAAAAGAAGGCTGACAAGGCTGCTGCCGACGCTGAAATGACGCGTCAGCTGAGTGAGTTGCGGTCGGCCAAAGACAAGGAGATTTCGGAGCTTAGCGGCAAGGTTGATGCCTTGAAGAAGCAACATGAGCTTGATATTGCCAATGAGCGAGGCAAGCTGAAGGATGACATTCATGCCTTAGACAAAGAGATAGCTGACCTCAACTCGCAGCTGAAAGCTCAGAAGTTGGCCTCAGAGAATCATGAGCTGGAACTGAAGGAGCAGCACAAGATACTCATGAAGGCCAAGGATGAGGAGATTGAGCGGTATAAGGACCTCAAAAGCCGACTTTCGACCAAGATGTTGGGCGAGACTCTGGAGCAGCATTGCCAGAATGCGTTCAACCTGGCACGAAGCATGGGTGGCTTCAGGGGTGCTTATTTTGAGAAAGACAATGAGGTAAGCGGCGGCACGAAGGGTGATTTTATCTTCCGCGATTATCTGGAAGGCGAAGAGTGTCTGTCGATTATGTTCGAGATGAAAAATGAGGATGACCGTACGGTCTCAAAGCACCGTAACGAGGATTTCTTTGCCAAGCTCGACAAGGACCGCAGAGAGAAAGGCTGCGAATATGCCGTTTTGGTAACCACTTTGGAAGCCGACAATGAGCTGTATAACGAAGGTATAGTTGATGTGTCGTATCGCTATGAGAAAATGTATGTGATACGCCCTCAGTTCTTCATGGCCATCATCTCGTTGCTAAGCCAGGCGTCGAAGCGTGGGGCTCAGACCATTGTGAGCCTGCGCAAAGAGCTGTCGGTGGCCAAGGCTCAGAGCATAGACATAACACATTTTGAGGAACGTCGCGACAAATTCACAGCTGAGTTTCTGAAACACATCGAGGGTCATTGCAAGAAGCATGATGAAGCGATGACAGCCGTTGACAAGGCAATAGCAGCTGCCGAGAAGCAGATTGAAGCACTGCGCAAAATCAAAGATGTGTTTGAGGCAAGCACGAAGAAGCTGGTGCGCGCCGGCGAGGTGATGGAGAATCAGTTCACGATAAAGAAACTCACACACGGCAATCCGACGATGCGAGCCAAGTTTGACGAGGCACACAAGCAGGCGGCAGCCCAAAAGGATAATTTGCTGAGCGACTAAGAACCTGTAAAATCGACCAATACCCCACTACGTGTAGAAATAGACAGAAGATTACAAAGCCAAGAAGCCATGTTACGCACACTGCTAACGATACTGATGATTGCTACTTTGGCAATTGTCAATGCAAAAGACATAAAGGTGATTGACTCCACAGACAACAGTCCGCTGGCCGGCGCCTCGGTGATTTCGAGCAACGGAATGATTATCGGCATCACCGACAATGAGGGTAAAATCAAAGTTGAGAACCGCGATTTCCCGCTGACTATCCGTTATATGGGTTATCGTTCGGCACAAGCCTCGGCAAAAGATGCCACAATAAGTCTTCAGCCGGAAGATTATGAGCTGCCCGATGTGGTAATCAGCTCAGCCGGAAGGCCTATAACGCGCGTCCAGACATATATGCGCGAATACAGCACAGGCTCAACGCCGACAGACACGCTGCAGCTTTTCAATGAATATGTGGTGGAATATTTTCTTGCCGACGGCAAGGTGAAAGGCTATAGTAAAGGTGATGCAAAGGCTCATGTATTGGCCGTAAGACGCAGGGGGAGAATCTATAAGTCGCCTGATGTTGACAGTGTGATGCAGCCACGACATGAGGATGAAATCAATCTCCTCTCGATGATGAGTTTGGAGGCATACCTGCCAGGCGACAGATTTAAGGAAACGGAGGCTATAAAGGCCGGAGCGAAGTCAGATACCGTGCAGGGCAAGTACTATCCGAAGATTATGTTCAGGAAAAGCAACGGCATCTATGAGCGTGAATATGACGCTCTGGCAGACCATAAGAACCACGTAACGTCGCCGATGATAGCCAAAATTTTCGGCCTGACCATGGACATTGACGAAGCTTCAAAACGTGAGATATACAAGATTGAGGAAGGCGAGGATTATGGCCTTCAGAACTACATTTCGAGTTCGACCACGATATCCTTTTTAGGGCGCGGCAAGATGTTCAAGCGTATTTTCAGCGTTCAGCAGCCAATCAGAATCAACAGCTACATAGAACAGTATCCGGTTGAAATCACGCACCTCACAGTGGAGGAGTACAAAGAACAGAAGGAGCAGAGAAAGGATAAAACAGCGGGGACGATAAAGGTGCAGAAGCCGGAAAGTCTGACACCCTTATCGCCCGCAGTAGAGCAGTTGATTGAACGCGTTGACCGGGAAGTTAAGTAAGGAGAAGTCCTATCCAATACGCTCAGAGGCACATCAATGAGTCCTTATTTGCCGCCAATTACAGACAGGATTGCGTTGGCGATTTGCTGAGGCAGAAGACCATTCTTTTCCTCAAGCTCTTTAACCTTATACTGGTTCTCAAACTGTTTTGCCAATCCGAAATTGAGGCATTTCAGCGCAGAGGCACCCACGGCAGATGCAACCCTTTGGCCGAAGCCGCCGCCTAAGGAGCCATCTTCAATCGTGGCCACAACATCGTGGTTGGCAGCAAGGGAATTGAGCAACTCCGTATCCACGCCTGAGACAAAGCGCGGATTGATGATTGTGGGCGAAATGCCTTCCTTTTCCAACAGAGCGGCTACCTCTTCAGCACGTTTGTAGTAATCGCCGACGCCAATGAGTGCCACCTTGCTGCCGCGACGCGTTACCATGAACTTGTTTAGGGTGGAATAGTCGGAATCCGGCTGATAGTCGGCATGCTCGAAACTGTAAGTAGGGATGCGAACGGCCACCTTGAACTTATCCTGCTCGTAACCCCATTTGAGCATAGCCTCAAATTCCTCAGCATTGGCAGGCGCCAGATAGACCACATCGGGGATTGAGGTAATCATCGGAATGTCCCAGAAGCCCAGATGAGTGAGGTCGGGGATGCCGTTGACACCACCGCCGGCCACTACCATGAGCGAAGCGCCGGGGTTCATGGCCCAGTCTTCCATCAACTGGTCGTAAGTGCGCTGCAGGAAAGTGCCCA
>UMEZ01051029.1_pt1 | contig 13462 bp, 14 predicted proteins | sample 1964841 | NCBI WGS metagenome assembly UMEZ01 (sample SAMEA4836029, study PRJEB28245) | human gut metagenome | biome: gut microbiome; material: fecal sample | place: Denmark | collected 2008 | reverse complement strand
CATGGACCGAGGCCGAAACTTTCATGGAGCAGCTGTTGGCTGCACCGTCGCAGACCATACCGACGATGGCACCGGACATGGTGGCCAGGGCCTTTTCGATGACTGCCAGCGGTTCCTTTTCCGCCAGGAGCCAGGCCATGCCGGCTGCCGCCCCCATGGAAGCCGTGACGGTCGCGCAGAAAGCCGACAGTTTCGGCAGATAGCCGTGAGCGTAGATGGCGACCATGCTGGACAATGCCAGGGCACGCAGGCGTTTTTCCGGTGATGCTTTCAGGAAATCAGCGACGACCGTCACCGGTTCTGTCGCAGCGATGCCCTGATTGCCCGAGCCGGAGTTGGTCATGGCCGGGAAAGCGGCGCCGCCCATGCGGGCATCGGAAGCAGCAACCGTGCGAATCTGGATGCGGTGCGACAAGTCGTCCGAGAGCAGGCCCTTATCGACCATCTGCTGCAGGGTGTAACCGATTTTCAGGCCGTACCGGCCGCTCAGTCCCTCCTGGGAAAGACGGTCGTTGAGCCGTTCTGCTTCTGCTAAAAATTCAATATCCGCCAGCGGCACATGTTCGGCAAAATCGACAATATCTGCCAAGGTCAGATTATGGAGAAAGGTGAGCTTCGGGTCTTCGCCGCCGCCCACTTCGGTGCGGTCGTCGCGCAGGACTTTGCCGTCCTTTTCCATATAGACGATATTCGTATGGTCGTCCGTAATGATTACGCGGACGCGGTGATTTTCACCGTAGACCACGGCTTCCGCATAAAGGACGTGCGGCGTATCGTCTTCGACAGAAACCGTCACCTTGCCGTCAGCGACATACTTCTTGCCCATTTCCACGACGTCTGGCGTGAGCTGCTTCAGGACCTGCAGCCCTGCCGAGGCGTCGCCGCCGAGGGCACCGACAGCGGCCGCAATATAGAGGCCCGGCGTCCCCGTCCCCGGCACCGTGACGCCCATACCGTTCTTCATCAGATTCGCCGAAACGCGGGCATCGATAAAACGCACCGTTTCCCCCAGTTCCCGCGCTGCCGTCGCTGCGGCATAGGCCAAAGCAATCGGTTCCGTACAGCCCGTCGCCGGCGTCACATCCGTTTTAATAATGGCAATCATTTGCTGCCACAATGTCATTTTATCCATTATGCATCCCTGCTTTCTCATCAGTAAATCGTATCACTTTATATTTCTATATTATCATTCTTTTTATGAGAAAACAACATGTGCAGGGATGCCAAAAAATCAAGCTTTTACATTCTTCAATTCATTTTTAAATTCATTGGCTATGGGACTGATTCTGGGCCAATTTTCCAATATTGTATATATAATCGGTTATACATCGAAAAAACGGGGCTTTCAATGCAACAGTTTTGACATATTCTTGCATTTCGTTACTCTTTTTCAACACCTATTGACGTCCCAGCCTCAGCGGCGCTATAGTAAGAACAAGAATAGCGAAAAGGAGGTGTAAACTATGAAGTTCTTGAAAAGCAGTGTCCTCGCCCTGTTCTTCTGCGCCGGTACGCTGACGGGCATGGCTGCAAGTACGGCCAATACGGCCGCGCCTCAGACAGCTGCGGCGGCGCCTGCAGCTGCTGCTTCTGCCGCGACGGCAGCCGCCCAAACGACAGCGGAAAAAGGAGCGTCCAGCGTGCCGACAGACCCCCTGGCCGGCCATACGGGCAAGATCATCGATAAATATTATCTGACCAAGGGCTCGACGTATAACGATGTGACGAGTCTGCTCCAGACTATCGACAGCAAACGGACCGGCCTCGACGAAAAGACACGGCCCTACTATTTCCGCGTCGCCAAGGACCTGACGGACAAATATTTCCGCCGCGTCCAGTCCTATGACCAGAAGACGACGGAAGAAATCGGCGAATACCTCGTCGCCAAAGACAAGAGTTCGGTCTGGCGCATGGACGCGCCCAACGAAGGCATGATTTACGGCAGTGCTGAAAAGATGCTGAAAAAGAACCGCCTTATCATTTATCCGAAATACCTGGCCCTCGGCAGCAAAGGCATCGTCGCCCTGCAGACGCCGGGAAATGTGCCCTACACCTTAAAGGCGAAGAGCCTCAATGAAGCGGTCGCTAAAATCGGAGACGACAACAGCATCATCCCCGTCAAGACCGGACAGGCCGACATCCTGGCGGACGTCACGGTCGGCGACATCAGCGAATCCGGATCAAGCCGCATCCACGTCGTCACCCAGGCCGACCTGGAACGCATGGCCTACAACGCTTACATCCAGCAGCTCTACCTCGACACCTATTGGAACTGGGGCTGGGGCGGCCCTTTTTTTAACGACTGGGGCTGGCACAGACCGCCACCGCCGCCGCACAGACACGGCCATCGTCCGCCGCCGCGGAGATGATGATCGTTCGTCGTTGGGGATGCGCCTTGCGGCGCCGCAGTCCACAGTCCGCAGTCCGGAAAATCGTTCATCGTTCATCGAGCGCCTGACGCCGCCGCTGTGAATCCTGTGCATAGCCGCTTCAGCGTAGGGGTCGCCACGTGAATGCTCCTACACGGGATAACAAATAACTCCAAATGCAAAAAAACGAGTGCATCATGGTTCCAGAATCATGATGCACTCGTTTTTTTAATTTCCCTGGAAAAAGCACCCCCTCAGTCTGCCTGTGGCAGCCAGCTTCCCTATTAGGGGCACCTTTCTGCGCTACCGAATCTATCCACTAAAAACTACAAACTGCAAACTATCTTTTACACCAGATGCTTCGGCACGGAGGACACGGCGCCTTCGAGGCTTTCTTTTTCTGTCTTGTAGAGGCGCGCGGCGATTTCGTCGACTTTGTGGGTCAGCCACATGTAGGCCGTCGTGCCTTTGCGGTAATCGGCTTCGGCGTACATGTCGATGCGGCCGTCTTCGCGCAGCTGTTCGACCTGGCGGAAGGCCTTGCTGTTCCCTTTGGGATAAATAGCAAAAGTCGAGCCGCCGAATTTCTTGACCACCGAAAAGGCCGGCACATCGCTCGGTCCGTCGGCGATGTAGATCATGTTCGGGAAGGCCACGCGGCGCAGGGCATCGGACATCTTGGCGTTGACGTCGATTTCCGGATGCTGGGGCACGCCTTTATTGATTTCAAAAAGGGCCCGCGTCTTCGTCGTGTTGTCGATAGTGTAGCCCACTTCGCTGATGATCTTCTGCTTCTTTTCATCCAAGCCTTCGATGAGGTCGCAGCCCCAGATGGCCTCGACATAGGGCCGGATGGCCGAGCCTTCGATGATGGCCGACATGCCCGTACTGACGATGTAGTGCTCGACGCGAATGTTATACTCCCGATACTGGGGATTTTCCTCGACGACGCGCTGCAGTTCCCGGAAGATTTCCGGCACGCCCTGATAATACTTCTGCTTCTGGCCGAAGGTGCGCAGCTTTTCATTGTTCAGGCCCTGGAAAATGCCCGCCTTCGTGTCCTTGATGAACTGGTTAAGGTAAATCGTATCGGCATTGACCTTGACGCCTTCTTTGGCATAGCGTGCCGGCAGGGCATTGACTTTCTCCCAGAATTTCGTCTTGTCGATATGGTATTCCTCGAAAATCGGGTCCTGCATATTTCCGTCAATCAGGGTCTTGTCAAAATCCCAAATCACAGCAATGACATTCTGCATCGTGCTCCCTCCCCGCTTTGCAAAGGTCAAATTATCAAAAGGAAAAGGTATCCTTCAGGCCCAGCCATTTCTGGTCTTTGTCGCTCAAATTGAGGGGCGTGCCGTCCGTAAGCGCATAGCCTGCCGCACTCGGCGTCCCCTGATAAGTGCCCGTCAGCTGGGGCCATTCGATGCCGATTTCCGGGTCGTTCCAAGCCATGCCGCCTTCATCGTTGGGATGCCAGAAATCATTGACCTTATAGCAAAATTCCGCTACGTCACTGAGGACCAAGAAGCCATGGGCAAATCCTTCAGGAATGAGGAACTGCTTCTTGTTTTCTTCCGTCAATTCGACGCCATACCACTTGCCATAGGTCTTGGAATCACGGCGCAAATCGACAGCTACGTCAAAGACACTGCCGCGGACGGCACGGACGAGTTTGCATTGAGGGAAATGCTTCTGGAAATGAAGTCCCCGAAGTACGCCTTTAGTGCTCATGCTCTGATTATCTTGAACAAAATTGATATGGAATCCCGCTTCTTCCATATCCTTCTGATTATACGTTTCCATGAAATATCCACGGCCATCGCCATGGACCGTCGGCGTAATAACACAAAGCCCGTCAATACCGCCTACATTCTTTTCAACCTGTATCTGACCCATTGTTGTATCTCCCTTCATGCTGTTCTTTTTATTATAACATATTCAAAGCGAGTCCTGGCCCTCCAAATACCGCTTCAAGGCATCTTTCCAATCGGGCAAAGGCCGGAAGCCGTTGGCAACGAGTTTGCTTTTATCCAATCGGGAATTGGAAGGACGTTTAGCTTTGGACAGGCCGTATTCTTCTGTCGTGACAGGAATGACTTTCGTCGTATAGCCGGCTTGGCGATAGATTTCACAGGTAAAATCATACCAAGAAATATACCCGCCTTCATTGGTCGCATGGTAATAACCGTATTTGTCGCTTTCCATCATATCCACCAACAGCCGGGCCAAATCAAAAGTATACGTCGGCGTTCCAATCTGGTCATTGACGACGCGGACCGTATCATGAGTCTTACCGACATTGAGCATGGTTTTGACGAAATTCTTGCCATTCTGACCGAATACCCAGGCAATGCGGACGATGAAATATTTTTTCAGCGTCTGTGATACAGCCAATTCCCCTTCCAGCTTCGTCTGACCATAGACATTGAGGGGCTGGTAATCCTTGCAATCCGGCTGCCACGGCTCCGTCCCCTGACCGTTGAACACATAATCCGTACTGAGATAGAGCATCTTGCAGTCCAGTTCTTTGCAGACATCGGCAATATGCTGCGTCCCGCCGGCATTGACGGCCCGGACCTGATCCACTTTGTCATCATCTTCGGCCAAATCGACAGCCGTCCAAGCCGCACAGTGAATGACCGCATCGGGCTGCACATCCGTTATGACCCGCCGTACGGCATCAGCGTCGGTAATATCCAAAGACACATACGGCGCCGTCGTCACTGCCGTCCCATCAGCCATCCCGCTGTACACCGCCTTTGAACCACTGCCCACGGCTATATGCCCGCGGCGGATCAATTCATTCATCACATCATGACCCAGCTGGCCATTCACACCCGTTACCAAAACCTTCATAGGATATGCTCTCCCTCCATGCATTTTTTTATCATAACGTTTCCCTGTAGGGGCGACCACGTGGGGCGCCCGCCTTAGTCAATGTCGAGTTTGATTTGAACTGTTGCCCGTTCCAGCAACCGTCTTGTGTCTTCCGTTGGTCGGCACCTGACGGGCTGAAAAGGCTTTGGGACGGCCCCTACAGCTTACCCCCGGCTTCCATACATCTTCTGATAATACTGCTGATATTCTCCGGAAATGATGGGCTGCCACCAATCTTCGTGGTCCAAGTACCACTGGATCGTCTTTTTGATGCCGTCGGCGAATTTCGTTTCCGGCAGCCAGCCGAGTTCGTTATGGATTTTCGTCGGGTCGATGGCATAGCGCCGGTCGTGGCCTTTGCGGTCCGTGACGTGGTGGATCAGGCTTTCGGGTTTGCCCAGTTCTTTGCAAATCAACTTGACGATGTCGATGTTCCGCATTTCATTGTGGCCGCCGACATTGTAGACTTCACCGACGCGGCCCTTCTGGAGAATGAGGTCGATAGCCCGGCAGTGGTCTTCGACGTAGAGCCAGTCGCGGACATTGAGGCCGTCGCCGTAGACCGGCAGGGGCTTGTCGTGGAGGGCATTGATGATCATCAGGGGAATCAATTTTTCCGGGAAATGATAGGGTCCGTAGTTATTTGAGCAGCGGCTGATGGTCACAGGCAGGCCGTAAGTGCGGTGATAGGCGAGGACGAGGAGGTCTGCCGAAGCCTTGGAGGAGCTGTAGGGACTCGACGTGTGGATGGGCGTCGTTTCCGTGAAGAAAAGGTCCGGCCGGTCGAGGGGCAAGTCACCGTAGACTTCGTCCGTCGAAACCTGATGATAACGCTGGATACCGTACTTGCGGCAGGCATCCATGAGGACCGCCGTGCCCATGATATTCGTTTCCAAGAAAATCGCCGGGTTCTCAATGGAGCGGTCGACATGCGATTCCGCCGCAAAATTGACGACCACATCAGGATGTTCCTCTTCAAAGAGCTGGTACACAGCCTGACGGTCACAGATATCGGCCTTGACAAAACGGAAATTCGGCAGCGCCATCACCGGTGCCAAAGTCGACAAATTCCCGGCATACGTCAACTTATCCAGACAAATCACCCGAAAATCCGGATGCGCCTTCAGCATATGAAAAACAAAATTAGAACCGATAAAACCGGCACCGCCGGTAATGATTAGTTTCATGGTGAGTATTTTCCTCTTTTCTCGTGACAACATTATTCTCCAAATATATAAGGTTTGCCGTGGTTCGCGCGTCAATCTTTAAGGAATCGCCCTTCTGCTACTTTTTTGAGATATGCGCCATATGGGCTCTTACCATACTTCACGGCGCTTTGCATGAGGGTGTCTTTGTCGATCCAGCCGTTTCCGTAGGCGATGTCTTCTAAGGCTGCGATCTGGATGCCCGCTCTGGTTTCTACGGCTTTGACGAAGTTCGACGCTTCGCTCAGGCTGCCGACGGTGCCCGTGTCAAGCCAGGCGTAGCCCCGTCCCAGGGTGACGACGTTGAGCTGTCCTTTTTCCAGGTACATCTTGTTGAGGTCCGTGATTTCCAGTTCGCCCCGCGCCGACGGTTTGACCTGTTTGGCGTAGTCACAGACGTTCTTGTCATAAAAATACAGCCCCGTGACGGCATAGTTCGTCTTCGGCTGCTGCGGTTTTTCTTCAATGGAAATGGCCTTGCCCTGTTCGTCGAATTCGATGACGCCGAAGCGTTCCGGATCATCGACGTAATAGCCGAAGACCGTTGCCCCTTCCGGATTCGACGCAGCCTGCTGCAGATGACGCGTCAAACCGGCACCGTAGAAGATATTGTCGCCCAGGATCATGGCGCACGGTTCTCCGTCAATGAATTCTTCTCCCAAAATAAAGGCCTGCGCCAGACCGTCCGGTGAAGGCTGCACCTTATAGCTCAAATGGATGCCGTAGCGCGAACCGTCACCCAAAAGGCGTTCGAAATTCGGCAAATCCGTCGGCGTCGAAATAATCAGAATATCCCGGATGCCTGCCAGCATCAGCGTCGACAACGGATAATAAATCATCGGCTTATCATACACCGGCAAAAGTTGCTTTGAAGTCACCATGGTCAGCGGATAGAGCCGTGTCCCGCTGCCGCCTGCCAATACAATCCCCTTCAAGAAAATCACTCCTCGTAAAAAATTCAACAATTCATTATACCAAAAAAGGGATTGTCACACAAAGTGACAGCCCCTTTTAAGCTGCAACCTTTTACGGCTGCGGGATATGCTGAGCCAAGTCTTTGGTCATTTCGATGTGTTCGAAGTATTTGTGCGACTTCCACAGGAGCGAACTAAAGGCGCTGAAGATCAGGCGGAAGCGGAAATGCTTGAAGCTGATCGGGCCTTCGAACATGGGCACGCGGTCCAGGTCATAAGGATCATCCCAGGGGAAATCACGGCCCGTTTCGACGGTGAAGGCGTAGCGGTAGCCGGCGCCTCTCGTTTCTTCCATGACCATATCATTGTATTTGCCTTCCGGGAAGGCGATGAACTGACAGGGTTTGCCCGTTTCCTGTTCGATGATGTTCTTCGAATCCTGCAGCTCGTGGCGCACACCGGCGCGGTCGAAGCTGGTCAGTGGCTTGTGGCTCATCGTATGGGAGCCGAATTCCATACCGTCGGCGGACATTTCGTGGACCTGGTCCCAGGTCAGGTAGCCCGGCGTATTCATCAGGTTGATGATCAGGAAAATCGTGCCGCGCATGTTGTATTTCTTTAAAATCGGATAGGCATTTTCATAGTTGTCGACGTAGCCGTCATCGAAAGTAATGAGAACCGGCCGGTCCGGCAGGTCGCCTTCGCCGCGCATGTAGGCGTCGAACTGTTCCAGCGTAATAGAATGATAGTCGTTGTCATGCAGGTATTTCATCTGTTCGTCGAAATTTGCCGGCTTCATGGTCAGGACAGTGTTGAATTTATTGTTGACCTGATGGTAGTTGAGGACCGGCACGCCCGTAAGATGATAGTTCGTCGAACCGAAGTACCAAAAAGCAAAGACACCGATGAGGAGGACCAGGACGGTAAGCAGGACGCCGACGATCCATGAGCATATTTTTTTCACCATAAGACTTCCTTTATTTTCTTGCATTTTCCATGGTCTTCTGGAAATTATTCTCTGTCAGCCATTTTTCGTCGTCCTTTTCCAGGGCTTCTTTTAATTCTTTGAGACAGATATTTTCCATGTTGATGGTTTCCACCGTCGTTGTCATGTATTTCGTTTCTTCATACATGTAGTCGTCCAGTTCTTCCTTGACCAGGACATCCTTCAGGGAAAAGAGGATATCCTCCGATTCCTGCTGGATGAGGAGCAAATCTTCCCAATGTTTGTATTCTTCTTCCGTAAGGACGAATTCGCCGTACATATCGGTCTGCAGCTGTTCCGAGGAACAGACGATCTGCTTGGCGTAATCCACTCCCGTCGAGCGGTCGTAGACGTGGAGCTCACGGTTTTCTCCATTGACACTAACGCGCATGGCGTACACCTCCGCTTGAGTTTAATCAAAGTACATACAACCCCTATTATACAGGATTCTGAGAATACGTAAAGTGTTTTTTATGGGAAAAGGGATTGCCCCATGCAGGTCTTCCCCATCATGCAACAGCCCCTTTTACTTTATTGTTTAATGTTGAAGGTTTGATGTTTGATGTAAAAACAAAAAAAGAGGCTATGCATGCAGAGTCAACGTCTGCATGATAGCCTCTTCAACTGCGTATTTACGCTTCTACAGGGTATACGCTTACTTTGCGGTTGTATTTACCAGCGCGTTCGAAAGCGACTTTGCCTGCGGCTTTAGCGAACAGGGTATCGTCTTTGCCGATACCTACGTTCGTGCCCGGATGGAAGTGCGTGCCACGCTGGCGAACGATGATGTTGCCGGCTTTAACGATAACGCCGTCATGGCATTTTACGCCAAGGCGTTTGGATTCGCTGTCACGGCCGTTACGCGTGGAGCCTGTCCCTTTTTTATGAGCGAAAAGCTGTAAGTTGAAATTGAACATTCCGTCCACCTCCTGACGTCTATGAGTCGAGTACGACGTATTCTCCATACTGCCGTACAATTTGTTCCAAACCTGATACCATGGTCCCTAAGATGATCTGTGACGCGTCACAGGGTTCGGGGACCCGTACTGATAAGAAGCCATCGTTTACTTCATACGGTACGTCTTCTGAAGCGTACTGCATGAGACCCAACAAGGCTGTCTGCGACAATGCCGAAACGGCGGCACAAACGATATCGCTGCCGGCTTCGTCATAATCGGCATGGCCTTTTATGGTAAAGCCCGTGTAGCGGTCTTTCTTATCGCGATGCATCGTAACGGTAATCATTAGCCTTCAATCTTTTCGATTGCAACTTTCGTGAACGGCTGACGATGGCCCTGACGACGACGGTAGTTGGATTTTGCTTTGTATTTGAAAACGAGGACTTTCTTTTCTTTGCCCTGAGCCAATACTTTTGCAGTTACTTTAGCGCCTTCAACAACGGGAGTACCTACTTTAACATCACCGTCGTTAACGACTGCCAATACCTGGTCGAATACTACGTTGGAATCAACATCGGCATTCAGTTTTTCGACAAAAATGTTGTCGCCTTCCTGGACACGATACTGTTTTCCGCCTGTTTTGATAATAGCGTACATGAGTGACACCTCCTCATCAATATACTCGCTGAATACGGCGTCCCGAAACGGGAACTTGCGAGCCTCTCCACGCGGCTTATCCATAGCCACTTATGCTACGACTTCCCTAATATACCATAGATTGGGTGTTATGTCAACGAGAAATTTCGAAGCAGAAAGGCTCCCTTAACAGGGGAGGCTTTCGCTAACTGCAGACAGTAAAAGAGCTGCCGCTTTATACGACAGCTCTTTTCGCAGTTCGTTTGGCGTGGTCCGTTTGCCGAACCGCGGCCTGCGGTGTTTTTCACGGCAAACGATGAACGACCCACGACAAACGGCTTTTAATTCCCATTATGATTGAAGTAGTCGGCCAGGCCTTTGACGATGCTTTCAGCGAAGTTCTGCTGCTGCGCGTCGGAGTTGAGGGCCCGTTCTTCACCGGGGTTGGAGATGAAGCCCAGTTCCAGAAGGGTTGCCGGCATGTTGGTGTGCAGGAGGACGTAGAAGTTTGCCGTCTTGACACCGCGGTCCGGGAAGTTCGTGGCTTTCATGTTCTGCAGGTGGATATAATTGGCCAGGCCGTAGTCATACGGCGTCTTGCTGTTGTAATAGGCCGTAACGCCGCCGGCAGAGGGCGAATCGAAGGAATCGATGTGGATGCAGACGAAGACGTCCGCTTTGGCCGCATTAGCGATGTTGCAGCGGGCCTGCAGTTCTTCGACGGCACCGTCATAGGGCGCATAGACGTCGACGTCCGTCGTGCGGGTCATGACGACGTTGGCACCGGCAGCACTGAGGAGGGATGCGACCTTCTTGGAAATGGCCAGGGTGACATCTTTTTCTTTAGAGTACGCACCGAGGGCACCGGAGTCGGATCCGCCGTGGCCCGGGTCGATGGCGATGGTCTTGCCCTGGAGGCCTTTAGTCAGGCTGTAGGTCTTGCTGCTGCTGTAGGCCGGGACACTTGAAGCAGGCTGCTTATTGGCCGGATTCCAGCGCGAGTTCGTCTTACTCGTATTGCCGTTCTTGATGCCGATATTCGTATCGCCCCAATGGCGCCACTGCTTGACCTTGCCCGATTTGTCGTTGACGTCGATGACGACGCGGCTCGAATTCTTGTTGCCTGTGACACCGGGCAGGGTGAAGACCTTGAGGTCGTTCTTGGTGACGGCCTGCGGCACTTTAATGGTCACGTCCGTACCGCTCGAGCGCGTTTCCAGGGTCAGGCGGGAAACGACGTTGCCGTTCGGCTTGTACGTCTTGGGAACATTCTTAGCGACTCCCGTATTCGGCAGAGTGACGAATACATATTCACCGGAGTTGTCAATGTACAGTTTCGGATTGACTTTGCCGCTGACATCGAGGACCGTCCGGACAAATGGCGTATTAGCATCGGTTCGCGTCGCCGTGCGCACATTCGTGATTTCCGGTTTCGCCGCAGCGTGGGCCGATACGAACGGTATCAGGCAGACGAGCATGACGAGCGGAAGTATCCATAGTTTTTTGAACACAATATCTTCTCCTTTGCGACTTCGAATCTAAACAACTCATTTATTATACAACTATTACGGGAGGCTTGGCAATTCTTTTTCTGTTTGTCGTGAGGACAAAAAAGAAAGGGCTGCCGCATGAAGCGACAAGCCCCTTCAGTTTTTAGTTCATAGTTTTTAGAATAAGAAGTTGACTTCTACGTCCGTGAATTCATCGGGATCATCGGAGCCGTGTTTTGCTTCTGTAGCAAATGTCTGGGCAGCCGTGAGGACGACGTTCTTAGCGAGGGTGTAGTCGATGCCGACGCCCCAGGATTTGACATTGTCGAGGACGCTGTCATCACGCCAGGAGTTGGTCGCACCGCCGAGGAGAGCGCCTTTGTCGGAATTGATGTATTCAACCCAGGCATCCCAGGAGCCACGAGCGTCGCTGTCAGCGGAACCGTAAGTCAGTTTTCCTATCCATACTTCCGGATCTTTCGTATCCCCTGCTTCAAGGTAGCTATTGTTGCTGTTGATTTTTTCATAGTTAGCCAAAGCGTTCCATTTGCCGAAGTTGAGGCTGGCATAAGCACCCCAGAGGTCATCCGCAGCGAAGCCGTCGCCATACTTTTCATCACCTTCGCCGCCAGCTACGGTGAAGTCATTATAATAGACGCCGACTGCCGAACCGGCTGCCCGGCCACCGCCGAAGAAGCCTTCTAATTCGCCATAACCGGTCTTGACGCCATCCATGTCATCAGTACCAGCGATGTCGCCGGCTTTGAATTTACCATAGCCAGCCGTAGCTGCGAAGTGGTCGTTCGTATATTTCAATTCAGCCCGGTCAAAGACGTCACCGTACTGGAAGCCGTAAGCGTTTTCACCGCCCAGGACATACGTATCGGTACGGCCGACGCTGAGATTCCAGTGATCGCCGCCGAAGTTGTAGTCGACTTTAGCGTCATCTGTGAAGATGTTCTTGTTGTCGCTTGCTGCGCCGTTATCAGCGAAGTTGATGTCATCCGTGCTGATGCCATACGTTACGGTCGTGCGGTCATTGACTTTGGCGTTGGCGCGGACGCGGACGCGGTAATCCCAAGAAGCATCATTCTTATAGCCAGCTCCATCGTTCCCGTTCGATTCGCCGGAATCCTGGTGCTGGAAACGGATACGGGCATCGCCGCTGAGTTTGACGTTACCGACGCGGTTTTCAAGGGCACTGACGCGGACACCGAGGTTGTTCAGTTCATCGGCATATTCGTCAGCCAGTTTGTTGATCAAGGCGCGCTGTTCGACAGAAGCTTTGTCCATGTGGGCCATGGCTTTGGCTACCATTTCAGCGGCTTCATAACGGGTGATGTTGCGGCTGCCCTGGAAATAGGAGCCGTCAACGCCCTGGATGATGCCGGCATCAGCGAGTTCGACAACGGATTTGTAAGCCCAGCTGTCGCTCGGTACGTCGACGAAGGGGTTGGCTGCAAAAGCGCAGGCAGCGCCGACAGCCATCATAGCGGCTAAGGATGTAACGATTTTCTTTTTCATCAATAGGACCTTCTTTCTCTTTGTTCAAACCGGCAGTGCCCTGAAAAAGAAGGCCTCCCCCTACCCGCTGCGGCGAGTCTTCCTAGTTTCCTCTCGCATGGAATAAGGATTCACCTAAATTTTCGTTGCCCTGCACAAGTTTGTTACAATAAGTACACACTTATTATACATATTATGATATTAGTTGTCAATATCGTATAAGGAATTCGTTTGCCGTGAAGGTTTGAAATTTATGGAAAACTTCGTCAAACGAACCACGCCAAACGAGCCAAAAAAAAAGCTGCCGCTTTATGCGACAGCTTTTTTTTCACATCATTCATTTGTAGGCGGTTTGTATTTCGGCGACATGGGATTGGTCTGGGGCGTGAGGTTCTTCATGCGGCCCAGTTGTTCGCTCTTGTCGTTGAAGTACGTATGCAGTGTGAATTCGGCCATTTCCGAAAGCGGTTCATCGAGGAAGGCTTCGTAGAGTTCTTCGATTTCCGGGTTCTGCCAGCTGGCCTTGACGTCCGTGTCGTCGTCGCTCTTGTAGATGGAGGCGATGCGGGCTTCCTGGACTT
>UMEZ01006628.1_pt1 | contig 13682 bp, 15 predicted proteins | sample 1964841 | NCBI WGS metagenome assembly UMEZ01 (sample SAMEA4836029, study PRJEB28245) | human gut metagenome | biome: gut microbiome; material: fecal sample | place: Denmark | collected 2008 | reverse complement strand
ACCTTGGCAAGGTGATGCTCTACCACTGAGCTACTTCCGCATGTCTGTTGCTTCCTGTTTCAGAAGACTTGATTATAATACCAAATCTACAGCGTTCTGTCAAGAGATTTTTTACAAATTCTTTAATTTAGCGCCAAAAGGCGCCGTTGGCCGCAGTCCGCAGTTAGGAATCCTTCCCTATCAGGGGAGCCTTTCCCGGACTGCGGACGGCGAACGGCGCGGCCGTCAGGCCGCTACTCCACTACTTTCGCTTTGAACACTAACGCCACGTCGGCGTCGGAGCAGCAGAATTCGGCTTCGCCTTCGGTCTGGCCCGGAAGTGTCCCGCCGTAGCGCAGGATATCGACGTACGGGAAGGCGCAGTGCATGGCCATGGGACAGACCTTGCCCCGGTCCGTATCGTAATCAAAGGTTTCGCCAACATGATGGCCGCGGTGGCAGCCCATCTTCCCCAACTTGCCCGTAATCGTCAGCTCGATTTTCGGGCGCTTGCCTCTTGCCATGGGTGTGTTCCCCCTTTTACATCAAACATCAAACAATCTTCTCGCATTTTCCGTTGTGATTCTTGCTACTTCTTCCACATCAAGTCCGCGCAGATTGGCGATTTCTTCGGCTACGTAGCGGACGTAGGCCGGTTCGTTGCGCTGGCCGCGATGGGCCTGGGGCGTCAGGTACGGACAGTCCGTTTCGATAAGCATGCGCTCTAAGGGCAGGTGCGAGGCGACGCGCTTGGCCCGCTTGGAGTTCGGATAGGTCAAAGGCCCGTCGAAGCCAAAGTAGAAGCCCATGCGCAGGAGTTCGTCCGTCATTTCCAGACTGCCCGAATAGCAGTGGAAGACGCCGCGGATGCCTTTGCCGTACTGGCGCAGGATGTCCAGCGTATCGCCGTGGGCTTCCCGGTCATGGATGATGATCGGCACGTCGAGGTCGACAGCGAGCTTGACCTGGTCGATGAAGACTTTTTTCTGGATCTCCCGCGACGGTTCCGGCCAATGGTAGTCGAGGCCGACTTCGCCGACGGCGACGACTTTCCTTTCCTCTTTCAGCCACTGGCGCAGCTGATCCAGATCGCCGTCTTTGGCCTTGGCCGCTTCTTCGGGATGAATGCCGACGGCCGCATAGAGACCGTCATGTTCTCCCGCCAGAGCGATGCACTGGGCCGACGTTTCCATATCCGTCGCCGGACAGATCATGAGGCCCACGCCGGCAGCGGCCGCCCGCTTAAAGACGGCCTCTCTGTCTGCGTCATAGGCGCTGTCATTGACGTGGCAATGCGTATCGAAGAGCATTAGCGGACCCGGCTTCCCGGTGCCATGCCGTCGACGAAGGCGACTTTCAGGTTGTCGTTGCCGTCGGAAGCGGCGAGGAGCATGCCGTACGATTCAACGCCGCAGAGTTTGACCGGTTTCAAATTGGTGACGACGATGACGCTGTGGCCGATGAGGTCTTCCGGTTTATAGTAGAGGGAAATGCCGCTGACAATCTGGCGCGTTTCCGTACCGAGGTCGATCTGCAGTTTCAGGAGTTTCTTCGCTTTCTTTACTTTTTCACAGGCTACGATTTTGCCGACGCGGAGGTCACTCTTGGCGAAATCGTCAATCGTGATTTCCGGCTTCGTCGGTTCTTTAGCAGCCGGGCAGGCCTGAGCGGCTTTCTTTTCTTCTTCCGCTTCAGCCACTTCTTCCTTCAAGTCATAGCGCGGGAAGAGAGCGCGGCCTTTGCAGACTTTCGTATCTGCCGGATAGCGGCCCCATTCCTGAGCAGACGCCAAATCAGCGTCCTTGAAGTCGCCGAGGCCGAGCTGCTGCCACATTTCTTCGGCGCTGGCCGGGATGAAGGGGCTGACTAAGGTGGCGATGATGCGCAGGGCTTCGAGGAGGTTGTAGAGGACCGTCTGCAGGCGCTGTGCCTGGGCGTCGTCTTTGGCCAGGACCCACGGCGTTGTTTCGTCGATGTACTTATTGCTGCGGCGGATGAGGGCCCAGACATCATTGATGGCGTCGTTGATCTTCATGTCGTCCATATAGGTTTCGAAGCGTTTCGCCGTTTCGACAGCGCAGTTGGCCAAGTCGTCGTCGACGGCTTCTTTGACGGTCGGACCGGCAGCGATGCCGCCTTCGTATTTTTCGACCATAGCCAGGGTACGCTGCAAGAGGTTGCCCAAGTCGTTGGCCAGATCGGAGTTGATGCGGTTGATGAAGGAAGGCAGAGAGAAGTTGCCGTCCTGGCCGAGGCGGATTTCCTTGAGGAGATAGTAACGCAGGGCATCGGCACCGTAGCGGTCGATGAGGGGAATCGGGTCGACGACGTTGCCCAAGGATTTACTCATCTTGGTACCATCGACGATGAGCCAGCCGTGACCAAAGACTTTCTTCGGCAGGGGCAGGCCGCAGCTCATGAGCATGATCGGCCAGATGATGCTGTGGAAGCGGACGATTTCCTTGCCGACCAGGTGCAGGTCAGCCGGCCAGAATTTCTTGAACTTTTCCGGATCATCGAGATAGCCTGCAGCCGTGACGTAGTTGACCAAGGCGTCGAACCAGACGTAGACGACGTGTTTCGGATCCCAGGGGACCTTGATGCCCCAGTCAAAGGACGTACGGGAGACGCAGAGGTCTTCGAGGCCGCTCTTGACGAAGGAGATCATTTCATTGCGCCGCGATTCCGGTTGGATGAAGTCCGGGTTTTCGTCGATGAATTTCAGCCAGCGGTCAGCGTATTTATTCATTTTCAGGAAGTATGCTTCTTCCGAGACGAGTTCCAGCGGACGGCCGCAGTCCGGGCAGACATGTTTGCCTTCGGGCAGCTTGTTTTCCGGCCAGAACGTTTCGCACGGCGTGCAGTACCAGCCCTTGTATTCGCCTTTATAGATGTCGCCGTTGTCGTAGGATTTCTGCATCAGGGCCTGGACGACTTTTTCATGGCGTTTTTCCGTCGTGCGGATGAAGTCATCATTGGAGATGTTCAGTTTTTTCCAGAGCTGCTGGAAGAGGGCGACGATTTCGTCGACGTATTCAATCGGTTTGACGCCTTTTGCTTCGGCTGCACGCTGGATCTTCTGGCCGTGTTCATCAGAGCCGGTCAAGAAAAAGACGTCGTCGCCGCGCAGACGGTGGAACCGTGCCAGCGAGTCGGCAATGGTCGTGCAGTACGTGTGCCCGATGTGAAGTTTGGCACTTGGATAGTAAATAGGTGTTGTAATGTAATACTTTCTTTTTTCAGACATGGGATTTTCCTCCTATACCGGCAAATGAGCCGGGTGTTATAAACTAAGCGCAGCCTGGTATACACTACGTTTGGGCACACCGCACCGTCTGGCGACAGTCCGGATAGCTTCTTTTTTATCGACGCCCTGATCCATCAGTTCCCGGACCAGGGACGCATAATCAACGTCGCCGGCAGCAGCCGCTTCGGCAGCAGGTGCCGCCCCTTCGACGAGAATGACGAATTCACCGCGGCTGCCTTGTTCGGCAAGGTCCCGGCGAAGTTCACTGATCGTGCCGCGCAGATACTGTTCGTATCGCTTGGTCAGTTCCCGGCAGAGAACGGCGCGGCGGTCGCCCAGGACCTCCAGCATTTCTCCTAAGACTTGCTGGATGCGGTGCGGCGCTTCATAGAAAATGAGCGTCCCTTCATAGTTCTTGACCGATTCCAGGACGGGCAGGCGGTGCTTCTGAGTCTTCGGCAAGAAGCCGACAAAGGTGAAGCGCGTCGTGTCCATGCCGGAGGCAATGAGGCCTGTCAGGCCGGCATTGGCCCCGGGCAGGGGCACGATGGGGATATCCGCTTCCAGGGCCAGGCGGACCATATCACTGCCGGGATCGCAGATAGCCGGCATGCCGGCATCGCTGACCAGGGCGATCATCAGTCCGTCCTTCAGCTTTTCGATGAGCTGGGGCCCCTTTTCGGCCTTATTATGTTCATGATAGCTGGTCAGGGGCGTATCGATATCATAGGCCATGAGCAGCTGTTTCGTATGACGCGTATCTTCGGCGGCGATGAGGTCGGCCTCGCGGAGACAGCGCACCGTGCGGTACGTAATGTCCTCCAGATTGCCGATCGGCGTCGGACAAAGATAGAGCGTCCCTTTTTGAAAAATTTCTGGCATTGTTTCTCCTCCAAAATCATGAACATGGGATTCCCACAAGCGGGCGCCCCACATGGGCGCCCCTACAGCTTCCCGTACAGCTTATTCACGGCATCGCTGTAGCTGCCATCCTGGTTGTGGACGATAAGGGGCGGCAGGACTTCCAGTCCTTTGCTGCCGCCGCGGATGCCTTCGACAAGGAAGAGTTTGGCTTTCTTGTCAGGCCGGCCGTGGACCAGCTGCAGGACCTTCGGTTCGATATCATGAGCGCGCATGGCTTCCAGGATATCCGCCAGGCGTTCCGTGATATGGACCATGCGGAAGCGGCCGTGGTACTTGAGGGCGTATTTCACGGCGTCCAGGACATCGTCCAGGGTCGCTGTCTCTTCGTGGCAGGCACGGCGGATGCCGTCGACGTCACTGTAAGCGCCGCGGCTCTTTTCGCGGTACGGCGGGTTGGCATAGACGGCGGCGAAAGCGCCGCTGGCCGACCATTCACGGATCTGGCGGTAATCGCCTGCGACGATGCGGATGCGGTCGTCCCGGCCGTTGAGGGCCACATTGCGGCGGGCAATATCGGCCATGACGGGATTCAGTTCGACCGCCGTCAGGTCCTTGGCGCCTCGGGCCGTCAAAATCAGGGGAATGGCCGCCGTGCCGGTGCCCAGGTCGAGAGCCGGACCGTGCGGTACGGCGCCGAAGTGGGCCAAAAGGACCGTATCGAGGGAAAAGCAGAACTGGTCGTCGCGCTGGATGACTTTCATGCCGTCCAGGACGAGGTCGTCCAGCCGTTCGTGGGGGCCGAGCTTAATGTTCATGTTCCGCTTCCCCGACATCGGACCAGGGCACGTTGATATTGTGGCCCGATTCGAGCTGGACCTTGACCGTATGGTCTTTCATGTGGACGCGCAGGACCGTGCCCACGCCTTCATCGGTCATGACCCGTTTGCCCACGGCCGGCGGCTTTTGCTGTTCGCAGTTCTTCTGCTGGCAGTTGCTGCATTTCAGTTCGCCCGACGTATAGAGCTGGTTTTCATAGCGCAGGCAGCACATGAGGCGGCCGCAGATGCCGGAAATCTTCGTCGGGTTGAGGGACATGCCCTGGCCTTTGGCCATGCGGATGGAAACGGGCTTGAAATCGCCCAGGAAAGTGGCGCAGCAGAGAGGCCGGCCGCAGCAGCCGATGCCGCCGACCATCTTCGCTTCATCGCGCAGGCCAATCTGGCGCAGTTCGATGCGCGTCCGGAAGACCGAGGCCAGGTCGCGGACGAGTTCACGGAAGTCGATGCGGCCATCAGCGGTGAAGAAAAAGATGATTTTGCCCATATCGAAGGTATAATCGACGTCGATGAGCTTCATGGGCAGTTTATGTTTGGCAATCTTGTTCAGGCAGATGCCGAAGGCTTTCTTTTCCCGTTCCTTATTCTTTTCCACTTGGCGCAGGTCTTTCGCCGTCGCCTTGCGGATGATGGGCTTCAAAGGCTGGACGACATCGGACGCATCGACGCTGCGCGGCGCAATGACGACATGGCCGAATTCCATGCCCCGCGCCGTTTCGACGATGACGCCGTCATCGAGCTTCAATTCGATTTTAGCGGGATTGAAATAATATATTTTTCCGGCAGGTTTAAAACGAACACCTACAACGATCATATAGTTCCTCCTTTTAACTGCAGCGTGCGGATGCAGACGTAGTCCCAGACCAGGCGGACGTTGACGTGGCGCGTCACCGCTTCCAGGCCTTCGCCGAGCACGGCCGAGACGGCGAAAATCGCCTCATCGCTCCAGTACGGCAGCAGTTCTCTCATTTCATGGATATATCCTTTTAAACGTATATAGTCCCTGCCGGCGCCGCTGCGCAGGACGGCCATATCGCGCAGGAAAAGGCTGATCCAGCCCAATATTTCCGTCGTTTCCTTATCGGTCAGAGCCGTCGAGACGGACAGCCATTTGGCATAGGGACAGGCGTGTTTTGCCGTAATCGTCAAAAAATCGAGGGCAAAATGGGCTTTATCGGTGCCGCTGCCGTCGAGATAGTTGAGGACCGTGCGGACGATGCCGCCGCCCCAGAGGATGGCTTCGTCGAAGTCGCCGTCGCCGCGCAGGCGCTGCAGGCCCTGGCGCATCTCTTCGTCGCCGACAGGGTCGAAGTGGAAGCGGGCACAGCGGGAAATAATCGTCGGCAGCAGGAGGTCCGGCTGGTCCGTGATCAGGATGAAGCAGACGCCCTGCGGCGGTTCTTCGAGGATCTTCAGCATGCGGTTGGCAAATTCCGTATTCATCGTCTCTACGTGATCGATGATGCAGACCCGGCGCTGACCGGCTTCGCCCTGCAGGGCCAATTCTCCCTGGAGCTGACGGAACTGGTCGACTTTCAGCATCGCACCCACAGGGGCGACGTAAAAAGCATCGTCCCGGTCCGCTGCCAGGGGCTCGCCTTCACGGTCGGCCAGGTCACGGAAGACCGGCCGGCCGACCAGGGCCGAAGCGACGGCTATGGCCATCATCGTCTTGCCGATGCCCGCAGGACCCGAAAAAATCATGGCATGAGGGATGCGGTCTTCATCGATGAGACGGGCAAACTGCGCCTTCAAACGGCTGTGGCCGATAATCGGCTCGAACAGCGTCATGTCCATGCGTTCCGCCCCCTCTTTTTGTAAATATACCTTAATAATTAATTATAAAAAAAATCCCGCTCAAAGTCTAGAGGAAAAGCAGGGGAGCCTTTTCCCCACTAAAAACTACAAACTCCAAACTTTTACTTCGCAACGGCCCTGACGATTGTCTGATATACGTCCTCGTGTATCTCCTCTGCCGGCTTTATTTTCCCGTTTTTTGTGCAGTCGATGCGCTGCCAGTGATAGCGGGCGGCGAGTTCATCGTAGGCGTCGTGGCATTTTTTCAGGAAGCCCTCGTTGCCTTCGTGGATGTCGCCGGTCTGGCCGCCGGTCTTGCCCGTCCTTTCGGCCATCAGTTCTTCCGTGACCGCCAGGGGCACGTCGAGGAGACAGACCAAGTCCGGTGCGGGCAGGCCCATCTTGCGGAATTCGAAGTCTTCGAGCCAGTCCAGATAAGCGCGGCGTTCTGCTGGATCATCGATTTTAATCATCTGATAGAGCATGTTGCTCGTCGTATAGCGGTCAGCGATGACGATGCCGCCTTTTTCATAGAAATCCTTCCACTTCATCTGATACGACGCGAAGCGGTCGACGGCAAAGAAGGCCGACGCCGCATAGGGATTGACGGCGTCGGCATCTTTACCGAAATCGCCGCGCAGGTACATCTTGACGAGGGCGCTGGAATCGCTGTCGTAATCGGGATAGCTGACGGCCTTCACAGCATAGCCGTCGCGCTGCAGATGCTCCGTCAGCAGGCGGGTCTGCGTCGCCTTGCCGCTGCCGTCGCCGCCTTCGATGATGAATAACTTACCTTTCATGTGAAACCTCCTTCAAGACGCGAAGCGTCGCCAGTGTTCCGTCGGCCGGGCCATTCGGCTTATAGCCCGCCGCCATCTTGCTGCGGATATAGTCCAGGCAGTCCGCCGTGATTTTCTCGCCTAACGAAAGGACAGGGATGCCCGGCGGATAGAAAGTCACGTTCTCTGCGGCCGTCCGTCCCAACGCCGCTTCCAAGGGCACTGCTTCACGCGGCAGGTTCCAGGCCCGGCGCGGCGCCATGACGACGTGCGGCTGCGGCAGGGGCAGTTCCTCACCGGCCTGCTGCAGCGGCGCCCCTTCGTGATGGGCTGCAATATGGGCACAGGCTGTGACCAGGGCTTCTGCCGTCGCCGCCGTATCGCCGAGAGTAATCAGGGCCAGGACGTGATTGCCGGCGACGAGTTCCACTTCAATGCCTTCGCGGCGCAGTTCCCATTCGGCAGTCACGCCGTCCAGGCCGAGGCCGGAAAAGTCGATGGTGATTTTCGTTTCATCGAAGCCGCAGACCGTATGGCCGTCGATGATGTCCCGGCCAAAGACGGTGATGCCCAGGATCTGATTCAATTCTTTCCGTACCTGGCGGGCCAGGTTCAAGGCGCGGCCGATGATCTCCCGTCCTTCCAAAGCCAGCTGCTGGCGCGCGCTATCGAGAGAGGCCAGGAACCAGTAGTGCGGGCTCGTCGACTGGACGATGTTCATCGAGGCCGCCACGCGTTCCGTCAGCGGGAAGTCCCTGCGGCAGTGGAGCATCGACGTCTGCGTCAGGGAGCCTGCCAGTTTATGTGTGCTCTGGGCGACGCAGTCAACGCCGCAGGCTAACGCTTCTGCCGGCAGATCCGGATGGAAGCCGAAGTGAGCCCCGTGGGCTTCGTCGACGAGGACGTAGAGGCCTTTCTCATGGGCGTAGGCCGTGAGGGCCTGTAAATTGCCGGCAATGCCGTCGTACGTCGGATACGTAAAGAGTACGGCCTTTGCCGCAGGATGTGCTGCGACAGCCGCCTTCAGGCTCTCCAGATCCGGTCCGAGCGATACCTGACGCGCCGCATCAAAGCGGCTTTCCATGTAGACCGGCACGGCACCGCTGAGGACGAGGCCGTTGATGACGCTCTTATGGGCTTCGCGGGGAATGACGATTTCGTCACCGTCTGCGCAGACGGCGAGGATCATCGCTTCGATGCAGGCCGTCGTACCGTTGATGGAAAAGAAAGTCCGGCCCGCGCCGTAGAGATTCGCGGCCAGGTCCATGGCTTCTTTCAAGGGTCCCTCGGGCTGGAACAAGTCATCCAGGGCATACATGACGCCCAGGTCGCGGCGCAGGGCGTCGCCGAAGAGGCGGCGCTGGTAGTCCGAAATGCCCTGGCCCAGTTTATGGCCCGGCGTATGGTAGGCCTTCATATGCTGAGCGCAGTACGCTTCCAAGGCTTCCACGAAGGGCGCCCGCTGCTGTTTCGTCATATCCATGGTGCACCTCATATGGCCGCCAGGAAGGCGCACAGCAGTTCATGGCTCTTTTCATAAGAGAACTGCTTCATCTGCTTCAAGGAACGCTGCAGCGAGCCGTGCAGGCGGTATGACGGCAGTTCCTGTGGCGTCACCCAGCAGTAGGCCAGGTGTTCATCCGATAAGGTCACGTCTTCGGTGTCGGCCAAAGCCGTGAAGATGACACCGTTCAGGAATTGGCCGTCCTTTTTCTGGTAGCTCCAGATGCCCGCCGGCGCTTCCAACTGAATGGAAAGACCCGTTTCTTCCCGCACTTCCCGGCGCAGACCAGCTTCGAAATCCTCCGTGAAGCGCAGGCCGCCGCCGGGAAATTCCCAGTGGTGCAGCCCTTCGGCATCGTTTTTCTGCAGGATCAGCAGTTTTCCCTGATGAAAAATCATGGCCTTTACACTCAGTCCCATCAATACATTCGCTTCTTGTGCCATACCCTCTATCTCCTATCTCGATAATCCCATAATATTGAAATATATATTAGAGTTAATTATATCATAGTTTGTAGTTTTTAGTTTGTAGTTTTTAGCAGGGACAGAATCCGTTTCATCTGTCTCATTTACATTACTTCTTTACCGGGTTAAAATGATGGTACAGTTTATTTTTAGGAGGTTTTTCTTATGGCTACTAAACGCGTTCTTGCAATTCATGATATGTGCTCTTTTGGGCGCTGCTCGTTGACGGCGGCGCTGCCGGTCATTTCGGCCATGGGCTTCCAAGTCTGCCCTTTCCCGACGGCCATCTTCAGCAACAACCTGACTTACGGCGACTACACCTTCTCTGATTTCACGCCGCATATGACGGAATTCATGGACAAATGGCAGAAACTGGGCTACACGTACGACGCTATCTACAGCGGCTTCTTAGCCGATGCCGGCCAGATTGCCGTCGTCCTCGACGCCATTGACCGCTTCGCCCAAAAGGACGGCCTCGTCGTCGTCGATCCAGCCATGGCCGATGACGGTCATCTCTACCCGGTCTTCAAACCCGATATCGTCCCGGAAATGCGCAAACTCATCGCCAAAGCCACGGTCATTACGCCGAACTACACCGAAGCCGGCCTCCTCGCCGACCGCCCCTACAGCGAAGACATGCCGACGACAACGGAAATGCTCGAACTCTGCCAGAAGTTAGCCTCCATGGGGCCGCAGCAAATCGTCATCACCAGCGTCCCCTCGCCGAACGATACGATTAAAGTCGTCAGCTACGACGCCCGTACGGCTTCCTTCGATGAATGCAGCATCGACCGCATCCCCTTCAGCACCTGCGGCACAGGCGACCTCTTCACGAGCGTCCTCACGGGCTCTCTCCTCCAGGGCAAAGACCTGCACCACAGTGTCCAAAAGGCCTCGAAATTCCTGAGCTACGCCATCAACTACACCTATAAAGACGGCAGCGACTACCGTGAAGGCGTCCAGGTAGAACCGTGCCTTAAGGAATTACTAAAAGATTGATTGTTAACTCTGTATAAAATCATGTGCAGTTGACCGTAAAAGTACTTTTTGCTATGATAAAGAAAATATCAATAGTAAGGAGTGCTTTTCTCATGTCTGATTCAAAAGAAAAGACGATGCGCCTGACGCGCATCGCCTTATTGATTGCCTTGAATTGTATTTCTGCGTACCTGATCATTCCCCTGCCCTTCTCGCTCTCACCGATTGCCTTGCAGACGCTGATCGTCAACCTCGTCGCCTTCCTCCTGCCGCCGAAGGATGCGGCCGTCACCATGCTGGCCTACATCGGCATCGGCATCATCGGCGTGCCTGTCTTTACAGGCGGTACGTCCGGCCCGGGGAAGATGTTCGGCCCGACGGGCGGCTACATCTGGGCCTATGTGGCAGCGGTCTACCTCATGTCCCTCTGCAAGGGGAAGGAATACAGCTTCAAGCGCTACTCGCTCGTCGCCGTCTGCATCGGTATCCCCGTCATTTACCTCGGCGGCGTCCTGCAGCTGAAAGGCATCACGGCCATGCCCTGGAGCGCCGTCTTCATGAGCGGCGTCGTCCCCTTCATCCCCCTGGACATCGTCAAGAGCATCCTCGCCGCAGCCCTGGCGCGACCGTTGGTGAGAGTTTGTAGTAATCGATGAACGGCCTACGATGAACAATCAACGTCGGCGGTCCCGCCGGGACGTGCCGTAGATGCGCTGTTTGTCGCGGTACATGTTGTAATCGGCTTCGGAGAGGACTTCGTCGAGGTTTTCGATGGGCGCCTGGCGCACGATATAGCCTAAGGCGATGCTGACGCCGCTGCTGCGGTAGCGTGTCCGCAGGTCCTGGAGCAGTCGCTTCGTCTGCTTTTCATTAGAGGCTGGCCTGTCCGACGTAAATGCCGTCTGTACCGCTGATGACTTCCACGCAGAAACGCAGATAGCGGCCGTTGTCGACATAAGTCATGACCTGAGGGCGCTTCAGGGCGATGGCTTTGGTCAGGAGTGGGTGCAGGCGCTGCTGGATCAGAGGAGCCGGGACAGCTTCGCAACCCAGATGAGCGGAAAATTCGCGGCCGTCATACAGGACCTTTTGATAAGCCCGGTTGCGCAGGAGAAAGCGCACTTCTGCGCCGTCATAGGCAAAGATAGCTGTCGGCGCGTCGGTGACGACGTTAACCAGGCCGGCCTGATCGAAGATGTGTTCTTCCAGGCGCGACTCAAAGCCCCTTCAAACTGGCTGCAGAAGATGTGGCAGTCTTCATAGCTCATGGGCTGGCCGAAATAATAGCCCTGGATCTTTTCACCGCCTATGGCCTTCAGGAAATCGACTTGTTCCTTCGTCTCGGTCCCTTCGGCCAGGGTATGGTATCCAGAAAAGCAAAACCATCTTCAATAGGCTTTTCAAAATGCAGAGAAATCGAATCCATTCCATCCTGATTAGTTTTGATATCATCAAATACCAATGTTATATTTTCAATTTCAGTATAAAAGTGTTTCATCTGCCTTCCCGCCTATCTCACTTTTTTCTATCGCATCATATTCTGTCTATTCCTGCAAGTAAGCAAAAGCATTGGCCAAGGCCCGGTTGCGAATCTTTGAAAATCTTTCTTTCATTTTTTCAGGCGTTACGCCACGCATCAGGCCGCCCAAAGTCATCAAACTTGACACTCATTTAGCTAAACAGCATCATTTGAGTATTACTGACCAGTATCCTTTGCGATGTGTTCCCATGCGTTTTAGGAAGCCTTTTTCCTGCAGCTTCTTTGTATGATATTTTATAGTACCCATGGACAGCGACGTGGCCATCGCAATTTCCGATTGCGTGCTGTCTGGCTTTTTTTTGATATATGCTAAAATAGCTTCTTCCTTATCATTTAATTTTACAAGTAGATCCGTTTCAGTTTGGTCAGTGTTTTTAGTTTGGTTAGCGGTTTGGTCAGTAATTTGGTCAGTTTTTGCGGTTTGGTCAGTAGTTTGGTCAGTTTTTCGATACAAGTTAACACGCAAATCACCATCAAAGTCAAGAATTTCCGGTTCCCTCAGCCCATAATCACGGCAATCCCGCAAAATACGCGGAAAGCCACTGCCCCACTTTTCAATCAGATTCATGTAAGCAAAAGCATTGGCCAAGGCCCGGTTGCGAATCTTTGAAAATCCTTCTTTCATTTTTTCAGGCGTTATGCCACGCATCAGGCCGCCTGGAGAAGTAACTTCCAATCGATCTGAAAAAAGAGCAATCTGAATGGAGCCCGGCTCCAAATAATTACGATGTACAAGTGCATTGGCAATTAATTCACGGATACTGTCCGGAGGCAATTCATAAATATCCTGTCGATAGACTCCCTGAAGTTTGGCACCCATGTTGATTTTTTCAAGCACGTACTGGTATGCTTTTTCCACTTGTTCCTGAATCGGTGCATCAATTTCCCGTTTATCGATAAAAATGGCTCTATCTTCCGTTTTAAACACAGCGCATTGAACAACCGGAGGATACCCAGCCTGATGAGTCAGCATCGCATATGCATAGGTTGGTATAAGCTGGCCTTTATGTTCAAGCAAAACCCCCCATGAAATGAGCTGATTGACCGTCAACTCCTTGATTTCTTGACGCTGGAAATCTGATACTGCATTTTTCTTAGCCGTTTCTCTCATCGAATGGCATAATGCTGCCACATCAGACTGCTTCACTTTCAGATTCGGAATCGGTTGTTGATCGAAAAATTTATTTTTCCCTTCTAAAAGTAATTCCTGCAGCATTGCCTGATCCGCAGGACGCGTTGTTCCAGCCGTCCGGATATAGGTTCCTTTCACAAGCCCCTTCTTTTTGATATAATACGGGCGCTGCATTCCTGGCGCAATCTCCAAAATGATAAGCGATTTCCCCTTTACTTCCTGAATAAAAAGATCCGGAATAATCATCGGCGCACAGCTATCCGTAACCGCATTAGTAATAGCATCCATCAGTCGAAAAAGGTCGCTCTGGGGAATACCAACAACCTGCATCGTTCCGTCTTCAATACCAAATACAATCCGCCCACCATCTCCATTAGCAAAGGCAACAACAGATTTCATATATTTCTGGCTGTCTTCCGGAACCATTTCCTTATATTCTACGTTTTTAGACTCCCCTTGAAGCAATGAATCTTTTTCCATCCCTATTGCCGCCTCCTCTCAGACTCATTGTAGCAGATTTTGAACCTCTCCCGCTTATAGAAGCGGGAGATTCTTGAGAAGT
>UMEZ01080047.1_pt1 | contig 13703 bp, 10 predicted proteins | sample 1964841 | NCBI WGS metagenome assembly UMEZ01 (sample SAMEA4836029, study PRJEB28245) | human gut metagenome | biome: gut microbiome; material: fecal sample | place: Denmark | collected 2008 | reverse complement strand
ATAAGCTGTATCTGGATGAGATATTTAGTTTGATTCCCAGTGAGCTGAATAACAAAAATAAGCGGTTCATCATGAAGGATCTCAATGAAAATTTCCGGTTCTCCCGATATGAAAACAGCTTCATCTGGCTGAAAGAGGCAGGGGTTGCGCTCCCCGTATATTGTGTGCAGGAGCCGGAGTTACCGTTACTTCTGTCGAAATCAACGAACCTGTTTAAATTGTTCCTATCAGATGTCGGATTACTGGCATCCATGTATGTGGATGGATTGCAGCTTAAGATATTGAGCAGAGAAAAAGATATCAATTTTGGTGCCATCTATGAAAATGTTGCGGCACAGGAATTAAAGGCGCACGGATTTGAGCTGTATTATTTTAACAGTAAAAAGCAGGGAGAACTGGATTTTGTCATAGAATATCAGGGAAATGTGCTCCCACTGGAGATAAAGTCTGGAAAAGCATATACAAGGCATAATGCATTGGATAATGCATTGGATAATGTATTGAAAGAGGAAAGATATGCAATTCCGCAGGCGTTTGTATTCTGCAACGAGAATATCAGTACGCAAGAGAAAATCACATATCTGCCGATTTACATGATCGGTTTTCTGGAAAAAGAGAAAATAGAAGAATATATTTACTCAATTGATCTGAGTGCACTTCAATAATTCAATAGAATGGAAAAACAAGCATTTATCAGAATAATACCAATCAATAAGACAGAGAAACCTCCGATAGGCAGCCAATCGGAGGTTCTCGAAGTCAGCTTCTGTTATTTTACGGTAAGTTGAAAATCTGTACCCGACATCTTCAGCCGAATCCGGTACAGATCATGATCCCATGCCGTTTTCAGGCGTGCGTCCGTGATCGGTAAAGTTTCTATGGCAAGCAGATCAGCCCCTTCGAAGGAGGCAGATGCTTCTCCGATGGAGAGTTTACCGTCAGAAAGAAAAACAGGTTTTTCATAAGTAATAAAATTAAGAATAACATCTTGTGCATTTGTATGGTCTTCCAATACGACAGTGTTGGAAGGCTTTTTTAATGTCACCTTGCGGCTATAGGTTAGACCCGGTACAATGGCTCCTGCATCGGGATAGGCAGCAGCCAGTTCCATGGAGATAGAAGGTTCTGTCCCGGTCAACTCTGTGACGACATTTTCTGCACGATACTCTTCACCATCTTTCTGATCTGTACCGCAGATCGCAGGCAGATTATGGTAGCCGGACTGCATGGTCCAGATTTCGTAGCGCCTGGGGGAGAAGGTCTTCTGCGTATAGGTTTCCACACCGATATCTACGAGGATAGGGTGCCCATTTTTGTATAATGTGACGCTTCCTGTGTCGTTGTGATTGTGGCTGTCGGCGTTGTCACCGGCTTTAACCGCCAGGTCCATTGTAGCGGAATGAACGAGGAACAGTCCGACACTGGGGTAATAGACATCCCGATGGGACAGCGGCTGCGACGTATCCTGCCGCATCAGTTCATTGTAGTGGAAGATGGTCTGCATTCGATAGAACAGATTTCCGCCGTTGACTTCATCGGTAATCAGCTGCCCCTGACCCGCTTGGAAATCTTTCGCAGCGAATAGGCACAGATCCTCCTGCCCGGTAGCTTTGCCGAAGAGATATTCCCGTACTCCGGCGCGACCGGCGATGGGAGAGCAGTCGGCAAAGTTAAAATAGTATTTATCATCTACGTGAACATTTAAAATATATGCCGCAATATTTTTTACTTTATCCCACTGAAACAGTGAGGCAAAATGTCCGCCCGTAACGGTGTTAAGCACTGTCATGGCACCGTAGAGGCACAGCCCTGCATGGCGGTAATACTGGGCACCCTCCTCACAGCAACCGTCGTTGCCGTAATCCTTGAGAAAATAATCACAGCTTTCAGCAGCTTTATGTAGAATCGCCTGTAATGCGACAACTGTGTCGGACGTATTTTCCGGCAGGAACAGCGGAGCATCCCCGGTAAAGGCACGCGCCGGAGCGGCCAGCTTGGAGGACATCTCTTCACTCCAGGGCATCAGGAACGTGGTCAGCAGCACATTCTGCGTGCACCATACGGTCCAGTTGCACATAGGCTCATCGTCATGTTCCATCCACCAGAAATGTGCGGTCAGATACGGCAACAGAATTCTGCGTTTCAGGTTATCCTCAATGCAGGTCAGCACAAAGGGGCTGACAGCATTGAATTCCTCCTCCAGTAGATAAGCCGCACAGGCAAGCAAAGCCCCGGTCTCACAGGCGAACAGATCCATGACAGGTCTAGTTACATCAGGCAGGATGAACTGCGGAGTATCCCGGATATAGGAATTATGCGCCGGAAGCTGCCAGGCACTCTCTTCGCAGATAGAGTAGATCCCGTTGATAATATCGTCTAGAAAACGTCCCTGATGTTCCACACATTCTGCCTGAATCAGATCATTTAAGGCATTGCGTTTGCCAAAATAGAGCGCTTCAAAGGCGGCGCGGTCGCCATCTCTTTTAAAACGCATATAATCTGTGGCGCGGATCACCGGGAATTTGTATCCCAGCTTTGCCTCGCCGGTCTGTACCAGATGTTCCTTTAGCACTGTAGGGAGTGCCTCGTAAACCTTCCGCTCTGAAGCCTTTGGAAAAGGCTGAAAAGGACAGTAGCTTCCATGGAATGATTTTGCTGTTTCATAAAAATGTTTTTCTATACTTACCGTTTGTAAATTCATTTCCCAATCCTACCATTTCATATTCATAATTCCCGGTAACGGGAAAATGCAACAGCAGTTAACTAAATTTGTTGTTCACGTATTCCGTGGGGGAGACGCCCTCCACCCGTTTAAATACCTTGCTGAAATAAAAGGCACTCTCGAAGCCCAGCGCTTCCGCAGTTTCGTAGACCTTCATATTTTCTTCTTCCAGCAGCCGTTTGGCCTCCGTGATTTTGCAGATGTTGATATACTCACTGAAGCCGGTATCGTTGTATTTACTGAACAGCTGGCTTAAGTAATTCGGACTGATGCCGAAGACAGCGGCTACTTCATTCAGTGACAGCCGTTCGTTCACATGCTCGTTGATGTATTTGCGCACATTAGTCACGATGTGGTTCTTGTAGTCTTTTCTGCGGGTCTGGAACAGTTCGCACAGCTTATCACAGAAGGACTGCAGCCACTGGATCACATGATCCACGTTGGACTGCTTGTACAGGGAGCGGTATCCGTCCGGATCATCGGCGAAGAAGCCGGAGACGATGGATTCTCCGTCCTGCAGCAGGGAAATAGACAGATACAGAATATTACTGGCGGCATCCAGTGCCTGAACGTAATGTCCCGGATGATCCCGGAATAAGCCGCAGAGAGACTGGATCGTGGTTCGCAGAATATCGGGATCGTATTCCTCAAAAGCCCTGGTGAGATCGTTTTTGAACAGGCTGATATTAAAGGGTTTCCGGGCATTCTCTTTGGAATGATCCATATCAAAAGCGGTAATGGCAGTATCTGCATCGGTATTTTGGAAAGTTTGTCTCGCATACTGGTAGGAATCACAGATCGTACCGGGTGTCTGGACCGGGGTACCGATGCCACAACGCAGGGTAACATTATAGTAATTCTGCAGGGTAGAGCTGATGCTTTGCAGAATGTCTGTGAGACTTTCTACATAATCCTCTGTATCCGCCGCATCTGCGAAGCAGAAGATCAGTGCGAAATGTCGCAGATCCAGTGACAGTGCATAGAGAGGCAGATATTTTGCGCCCAGTTCCCGGATCATTTGAAGGGAACTGGTGAACAAAGGGATCTGCTTCTGTGCGGACAGCTGATCTGCCTGGGGACTTATGATCTCACCATAACAGCAGACATAAGAGCTGTATTCAAAATTCAGGTTCAGATCCCTGCTCTGTAGTCGGAACTGTTCTTCCGATTCAAATAGGTCATGCAGAAGACTGATCAGGAATTTGTCGTAAAAAGGGTGGATATTCACAGCAGACATCTGCTTTTTACGGGACTGGGAGATCTGGATGATGACTCGGTCGATGGCGTTTTTCAGCACTTCCGGAGTCAGCTCCAGCTTCACCAGATAATCTGAGACCTGGTAAGACAGGGCATCTCTTGCCATCTGGAAATCTTCGTAGCTGGTGAGGATGATAAAGTAGGGATTGTTTTCCCCGTAGCGCTCTCTGCAAACTTTCGCCAGCTCCAGCCCATTCATGACCGGCATTTTAATATCCGTGATGACAATATCCGGTGATGTCTCCTCAATGATCTTCAGCGCCGCCTGACCATTCATGGCGGTACCGCAGATGTCGATATTCATTTCGTTCCAGTTCAGCATGGAACGGATTCCTGCCTGAACCAGAGGTTCATCATCTACAATTAACAGCTGATACATACAAACTCCGTTTCTGGGCGTATGTCTGCCCGGTTTTAAACATTTTCATCTGCTTTGAAAATGATATTGGGAATATGAATGGACATGGTTGTATATTCCCCTTCTTTGCTTTCTATGGTAATGCCATATTCTGCACCAAATTGGTATTGTAAGCGTTTATGTACATTGCTGACACCGATCTCCCGGAAAAAATCTGCCGAGTTGTCGTCATTGGAACTCAATATGTGAGCGGCTTTTTCCGCAGTCATGCCGACACCGTCATCGGTGACATCAATACGGATATTTTCGGTGTTGTCCGATGTCTCATAGCCGACATGTATCAGGATGTGTCCGGCACAGCCCTTCGGTTCGATCCCGTGGAAAATTGCATTTTCTACCAAAGGCTGTAAGGTAAATTTAATAATCTCACTATTGTACAGACTTTCCTCATCTACCTGTATATCCATGGAAATCGTGCCGCCATAGCGATAACTTTGGATGGTAAAATAATTTTCAAGCAGCGACAGCTCTTCCCGAATATCGATCAACAGGCTGGTGCCTTTGGAAATGCTTTTCAACAGGCGGGACAGAGAAGTGGTCATCTCGGAGATGCCGTTGGCACCCTGGATCGTTGCCATCCATTTGATGGAGTTCAGTGTATTGTATAGGAAATGGGGATTAATCTGGCTTTGTAGCATTTTATATTCCAGATCCTGTTTCTGCTTTTCGTCTTCCAGACGCCGTTCCATCAGATGAGATACATTTTCCGACAGATCATTGATTCCGCGACCAATGTCTCCAAGCTCATGATTCCATTCAATAGAAGGATCTCTGGAGAAATCTCCCTCGGAGATCCGTTTCATCCGCGATTGCAGGTGGGACACAGGAACCGTGATCATGCGGTTCATCAAAAGCATCAGAATCACGCCGATGGATAGAATGCCGATCAGAATGTAGGTGAGGATTCCAAGAAATAAAATGGCCTGATTCGTACGCTCTGCGTGGGATATGCTCTGGCTTAAGTAGCAGTCTGGCATATCCAAAGGGGTTGTGACCAGAATCTGTTCGCCCTTTGTTTGACTGTGAATCCGGGAAATCTGCGTGTCTCCGGTGAGGGAATAATTACTCATATCCTGCGACAGGCTGTATTCCGGTGTGAATTCCCGCAATCCATTGTCTTCATATATATAAGTGTGATCCGCAATCGTAAGATAGAGATAACTGTCATCGGGACAGCTGTAATCTTTTAGCGGAACAGTAAATAGATCGGTAGATACTTCTATAAATAAATAGCCCGCCTGCTTGTTATTATACTGATAGGTAATGGGACGAATGATGGGGAGCACTTTACGTCCGGCCCGGTGAAAAGGATCTGAAATAATACCGGTAGAAAAATCATAATCATCCGCTGTCAGTAATTCTTCATAATAAGGAAGGAGCGGTATCTGCACTGCCAGATCTGCAGTGGAGGAATAAGTGGTAGCAACTACCTGCAGATAATGCGCCTGTGAGACAACGGCGATTCGCGGCATGTAATTATAAGCACCGTTTCGGCTGCACTCTTCGGCAAAAGAATCATAAGTAGCTACCGATAGAACGGAGCCGGGATTCGGATTGTGCTCAATATAATTGGCAATCGAGGAATCCGTCTGACAATAACGAACCAGACGATAGACATCGTTGATACTGGAGTCCATGGATTCCGACAACAGCCGCAGGCTGGTCTCGGTGGACTGGATCAGAGTGTTCTGTAAATAATGTCGGAAAATATAGTAGCTGAACACGCTGATCAACAGGCACATGCCTAAAATGGCACTCAGAGTGAAAATAAGTATGCGATTCCGTATGATTTTTGAGTGATATACAGTCTTTTTCATGCATTCAGTATAACATAACAGGAGAAAAAAGGTAGTTGGAAAACCAAGATGCTAAAAAAAGTGCATATTAAAATAAAAAAGTACATTTTTAGGAAGCACTTTCAGAAAAAAGATAAAGAAATTATAAAAAATGTGAATTATATAATAAATTTTTCCATGTAATGTCCGAACCATTTTCGCTATACTTTAGTTACAGTCAAGGAACCGATACGAAACGGATCCGGGATCAGAGCTATAACAGTATGTATTAACAGGAGGGTTTACATGAAAAAGAAAGTATTAAGTTTAGTACTGACAGCAGCAATGATGACCACCATGCTTGCAGGATGCGGCAGCTCCGACAACGGCAACGCAGCTTCTACATCAGATGCACCTGCAGCAGCTTCTACCGAGGCAGCAGCTTCCACCGAAGCAGCACCCGCAGAAGAAGTTACTTTAAAGTGGGCTATCTGGGATCAGGAGACCACACAGTACTGGGACGACATCAAGGATGCATATGAAGCATCTCACCCCGGCGTAACCATTGAGATGGTAGACCTTGGTTCTACCGATTACATGACCGTTCTGGCAACCGAGTTGTCCGGCAGCGGATCCGATTTCGATGTAGTAACCGTCAAGGATGTACCCGGATATGCAACGCTGGTACAGAAGGGATCCATCCTCGCATTAGATGATTACATCTCCAAGGATGGCGTAGATTTAAGCAAATATGCGGGTGTTACCGATCAGGTAACCGTAGACGGAAGCCTGTATGAACTGCCTTTCAGAAATGACTTCTGGGTACTGTTCTACAACAAGGATCTGTTCGATGCCAAGGGCGTTGCTTATCCTACCAACGATATGACCTTTGATGAGTACGATGCTCTGGCAAGAGAGATGACCGATACCACCTTCGGTTCTCAGGTATACGGTGCTCATTATCACACATGGAGAAGTGCAGTTCAGCTGTTCGGTGTTCTGGATGGTAAGCATACTATTCTGGATGGAAACTATGATTTCTTCAAGCCTTATTACGAGATGGTTCTGAACGAAGAAGCTGATGGCGTATGCAGAAAATACACGGATCTAAAGACTGAAGGCTTACATTATTCCGCAGCATTCTCCGGTGGAGATGTAGCAATGATGAACATGGGCTCCTGGTTCATCGCAACCATGATCTCCAACCTGAAGTCCGGCGAATATGATTCCAGCCTGTGCGGTAACTGGGGTATCGTTAAGTATCCCCATGCAGAAGGCGTAGAACCCGGTTCTACTCTGGGTACCATCACCGGTCTGGCTGTTACCACTGCAAGTGATACTCCCGATGCATCCTGGGATTTCGTTAAGTGGGTAAGTGGCGAAGAAGGTGCAGCAGTTATGGCATCCAGCGGTAACTTCCCTGCAATGATGACCGACGAGGTAGTAGGCATGATCTCCGGGCTGGAAGGATTCCCCACCGATGAAGCCAGCAAAGAAGCACTGACCGTATCCAACCTGTACCTGGAAGTTCCTTACGCTCCCAACGTATCTGAAATCAACTCTGCTCTGGATTCCTATCATGGAAGTATCATGACCGGTGAGATGAGCATTGATGACGGTATAGCAGCAATGAATCAGGCGGTAGCTGACATTCAGGCTCAGTAAGTTCCATAAGACACAAGGGGTCGTACCTACGGCCCCTTTTTTATCAAAAGCGTTCGAGAGGAGAATTGTTATGCAGAAATTAAGCCGTCAAACCAAAAGAGATCTGGTGGCATACTCCTTTATTGCACCCAACTTTATCGGTTTCTGCGTATTTACCCTGATCCCCATTATCTTTGCCTTTGCTCTTGCCTTTATGAAGTGGGACGGAAGTAATCCGATCCAGTGGGCAGGATTAAGCAATTTTACAAGACTGTGGAAAGACACCTTCTTTATCGCAGCATTTAAAAACACTATTATTTATTGTGTCGGTACCGTGCCTCTGACCATGATCGCATCCTTGGCACTGGCTATCGTATTAAATCAGAAAGTAATAGGAAGAGGCGTTTTCAGAACCCTTTCCTTTTTCCCATATGTAGCATCTCTGGTAGCAATCACAGCAGTATGGAAAATGCTGTTTCACCCCTCCAAGGGACCAGTGAACAACATCCTGTTAAATGTATTTAATGTACCGCAGGATCAGCTTCCCCAGTGGTTCACCGGCGGACTGGTATTGTTCTCCATGATTCTGTTCAGTGTATGGAAATACATGGGTTATTACATGGTAATCTACCTGGCAGGCTTACAGGGAATCTCCTCTGAACTGTATGAAGCAGCCAGTCTGGACGGTGCAAATACCTGGCAGAAATTCCGTTATGTGACCTGGCCGCAGTTGTCTTCCACGACCTTCTTCGTAGTCGTCATGCTGACCATCAACTGCTTCAAGGTGTACGATATCGCTATCATGCTGGCGGGGGGCGGAAGCGGAGAACTGACCACTTCAGCAACCGTACTTGTATACTATATCTACCAGAAAGCATTTATTGACTGGGATCTGGGTTACTCCAGTTCTGTAGCAATGGTACTGTTCCTCATGGTACTCTTCGTAACCATCATCCAGTTCCGTGGTCAGGCAAAGAGGGAGAAAGCATAATGGCAATCTTGGCTTTGAAGGTTCTCGATAAGGACAGCAACACTATCTGCGTCAGCAGCGGTGAGAATTTTGTGGATCTGGTCTGCACCCACACCTATGAAGAGGGTGACCGGATCGTACTGGAGACCGATGAGAAAAATATTCACGTACATTTACAGGTGGATGATGCACTGGGAGATGCCTTCGTATACATAACCGACAACGTATCCTATTATGTTCCCTTCGGGGAGAAAAGGATCAGCATGTCCCCCAAGGTATTTTCCGGCAATAAACATTATCTCTATGCGGAAGTCGCAAGAGAAGATGAGATCACAGCCTATAGAAACCTGGCACTGAATCCTGCGGATCAACATATGGATGTTCCCTGTTATCCTCATGCGACAGCTAATGTGGAGACCAGAGGCGAGAGTGTATTCGCAGCGAAAAACGCCATCGACGGTGTCCGGGCGAACCGCTCCCACGGAGAATGGCCCTACGAATCCTGGGGCATCAATATGCAGGATGACGCAGCCATGAAGCTGGACTTCGGCAGACCGGTACTGGCAGACAAGATTGTGTTGTACACCAGATCCGATTTTCCACATGACAACTGGTGGCAGCAGGTAATGATAAGATTCTCCGATGGCAGTGAGCAGGAGTTCTGTTTAGAGAAGAGCAGCAGAGCGCATGTACTGTCGATCCCCGAAAAAGAGATCATCTGGCTGGAGCTTTGTAATCTGATCAAAGCAGAAGATCCATCCCCCTTCCCGGCACTGAGTCAGATCGAAGTGTACGGCAGGGTTAAACGTTAGGAGGCGCAAAGATTATGAAATCAGCACATAAAAAAGCCGTTTTGGGAAAAGTGATCATATATGCAATTCTGATTCTGATCGCAGTGGTCATGATCATTCCTTTCCTGTGGATGCTTTCCGCATCCATCAAGAGCGATAGAGAAGTATTCCAGATGAATCCTTTTGTGTGGATCCCCGCTAATCCAAAGTGGGATAACTATCTGAAGATCTGGACGAAGATTCCCTTTGGCAGATTTGTGGGAAATACGGTATACTTAACTTTGATCGTTACTTTCTTACAGTTACTGACCAGTAGTTTTGCAGCATACTCTTTTGCAAAACTGAACTTTCGCCATAAGAACGGACTGTTCCTGGCATATATTGCAACCATCGCAATGCCCTGGCAGGTATACATGGTACCTCAGTTTATCATGATGAGAAGAATGGGACTGAACGATAAGCTGCTTGCTATGATCTGCCTGCAGGCATTCTCCGCATTCGGTGTATTCATGATGAAACAGTTCTATGAAGGTATTCCCGATGATCTGTGTGAAGCCGCCAGAATCGACGGTATGAGTGAGTACCGGATCTACGCCAGCATCATGCTGCCACTGTCGAAACCGGCATTGTCCACACTGACGATCTTCACTTTTGTGGCTACCTGGAACGACTACCTGGGCCCCCTGATTTATTTAAAGAGCCAGGAGAAGAAGACTATTCAGCTGGGATTAAAAATGTTCATCAGCCAGTATTCTTCCGATTACGGTCTGATCATGGCAGGAGCGGTATTGTCATTAATCCCGGTACTGGTCGTATTCCTGGTATTGCAGAAATACTTTGTAGAGGGTGTTGCCTCTACGGGATTGAAGGGTTAACAAATATTTTCGCAAGCCTGTGCCGGTTATCGGTTACAGGCTTGTGTGATAGGATAAGAAAAGGAAAAAATTATGATAACATTTGATGAAAAAAAGTATCCTTTGATTACGGAGAAGGAAATCAAAGATGCATTGCAGTTCTCCACAGAGCAGGTGCTCCGGGATCTGCCGGAATTTACCGACCGTTTCCAGAATGCCTACAGTGAGAATGGTTTCTACCAGCCCATTCCCAACAATTACTGGACCTGTGGCTTCTGGACCGGAGAGATCTGGCTGGCTTACGAATATTCACAGGACGAGCGCCTGAAAAAAGCGGGCGAGGTGCAGGTGAAAAGCTTTTTAGACCGTATTGACAATAAGATCGAAGTGGATCATCACGATATGGGATTCCTCTATTCTCCCTCCTGCGTGGCAGCTTATAAGTTGACCGGCAGCAAAGAGGGCAGAGAAGCGGCAATCAAGGCAGCAGACCAGCTGATCACCCGCTACCATCCCATAGGAGAATTCATTCAGGCATGGGGTCCCATGGATGCACCGGAGAATTACCGCCTGATCATTGACTGCCTGCTGAATCTGCCTCTGTTGTACTGGGCATCCGATGAGACAGGAGACCCAAAATACCGTGACATTGCGGAGAAACATATCCATACGGCGGTAGCTAATGTGATCCGTGAGGATTATTCCACCTGGCATACCTTCTTCTTTGATATGAAGACGGGAGCACCGGATCATGGTGCCACCTGCCAGGGCTATCGTGACGGTTCCGCCTGGGCGAGAGGTCAGGCATGGGGTGTCTACGGTATGGCACTGGCTTACCGTTATACCGGAAGAGCAGAATATATCAATCTGTTCCGGCATGTAACGGAATATTTCCTGGCACATCTGCCGAAGGATCTGGTGCCCTACTGGGATCTGGAGTTCACTGACGGCGATGATCAGCCGAGAGATTCCTCTTCCGCATCCATCGCAGCCTGTGGTATGTTAGAGATGGCGAAATACCTGGATCCAGATGAGGCAGAGCACTATATTACGCTGGCAAAACAGATCATGCAGTCTGTTTATACGAACTATGCCGTAAAAGATCCGAAGAAATCCAACGGACTAGTACTGCACAGCACCTACTCCAACCATTCCCCATACAATACCTGTAACCATTACGGCGTGGACGAGTGCAATTCCTGGGGAGACTACTTCTATATGGAGGCACTGACGAGACTGCTAAAAGACTGGAGGGAGTACTGGTAAGATGAATTTACATACTAAAAAAGATTTTCAGGATTGTATGTTATCTATCTTAGAGCCGTTAAAATCTTATTACAGTGAGGAGAAGGCTAGGCTGACTCTGGGAGTTACCATGGCGCATTATGACATCGGTGCCACCTGGATGGAGGCATTTTCCCGTCCCTTATGGGGATTGGTGCCTTTTTGGGCAGGTGGCGGATCGGAGCCGGAATTTGAGGAGATCTATCGCAAGGGTCTCACTGCCGGAACCGATGAGAAGAACCCGGAATACTGGGGAGAGTGCACCTCTTTTGACCAGAGATTCGTGGAGATGGCAGCCATTTCCTACGGTATCATGTTCGCCCCGGAGGTGGTATGGGATCCTCTCACGGAAGCACAGAAGGAGAATCTCTGCAACTATTTAAACAAGATCAATGAGCATCCTCTGCCGGTCTGCAACTGGATCCTCTTTGCTGTACTGGTGAACATTGCCATGAAAAAGGTGGGACGCCATTACAACCCTGAGATGCTTGAGGAATATCTGAATGGACTGGAGACCTTCTATCTGGGTGAGGGCTGGTACAGGGACGGAGATTCCGGACAGAAGGATTACTATATTTCCTTTGCTATCCATTTCTACAGTCTGATCTATGCCGTAGTTATGGAAAAGGATGACCCGGAGAGGGCAAAAAAATACAAGGCGAGAGCCATGGAATTCGCCAAGCAGTTCATTTACTGGTTCGATGGAGAGGGAGAAGCGATTCCTTTTGGCAGATCCCTGACCTACCGCTTCTCCCAGGTAAGCTTTTTCAGCGTGTGTCTGCTGGCAGGACTGGAGCCCTTCCCGGTGCCCGTGATGAAGGGGCTGATCGCAAGGCATCTTCGCACCTGGCTGAAACGTCCGATCTTCGACAGAGATCATGTACTGACGATTGGATACGGCTACCCGAATCTGACCATGGCGGAGCGGTACAATGCCCCCGGTTCCCCTTACTGGGGCATGAAAGTATTTGCCTTTTTGCTACTTCCCGACGATCACTCCTTTTGGAGTGCAGAGGAAGCGCCGCTGCCGAAGCTGGCACCCGCATGTCCTCAAAAATACGCCGACCTGTTTGTCTACCATTATGGTAATCACACCACAGCGTTTGCTCCGGGAGTCTACAGCCCCAACGGACATGGGCAGATCGTGGCAAAATACGGGAAATTCGCTTATGATACCCGGTTCAGCATCAGTGTGGCGAAGTCCTGCTATGAACTGCATGAGAATGCACCGGACAACATGCTGGCATTCTGGATCGACGGTTATGTGTATGTGCGTCGGATCTGCGAGACATCGAAGATCACAGATACCGGAGTATGGTCGAAGTGGAGCCCTTATCCGGGTATCACGGTAGAGACCACGATCACTCCGGATGCAGAGGGACATACCAGAGTACATAAAATTACCAGTGAGATCGACTGTGTGGCATATGACTGCGGATTTGCAGTCAGCAGAGGGGATTTCAGAGAGATCGGCTTCGCGGAAAAAGTGGACGGCGTATCCGCCCAGGCGGGCAATGAATTCTGCAACTGTACGGTCAGCGCGGTAGTAGACGAAAATGTGCAGGTCAATGAAGTGGTAGATAAGCCGCCCGTGGGTTACATGATCACCGTTGACCCCAACACGAACCTGCTCTACACCAAGACCAAGATCCCTTCGGTGAAATACCACATCCATAAGGGGACACAGAAAATCGTCACTAGAGTGGATGCGGAAGTCATTTAAAGTTTTAAATGAGTTTTGAAAATTTTATGCATAGTGTAACCTTCTGGTTCATAAGCTTCACAAAAGCTAGTTGTCAGAATGACTTTATAGTGTTTTCATAATTCGCACAGTGGAAATCACAACATTTTTATGCTATCATACATATAACAGTAAGAGGTGATAGCTATGAAAATAGAAAGAATTGATGACAAAACCGTAAAGTGCTTCCTGTCCAACGAAGAGCTGGAAGAGTACGATATTGATTATAAAGATTTTGTGACCCGCA
>UMEZ01056606.1_pt1 | contig 13834 bp, 20 predicted proteins | sample 1964841 | NCBI WGS metagenome assembly UMEZ01 (sample SAMEA4836029, study PRJEB28245) | human gut metagenome | biome: gut microbiome; material: fecal sample | place: Denmark | collected 2008 | reverse complement strand
TCAGTCGGTAGTGCGAGTGTACAGAAATGTACCGGAAACTATTGATTAGTTTGAGGAAACACCCAAATATGTTGTTTAAGTCCGCTACCGGAGACTTAAGTAACAATGAAGATTGCTTTTTGTGCAGTCTTAGCAAAAATCTTTGGCAAAATCCAAAGGAAATTGTATATTCCTCCATAGCTCAGTCGGTAGTGCGAGTGTACAGAAAAGTACCTGACATTATTACTTAGTTTGAGGAAAAATTAGGAAAGTTGTTTAAATCCACTACCGGGGATTTAAGTAACAAAAAAGATTGCTATTTGTGCAATCTCAACAAAAATCTTTGGTAAAATCCAAAGAAAATTGTATATTCCTCCATAGCTCAGTCGGTAGAGCGCATGACTGTTAATCATGATGTCACTGGTTCGAGCCCAGTTGGGGGAGCCAAAGTAAAAGTCAGTAAATAAGCTAAAATCGGCTTGTTTACTGACTTTTTTCTGTGTTCAAATATTTTTGTTTTAAAGAGAATATTTACCTCTTTTTATGCCTTTTAATCTCTTATACTACAGATAAACTACAGATTTTGCACAACAAAAGCCGCCTGAAATTAATCAGACGGCTTATTTTATGCGAGTAATTTTATTGCTTTATAAAGAGTATCAACCTCTTGTATAATGTAGTGATCAATATCGACTTTGTAGTCTGTATGGCCCATAAGTGCGATAATATCTTCTTCCCTCGCACCTGCCGCTGACATCCTTGTTGAAAAGGTTCTGCGACAAGAATGCGGAGTAAACTCATCACCTAAGCCGAGGGATTGCATCGCCGGGCGAAAACCGTATTTCAAGAAATAATCCTTGTTCATCGCTTTGCCAAACTCTGAACCTTCGTGTGTTCGGCAGAAGATTGTTTCACCTTTATTATTTATACAATTCTCAACCAATTTTAAAATCTTAGGGTGGATAGGAACAATACGATTTTTGCCGGCATCTGACTTTATGCCTGCGATAAAGTAAGGTATGCCCTGTTCACTCATATGGTACTGCTCGGTAGTGAGCGAAAGAAACTCGGTCACTCTGAAATTGAGATAACACATTATATAGACATAATCGGCATAAGGCACTTTGCCTATGTTTTGTCGTATTAGCTCTAACTGCACATCGGTGAAGCGTGTAGCGTTTACCTCTTCGTTTTCCGGAAGCTCTATAAATGTGCCATAGTCTTTATTAACAATATCCTCTTGCATCGCAAAATGGTAAAGGCTGGTGACAAAGCATTTAATCTTATGTAGAGCCGAGTATCCTAAGCCTTGACAGATTTTAGGCGTATCAGTGACTTTATAGGTACCGTTGCCGTTGGGCAGAAGATATTTCAGCTTACCGCCGGCGCCAACTTCGTGATGTGGGTTATCGTAATAGTCTATTATGTACTGATAGTCTGATGTGCGTAAATCTCGAAATTTACGCTTATGGAGCGGCTCAAGTTTTATCCAAGCACTCGCATAGTTACTTTTAACGCTCTTGCCGAGTCTATCGTATGCTTTAGTTTTGAGCCATTTAGCGTGCAATTGTTCGAGCGTTATATTATAGCAACTTACAGGGTTGTATTCATATTCTTGTAGAGCGTTTTCTGCCTCTCGTTTTGTGGCAAAAGCGCCTAAATAAACTTGTTTGCCTGTGGCACTGCTTGCGGCCGCATAAGGTTTTGACTTGTTATCTTTGCGTATATAGATGCTTCCAGTACCTTTCGTCCTGCGTCTGTTTTTTTGCTTTTCAGATGATTGATTTTTACCGCAGTAAGGACAAAAAATGAAATCATCTTGTAACTCTCTGTTGCACCTTTTATTGATACATTTTTTCATATTTCACCTCAAAAAAGGGCGCAAAAAGCCCTTGTGTTATTTATCCGCAAAACTTGCAAAACACAAGGGAGTATGGTACAATTATATTGCGTTTAACTGCACCGTTGCACCCTGTGTGTAATGGTTTCCGCTCTATCCTGTTGGCGCAGGGTAGGGCGGTTTTTTTATTTTTGATTAGCAAAGTCCGTTTTATTGGACTTTGTAATACGCTGGCAAAATTTACCACTTGAAATTGTCGAACAGAAGTTCTATAATTTAATTATAGGAATTTCGTCTGAATTTTACGAATGAAAGGAAGTTAAATCATGAAGAAAAACACAGCAATCAGGCAAGAAATAATTGAATACATAGAATCAATCGAAAATCACAAAGCCTTAGTAGCTATACTGAAATTCATAAAAATCATATATCGTCGTAATTTGAACGGTCACGGGGGAGCTTAACGCTCCCCTTTGTTTTTGTCTGAAATTCCTTTAATAAAGTTCTTGAACACTTGCCGCTCAATCGGAGCCATACTTATATATGTACGAATAATGTCAATGTCGACTTCATCAAGGTCATACTCTGCTCTAAGGGCATCAATCACGACATCTTCGCTTTCTTCGTCAAACATCTCTCCCTCACCTGTTTTTAGCCATTCGAGGTTTACACTGAATATAGCCGAAATATCTCTAAGCGTTCGCTCTGAAAACTCTCTTTTTCCACTTTCACAAAGAGAAATTATTGACCTCTGTAAATCGAGTTTTTCGGCAAACTGAGTTTGATTAAGATGTACGGCTTTGCGAACCTCAATAACTCTTTTTGCAATATTATTACTCATTGAATTACCTCCTTACAGTTGTTATTATATAATATAATGATGAATTTGTCAACAAATAAAGCGAAAAAATTAAAAAAAATATTTTTTTTTGCAAAAACTGTTGACAATGTAATCAAAATAAGTTAAAATAAAGTTGCAAAGTAATCAAGGAGGTGAAAACAATGACAGATAAACAGGAGATGGACATCAAGTCAATCGGCGCAGAGCTTGCAAAAATCTTGATTGATATGACAGATGAAGAAAAGGCTATTGCTTTCGCAATGATGAAAGGAATGGTCGTGGGTAAGCAGATTGCCGAACAGCAGAAAACAGCGTAAAGAGGAGGTGAAAAAGATGATTGATGAAATCCTTATCAATCCTAAAACAAATCAGGAGTACAGAGATGTACCGCCGATCGTGGCGGCTAAATATCTCGGTGTGGCCCTTAACTTTGTGTATGACGGCTTAAAGCAAAAAGCACTGCCGATTGGTACAGCAGTACAGAGCGAAAAGGGCAGATGGACTTACAATATTCCTTGTGACAGGCTCAAAGCATATGCAAGCGGTATTGATGTTTTGCAGACCACACAGCTTTTAGAAATGCTTATCAGCAGAAAGAAGGCGTAACGAATGGCACTCAGACACATTAAAACAAAACGCAGTCTTAAGGACGAGAACAAGCACTTACATAGCTTGGTTAAGCACTTGCAGATTGAGCTTGAGAACGCAAGGCTTGACCTTTGCATTAAGAATGACGCAATCAACGGTTACAAAAACGAAAACATAAGGCTTAGACAACGCATTAACAGTATGTATGCATATGATGTTTTCGGGGAGGAGGTGAAGAAATGAGCAATAAAAAAAGTGCCTGTGACACCGCGAATGCCACAAGCACAAAGAACAATAAGCCTAATTCAATTATATCCTCTGCAACAAAAAAAATCAAGTTGTGCAACGAAAAAAATCTTAAAGACCGTAAATCTAAAGCAATTCTTGAGCCGGTAAAGAAAATGCTCTGCGAATTTTTAGAGCAGAACGAGGAATTTGCAAGAGCCGTTATGGCTGCAGAGAACCTTGAAAACCTGATTGACGAAGTGGGAAAGAAGCTCCCCGCTGCAGTTTCCGACCTTGATGTGTATCAGCAGATTGTCGGTAAGATTTTTCCCGGAGCAAAGGTTACTTTCGCAATGCAGATACATATGTCCGAGTATGAGCTTGAAGAGCCTGATGTAGCAGAGCAGAAGACGGATCCGGTTACTCTTGACCTCGGCAATCTTATAGATTGGTAGGTGTCGGTATGATTAAAAATCCCGAATACCTGCTCGAGAATATTCCTGATATTACAGTTGAAAACGAAGAGCAAATAGTGCAGTATTTTCCACAGTATGCCTTTTATGAAAATAAAGGCAGGGACAGATGTGATTGCTTTTGTACAAGCTGTCGTTGCTGGCATCTTAATGAGCCGTTCGGTCTTGCACATAATCAAATTCACATATGCAACCATTGTGGTGAGACCGTCAAAGCAAAGGCTTTGCATTACGGCAGAAAGAAACTTGAAAGAAGTCGCAAGTTTGGTTTTTGCTTTGCCGTTGACGGCAGACTGTACATCAGATTTGTAACGGTTTATCAGAGATTTTCGGAAGATATTTACAACGAAAATCCTGTCGAAATGATGCCGCAATATTTTTTTCAAATGAATATCTGTATGTATATGAACAACACGCAATGCAAAGATTTGCATACAAGTGGTACGGCAAAACATTTTATCCGATGAAAACAGACGGAATTATTCCTTCTGCTTCACAGGGCTTAGCGTGGTATTGGGGTCCGTCAGAAAAAACCTTGTATTCAGGCTGGGATTCAACCATACTTTTAAATCTTGATGTAATAGCTGATACGGATCTTAGATATTCGTGTGCGGATGAGCTTTCAGATAGGTACACAGTTCACGAAATCTTAAAGTGGCTTAATTTATATGTCCGACACAACAATGCAGAGTATTTGATTAAAGGCGGATTTGATAGGATTGCAGACCTATTGATGAACGGTCAGCTAAAGCTAAACAAAATCCATTGGAAAGAAAACAATCTGCTTAAAATGCTTGGGTGTCGCAAGACGGATATACACAGCTTTGCCGAATATGACACAAACGAAATTGAGCTTTACCGCAGCATTATTAAAGAAGAACCGAACATTCAGAACGCAAGCGGTTTTGTAAGCAGTCTGTCAAAGTTTGGGACTTTTGCCGTTAACGAAATTCACGATGCCGGTGTTAAATACAGGCAGATTTTGAAGTACGGCAAGAATCATCAGAGAGTAATGCTGTGGAAGGATTATCTCGACAACTGCAAAAGACTTCCCGAGGGAATTGAAGAGCTGATGCCTGCTCATCTTGAACAGGCTCACGACAGAGCCGTTGAAAAGGTTGCTTATTACACAAATAAGGCTGAAGCGGAAATGATAGCTAAGAGGGCAAAAACTCTTAAGCCTCTGTTGATGGACACGCAAAATCTTGTAATGCTTGCGCCTGAAACAGGCGAAGAAATTATTTCAGAGGGAAAAATTCTTAAGCATTGCGTCGGCGGATATGTAAGACGGCACGCAAGAGGTGACACAGTAATCCTGTTTATTCGGCATAAAGCGTCACCGTCAATTCCTTACTTCACGATTGAAGTAAATCCCAAAAGCCTGACGATAGTGCAATGTCACGGCTACAAAAACGAACGAGAGTCGAATTATAAAAAGCCACCCGAAATTGTTGAATTTGAACAGCAATATACTAAATTTTTGGAGGATATAAAAAATGTCAGAAATAACAGTAAGCGAACAGCATAAGCAGGCAATTGAACTGCATCAGAAAATTCTTGTAAGTGCAAACCTTGCACAACAGAACATATGGGATATGTGCAACGGACTCAAGACTATGCGTGACAACAAGCTGTATAAGGAGCTTGGCTACACGAATTTTGAGGAGTACTGCGAGAATGAAGTAGGTATGAAACGCAGAAATGTTTATAACTATATTTCTATTGTAGAAAAAATAAACGCTGAAAATGTGCAATCGATTGCACAAATCGGAATGACAAAGCTATCACTTCTTGCCACAATCAGCGAACCCGAACAGGCAGAAATCGCCGAAAAACTTGACATTGAAAACACAACGGTCAAGCAGTTAAAAGCTGAAATCGAAAAGCTGAAAGACGAAAAGCAGGAGGCAACCGACAAGAGCATTGACTATTGCAGACAGCTCAATAACACTAAGAAAGACGCTGACTATTACAAGCAACAGGCGGACACTTCAAAAGAAATCTGCCGCAATATTGAAAATCAGCTTGCAGAGGAAAAGAACAAAAATTTCAAGCTGACGAATAAAGTTCAGGAGCTTGAAAGCCGTCCTATTGAGGTTGCCGTTGCAGAGCCGAGCGATAATGAGCGCAGACTGAACGAAACCATCAGAGCACTTGAGCGTGAGAACATCAAACGCAATGACGAACTCGAAGCAGAATATCGTGAGAACGAAAAAATCGTAAGGAAACAGCTTGAGGACGAAAAGCAAGAGGCTCTTCGCAGACAGAAAGATGAGTATGAAGAAAGGCTGAAAAATGTTCAGACTGCCGACGGTACATCAGATGACAAGGATGTCTTTAAGGCTTATTTTTCAATCGCATATGACAGCTTTATCCGTATGCTCGATTTCGCAAAGCAGTCACAAGACAAGGAATTTTTCAAGGGCAAGGTTGAACATTTAATAGAAGCACTTGCCACACAAAACATAAATCTTTAAGGGGGAGCAGCAATGAAGCTTTATGAGCTTACGGAAAGCTTTGCTGAATTATTCAGCCAATTTGAAGACATAAACGAATATGAACCCGATACTGACGCAGACGGTCAGCCGATTGACGGCAACGGCGACATTATCGAAGATGTTGAGGCATACAAAGAAAAAATGCTTACAGCGTGGTTTGATACACTCGAGGGCATTGAGGGCGAATTTGACGAGAAAGCAGAAAGCATTGCGGTCTACATCAAACAGCTTAAAGCCGAGGCTAATATACTCAAGTTTGAGAAATCTGCAATCGCTAAGAGGCAGTCGCAGAAAGAGCGAGAGGTTGAAAAACTCGCTGCATATCTTCTTAACGCAATGAAAGCAATCGGCAGGAGCAAGGTAGATATGCCGCACGCAGTTGTATCAATCAGAAACAACGCACCGAGCCTTGTTATTGATGATGAAATTTCATTCGTTGAGTGGGCAGAGGAACACAATCTTGCCCACCTTTTGAAATACAGTATGCCCGAAGTGAAAAAGAATGATGTCAAAGCTCTCTGCAAAAAGGGTGAAGAAATCCCCTTCGTACATATGGAAGCCAAGCAGTCATTAAGTATTAAGTGAGGTGTTATTTATGGGATTACCTATATTGGTTTTAGGATATTCAGGCAGCGGAAAATCTGCCTCTTTAAGAAATTTCAAAGCAAATGAACTTGCTCTTGTAAATGTGAATGGAAAATCACTCCCGTTCAGAACAAAATTTACTTCTTCAATCAATTCCGACAACTACATTGATATTGAGGACTTTATCAAAAAGCAGAAATGTAAGTCGATTGCAATTGATGACGCACAGTATCTCATGGCTAACGAGTATATGAGAAGAGCCAAGGAAACAGGCTTTCAGAAGTTTACCGACATTGGCAAAAATTTTTGGGAACTTGTGAAACAGATTGAAACTCTACCAAGCGATACAATTGTTTATTTTTTAAGTCATATTGATACCGACGAAAACGGCAGACAAAAAGCTAAAACAATCGGTAAGATGCTTGACGAAAAAATCTCGGTTGAGGGAATGTTTACCACAGTTTTGAAAACGGTTGTTGTTGACGGCAAGTATCTTTTTGCAACACAAACAGACGGCAACGACACCTGCAAAAGTCCGATAGGCTTGTTTGATTCAATGTACATATCAAATGACCTTAAAATTGTTGATGAAGCATTGAGAACATACTATTCAATGCAACCCGAACAGTATTGTGATGAGTGCAAAGCACCGATACTTTCTGACGGTAAACGCACCGTTAAGCAGATTATTGACGGCACAATAAAAAATTATGGCAGACAGCTCTGTATGCAGTGTGTCGCAAAGCTGATAAAGCAGAAGAAACAGGAAAAGCAGAGAGAGGGTGCCGGAAATGCAGCTTCGACCGTATCAGAATGACCTTGTGGAGCAAGTAAGGCAAGCTTGGCGAGAGGGTTACAAAGCTCCTTGCATTGTCCTTGGGTGCGGTGGCGGAAAGTCCTGCATTGTCGCAGAAATTGCAAGACGGACGACTTGGAACGGTAAACGGGTGCTGTTCCTTGTTCACAGGAGAGAGCTTGTTGACCAAATATTCAGAACCTTTGCCCGCTGGGGTGTGCTTATGGATTTATGTCAGATTGGTATGGTACAAACCTTTACACGCAGGCTTAAAAAACTTCCTAAGCCTGCGTTAATCATTACGGACGAAAATCATCACAGCCTTGCACAAAGCTACAAACGCATTTATGAATATTTTTCAGATGTGCCGAGGGTTGGCGTCACCGCAACACCTATCCGTCTAAACGGTGACGGCTTGGGTGATGTCAACGATAAGCTGATTGTAGGAGTAAGTACCAAGTGGCTCATTGAGCATAACTGCCTTGCCCCATATGATTACTATGCTCCGAGTGTTGCCGACCTTACAGGACTGCACACCAAAATGGGCGAATATGTCGCCTCCGAGATAGAAAAAGCAATGACTAAAAATACAGTTTTCGGAGATGTAATCAAGTATTACAGACAGCTTGCAGACGGCAAAAAAGCGGTGTGCTATTGTTCAACGGTTAAGCATAGTCAAGCAACGGCACAGGCTTTTTGTGAGGCAGGCATTCCGGCAAAGCATATTGACGGAAGTACCCCGAAAGCTCAAAGAGAACAGATTATAAACGAATTCCGCAGCGGCAAAATTACAATTCTTTGCAATGTGGATTTGATTTCAGAGGGCTTTGATGTGCCCGACTGCGAATGTACAATTCTGCTCCGACCTACTCACAGCCTTACGCTTTACATTCAGCAGTCAATGCGATGTATGCGATACAGACCGAACAAAAGGGCGGTAATCATTGACCATGTGGGCAACTATGCAAGACACGGAATGCCTGACGATGACAGAGTGTGGTCACTTGAAAAACGAGAGAAAAAGAGTGTTAAAAAGCTTGAGGACGAGCAGGCAGCAAAGGTCAAGCAATGCCCCGAGTGTTTTCTTACATTCTCTGCACCACCACCGGGGCAGAAAGCCGTATGCCCTCGATGCGGATATGAATTTCCGACAGCAGAGCGAAAGGTTGATTTTGATACTGCCGCAGAGCTTATAAAGGTTGAGGGCTTTAAGCTCGATTTCAGTTCACCATCTGATTGCGGCAGCTACAACGATTTACTCGTTTACGCAAAAACACACGGCTATAAGCCCGGCTGGGCGTATTATCAAGCACGAAAGAGAGGATTGATAGCTTGACAGAAGAACACGCTATACAGAATGAAATCCGCCTTGCAATTGCACCGTACTGCGATATTTTTCGTATCAATGTCGGACAGGGTTACACAAAGGACGGACGATATTTCAGCACAGGTGTACCACCGGGTTTTTCTGATTTATTCGGTGTCAGAAAATCAGACGGCAAGGCGGTATTCATTGAGGTTAAAACAGCAAAAGGCAGAGCAACCGAAAAGCAGCATAACTTTTTACAGATGATGAAATTCAACGGTGCGGTAGCAGGAATATGCAGAAGTGCCAATGAAGCAATTAAATTAATTTTGGAGGAATAATCATGGGTTTTAAATCAAACTGGAACGAAGCAACACAGGGCAGCTCAATCAAGCCTGAAGGTGATTACGAGTGCCTTATCGCTAAGGTTGAGGAGAGAGTAACAAAGAATGGCAAAGAAAATCTGAACATCTCAATGGTAATCCGAAATGATGTTGAGCAGAACTATAAAAACGGATATATATTTGATACATTGTGGAAGAAGAAAGAGCCTACAAACGCAGACTTGCAGGTCAAGGGATACAGCTATGGTCAGATTATGGCACTCGGCAAGGCGGCAGGACTTCCCGATGGCAAGGAGTACGACAGCCTTGAGCGGTTCTGCGGTGAGCTTGTCAATAAGCCAATGCGTGTAACTATAAAGCACGAAGAATACAACGGAAAAACACAGGAGCGAGTAAGCTGGAGAAATCCTACAAAATATCTGACTGTAAAGCATATTCCAAAGCAGACGACGACCAATACAGCTACAGCCTATGCACAGCCACAGCAAAGCTATGCATCTGCACAGCCGACAAATCAAGGCTTTACGGATATGCCGCTTGATGATGATTTACCGTTTTAATTCAGAAAATTTTTACGGAAATTGCACTAATTTATGCAACTTTTGAATTTTAAGTCGGTACATATGAAATTCATAAGAATCCATAAGGAGGTATAAAATATGGGATTTACAAATTTTAACGATAAATACAGTGCAATTCCGCAGGAATTAAAAGGCTATAAAAATTGGGTGTGTTGGCAGGCATACCCTGACCCGAAGTCGCACAGCGGCATTTCTAAGAAGCCCGTCAATCCAAAGACGGGCGGACTTGCCCAGTCAAACAATCCCGACACTTGGTCGGATTTTGAAACCGCTGTCAGAGAATCCGCCAAATATTCGGGCATAGGCTTTATGTTCTCAAATTCACCGTTTTTCGGTGTTGACCTTGACGATATGCCGAATGACATTCAGGATTACCAAAACGGCGGAGCTGACAACATAATCAGCGAGTTCGTGAACACTTTACAGAGCTACACAGAATTTTCGCAGAGCAAAACAGGCGTTCATATAATTTGCAAGGGAACTCTTCCCGTGGGCAGAAGAAAGGCAAAGAATGATTTGGGCGGTTTTGAAATGTACGAGAACGGCAGATTTTTCGTTGTGACAGGAAACTACTGCTCGGAATACGGATACATCAACGATTGTACCGAGAGTGTTAAGCCGTTGCACTCCAAATATCTCGGCAAGGCGGCAGAGCCTAAGCCGAACAAGAATATTACGGTCAATTTAAATTCCGTTGATGACATCGTCAGAGCCGCCTGCAGCGCTAAGAACGGCAGTCTTTTCAAGGCTCTGTACAGCGGTGACTTTTCGGCTTACTCATCACAGAGCGAGGCGGATATGGCATTTTGCAATATGCTTGCCTTTTGGTGCGGCTGCGATGCCGAAAAAATGGACGCAATTTTCCGCCAATCGGGGTTAATGCGTGACAAGTGGGACAGAAAGCAGTCAGGCACTACATACGGAGTAATCACCCTGCAAAAAGCAATATCGGGCTGCAGTCAGACCTATAACCCTAAAAAACAAAACGATTATTCGATTTCAATCGGCAACGGCAAGGTTATTCAGACTGTCGACGAAGAAAAAATGCGTGCATATACATTTGACGATATGGGCAACGCAGAAAGGTTTGTTGACCTGTTTGGCGAAAATGTTCGCTACTGCTATACGGAAAAGAAATGGTATTTTTATAATTCAATGAGGTGGAGCGTCGACAATCTCGGTGTTATCTTAAGAATGGCAGATAAGTGCGTTGAGGCTATGAAAGCCGAGGCAAAGCTTTACTTGCAGGCTGATGAAGAGAGCGGCGGAGATATGGCGAAAGCATTTGAAAAGCATATGAAATCAAGCCGTTCAAATAAGTCAAAAAAAGCAATGCTCAATGAAATTGAACATCATCTTCCGATTTTGCCGATACAAATGGACAGATACAAAATGGCACTCAACACGCCAAGTGGAATTATTAATCTGAAAAACGGCGATGTAAAGGCACATAACCCCGAATATTACTTTACAAAGATTACTTCGGTCGATTGCGCCGAAGCTGCCGACTGCCCTCGTTGGCTTGCGTTCCTTGACGATATTTTTGCAGGCGACAAGGACTTAATCAGATACATTCAAAAGGCGGTAGGCTACAGTCTGACAGGCTCAACGGCGGAACAATGTGCATTTTTTCTTTACGGTACAGGTCGAAACGGCAAGAGTACTTTTATTGATGTAATAAGAGATGTTTTCGGCGATTATGCGGCGAATATTCAGCCCGAAACCATTATGGTGAAAAGCTCGCAGAGCAATGCCATAAACAGCGACATTGCACGATTAAAGGGCGCAAGACTTGTTACATCGGTAGAGCCAAATGAGGGTGTGCGGCTGAATGAGGGACTTTTAAAACAGCTTACAGGTGACGATACGGTAACAGCAAGAAAGCTGTACAGTGAGGAATTTGAGTTTAAACCCGAGTTCAAATTATGGATGGCGACAAACCATAAACCTATTATCAGAGGCACAGACACAGGCATTTGGCGAAGAATACATATGATACCGTTCAATGTGCAGATACCCGAGGACAAGGTAGATAAAAACCTTACGCATAAGCTAAAGGCGGAGATGACAGGGATTTTTAAATGGTGCATTGACGGCTGTCTGATGTGGCAGAGAGAGGGCCTGCAAATGCCCGCCGCTGTATTAAAGAGTGTGAGAGAGTACAGGCGTGAAATGGATGTTATTTCTGCTTTTATCGAGGATAAATGTACTCTTGAGGGCACTGTACAGGCGAGTACACTGTATGCCGCCTATGTATCGTGGGCAGACAGCAACAACGAATATTGTATGTCAAATACCAAGTTCAGCACCGAGATTGCAAAACGATTTGAGAAGATAAAAGGAAGAAATTACAAATATTTTTCAGGCATATCTTTAAGTTCTGAATAATAAGTGTGTCGGGTTGTGTCGGGTTGACGGGTTTTTATAACCTTTCGTATAAGAAAAAAATAAAATATATTTATATATAAAGGGTTATTGTAAAATGACGAAAACCCGACACAACCCGACACAGGGAGGAATATATGAAACCGAATTTTAAAGACAAAACAGAGTTTGCAAGGCTTGAGGATAAAGCTATTGACGGTCAGCTTGATTATACCGACTATCCGCCTGTCGAATACAAATACTTTTCAAAGCTTGCAAAGGTAGGCTACAACAATCGTCATAAAGGCTGGGATATGATTACTTGCCTGAAACTTCAACAGGAATTGCAGAGTGAGTACAGACAGTACCACGATGAGGGCGAGGAGTATTTAAGACTATGTGGTCGCTTGCAAAACGATATAAAGAAATCCGCCGATCTCGTTCGCAAGATGTACAAGCAGGCGGCAACCAAAGACGAAATGCTAAGCCTTGCGTTGCAGACGATAGAGCTATTAACAAATGAGAACGGATTTGTTAAAAGAATAAGCGAAAAGGTAAGGGAGATGAAACAATGAAACAACAGGCAATCTGCGAATTATGTATGCAAGCATTTGAAAAAAGAAGTGCAAATCAAAAATACTGCACCGAGTGCGGTGTTGAAATGCGAAAGCAACAGCACAGAGAAATTATCAAAAACAGCAAATTAAGAAAAACAGCCGCACGCAATTACAATAAACCCGATATACTTGAAGAAAAATGCAAGAAAATCAATTTGTATAATAAGCTGCACGGAACGCACTTAAGCTACGGAGAATATACAGCACTCGAAAGGCTTGGAAGAATTTAAAGAGGATAAAGAAAATGATTGATTGTTCAAGAACTGAAAATTACTTTGCCGAAAAGCAAAGGATGACGAAAAAACATAAACCAAATGCTGGTGAATATATATGTGAACTTGATTGTTTAGATTGCCCTTTGAGCCATTCAAATAATGGCATAGGTGAACCGTGTTTTGGTCTTGAAACGCTCTATCCCGAAAAGGTAATTGCAATTGTCCAGAAATGGTCGGATGAGCATCCGCAGAAGACTTATTTGAGTGAATTTTTGAAACATTATCCGAATGCTCCGCTTGGCGATGGCGGAACGCCTACAGGCATATGTCCTTATGAATTGGGACTTATGGGTGCAGGTGATTGCCGAAACGACGGTGACTGCGTTAAGTGTTGGAATCAGCCGATTGAGGAGAGTGAAAGTAAATGAGAAAAATATTATTCAGAGGTCAAACTCGCAGATATGGCGAAAAAGTCAGATTGAATGGTGAAAAAATACAAAGCAATTGGGTTTACGGCGGTATTTTCCCACAGAATGGTGAGGGTGATTTTGCAATAATTTATCAGCAAAAGCCTACAGTAGA
>UMEZ01038154.1_pt1 | contig 13876 bp, 13 predicted proteins | sample 1964841 | NCBI WGS metagenome assembly UMEZ01 (sample SAMEA4836029, study PRJEB28245) | human gut metagenome | biome: gut microbiome; material: fecal sample | place: Denmark | collected 2008 | reverse complement strand
TTACACATGTGTAGGTAAGGCTAAATTACACATGTGTAGGTAAAACTAAGTTACACATGTGTAGGTAAAACTAAGTTACACATGTGTAGATAAGACTAAATTACACATGTGTAACTTAACAGAATATCCCGTGGAATATCTATGACGACTCGACACAGCTAACGTTCGTATCCAAGACATTGCGGTATGCATAAGCACTTGTCACCAAAATAGCCGCAATCCTATGCGAAATCCGTATAACACCCAGCCGATACGAACCCCTTCAGGGCACTCACAGGGACATCGCGCGGGCAGATAGCGACGAACGAGTCCGGCGCATACGCGATTGTATACAAGTTTTGATAAATGGGGAGAGAGCCCACCAGAAAAAGGCTGTCGCATATGCGGCAGCCTTTTTGCGTTTGTCGTAGTTCGTTCGTCGTTCGTCGTTTGCGAAACGGGCTCGCTGGCGCATCGCCTGCTCGGACTCAGATGGCGCTGCGCGCCTTTAGACTCAGACTGACAATGGCGCCTCGGGTAGCCCCTGCGGCGCATAGCGGGCGTCCGGTTAGGGACGCCCCTACAGACGGTCTGCGCCACGTAAATTGTTAAAATCGCATATGAACGATATCAAAATAATACACGGCCAGAGGCTTGTGCGTAGGAGACGCCCTAATCGGCGTCCCGCGTGAATCCTGTGCACGGCCCGCTACATGCCAAATGGCCTGCGGACGAAATGCTCGGAATCAGATGCGGCTGCGCCGCGACAGACTCATGATTGTATTGCGACCGTGTACCATTCGTCATAAATTCTGTGATAATGCCATTAGTCAGGGCGGGCGTCCCACGCGGACGCCCCTACGAAATCGCATACAGGCGATGGGATTGGAGAGAAGAGCAGCAAAGAGCAGAGAAGGTCAAAAGGCAGTAAAAATTGAGACGTGGCCTTGACCGCCCGTAGGGGCGCCCATAACCGGGCGCCCGCGTGCATTCTGTGCATAATCGGAAGTTATGACGAGTGGGAAATGGTCATGGATGCATCTCCTTTGGCACGTACGCGGTGCGATTGTATAAAAAAATAAAATCTGCTACAATGAAGGCAAATTTTGCAGAATGATTTGGTATCGATTTGACACAGGAAGAAGAGGGGAATTTGGAAATTATGTGCAACTTAGGCGAAGGGTTATACGAAGACGGCAAAATGAAAGGCCGAATGGAAGGCCGGATGGAAAGCCAATTGGAATTTGCGCTGGAATTGTTGGAGGATGGCGTATCATTCGAAAAGATTGCGCAGTATACGAAATTATCGTTGTCTAAAATCAAAGAACTTGCTAAGCAAAATAAACTCAGATAAGAACCATAATCCCCGCGAGGGGACGGATAAGGAAAGCCGATATAAGGCATCGAGTTTGACGTCGTATATCGGCTTTTTTATGCTTAAAATTGTCTAAAAACTATTTGAAAATTATTGGACTAGTATTATAATATTGACAAAGCTTATAATGCTTAACCATGAATTAGAAAGGAGTATCCCTATGGCAGAAAACAAAGTAATGGAGTTCGGCAAACAGCAGTTTTCATTGTTCAAAAATGAGGATGGTCAGATTAAAAAGCCAGATTTGCTGCGGTGCTATAAAAACAAGCTGGTAAGTGTTGAAAATATGTCTGTCGATGACTTGTTCAACGGCTTTGATGAAATTCGGGCTATTACGTTTTCTTATGATATCGCTATGATCCATTGGCTTATGCAAAAGTTCCAATATGGAGAGATACTCCTTGGGGCAGAGTTCATGGTAAGAAAAGATACGAAAACGGCGACAAAGGTGGCAGAAATCTTGGCAGGCGCGGAAATTGCTACCAATGCAATCAGAAAATACAGCGACTTAGTACAAAAAATGCTGGAAGGAGATTTGGTCATCCATAGTTCGACCAATATCCTTGACCACCGAAAATTATATTTGCTTCGCAGCGATGATGGCCGGACCAGAGTCATCACGGCTTCTGCGAATATGACCCGAAGGGCTTGGTCTGCCAATCAAATGGAAAATATATCATTTTGTGATGAACCAAAGGCCTACGATGCTTATATGCAGGAGTTTAACACGGCATGGAAATTATCTGAAGATGTTCCCTATAAGGTAATTGCAGCAGAAAAGACGGAGCATCTTGAAGAAGCCAATGCAGTGTTAGAAAAAGTGGTAGAGACAGATAAAGCGATCATCCTGAAAGTTTCTGCAGAAGATGAAAAAGCAGTTCTTACAAATTATCAGTATGTAATGGATGCAGATAATGCGAAAGAAAAATACATTGAATTACTGAAAGACACCGGCATACGTTCAACAAAGGACGGCGTGATTAAAATTAGTCCTAAAATTGTTGAAAAGATAGAAATCAATGCCCGAAAAGCTGGGATACGGAAAGCGGATTTCCGACAAACCGTTGAAAAATATCCGCAAATTACTTTTGACTATAATGATTTAGTAATGAAGGTTTCTGGGGAAAATGCGAATTTAAATCCGTCAGAAGATGAAGTAAGAGCAGAAATCAGCGATCTTTTGTCTATCTTCAATAAATATAATTCTTTTGTAGGAACCGATCCGGAAAAGCAAAAAGACATTTATTATAAGCTGCTGAATGCGATGTTTGCTTCACCGTTCTTCGCACGTCTTCGCTGCGAAGCGAGACTGATTGACAAGGGAACGACCAGCTTACCGTTATATCTTCTGATTTCATCCAGTCATTCCAGTACTGGGAAGTCTTTTTTCGTGAAGGCCATATTAAAATTGATGACAGGTAAGAAAAATTTAAGAGTATTGGCCGCTAAAGAATGTCCGAGTAAAACGGCTGTTGCCTTACAGGTAGAAGGGAAAGGCGTACCGCTTTTTATTGATGAAATCGATAATTCCTATTTGACACATATGAAGAAGGCCATCAAGACGACGGAACAGATTTGTGAAATACTGCAGAATGATACTGTACCCTTGCTTATTTTTGCGTCCAACGACGTTACAGATCCGGATATGCAGCTTCGCAAAAGAATGATTTTTCTTGATCCTGAAGGGACGATTCCTTCGGATGCGGACCAGACGGCATGGCTTTCGGCTGGGAACAGCTTGATTTCGAGATTGGGTAATGGTTTGTATTGCGAATATGTTCGCCGTATGCTCCCTAAAGTATGGGATTTGATTGATAAGATGCAGGCCAACGGTGGTGAAGATATCCCGGATGACTGGTACCCGGATATTATGCCCCTTTCTTCCGAAACATTGATTGAAATCATGAGTGATTTCGGCTTTGAAAAACCTGATTACTTCAGAAAAATGACTTGGCGAGACGATTTCGCTGAAAATGCTTCGTATATTACGGCAGATGCTTTTCGTGAAATCCGAGAAATGTATGCGTCTAATAAAAAGGCATTCACAATTGACAAAAATACAGTTACAATAGAAACAGGTTCTGACAAAGCCAGCATGCGAAGACTTCAGTCCTGGGCAGCCGTCATGCCTGTTGAGGTGATCAAAGAACCACCGATGTGGACAAAACAGGATGGATGATTGTCTTCAATCGAGCTGAACTGGAAAAAAGGACAGGTATCCGATTCAAGCGTGCCTGGTATCGGAAATTTTTTTTATGATTGAGCAGAGGTGATTACTATGCGGCGGCTGTATCTATATAAAAAATTCTCAGAAAATGGTACAGCCGTCCAACAGGCTGCTGGGAACATCGTCCAGCCCAACGATGAAGTATTCGTTGTTACTGAACATGCCCGTAAATATGAAGAACTTGACAAAGCCATAGAAAAGGGGAATGCTGGGGATATCCTCTTCGCCAAAGCCCTAGATGATCTTGGGCACGATACAGGCGAAATCATCAAAAGGCTTCGGAAAATCATGAGCAAGGACATTTGCCTGGTGGCCTGTGATATGAAAATGACTTATGAACACGGCTTATCGGTTGATTTGAACAAGGCGATACTCGGAACAATCGTCGAGATGCTTGAAAAAACGCTCAAAACAGATAATCAATTGTTTTTCCATCCCCGGAATGCAGGCCGGCCAAGCATCGAATTTCCGGAAGGCTGGGATGAAAAATACAACGATTGGAAAGACGGAAAGATTTCATCGAAAGCCTTTATGAGCTGGTCGGGAATGAAAAAAGCGACGTTCTATAATAAACTGACGGAATACAAAGAAATGCTGGACGACGAGGAAGCCTATAAAAATTCGATTAAAGCAGCCCAATGGAATCAGTAGTCTCCGTCTACCTATGATGTTAGCGATGATAGTAATTTTATGGTATAATACGTTCAGAAGACAATCCGCCCCGCTGTGATGAAATCGCGGTTTGTGAGAACTTTTGATAGAGATTTTCACAGAAAATCGCGAAAAAAGCGGAAAAATAAAATCCGCCCCGCAAACCGCAAAATCCACGGCGTAATTACGCCATCTATAAGGGGCTGATAAGAACCATAATCCCCGCAAGGGGACGGAAATATCATCATGTCACGCTTTTCTTATACTGTATTGGCTATGATCAGGACTATAATTCAACATATAAAGAAAAAGACCGTTGTACGTATTCGAGCATGCAACGGTTTTTTACAATTTGCTAAGCAGGATTATTGCTGTTTGTGTCGAAATTGTAATATAAAATCTATCTTTATTTTACTGAAAAGGGAGGATGAGGCAGATGATGAAACGAATCGTAAGTACACTGCTGTTTACTGGGGCTTTGTTGATAGGAAGTACGGCATTTGCCTTTTATGCAGATGAAAGTTCAGCTGTCAATCTCGGGATGGTCCAGGCCTACAGCCGTTCGGCAATCAATGTCATCGATGATGATGGTACGACGTATACTTTTATCTATGACAACAGGCCTCATTCGGACTTAGGTTTCTGGAAGCTCGAAAACGAAGACCAGTGGCATCAATGGGAATTTGGTCCGCAGCAACGACAGCATATGGAACAATTAGCTAGCTGCGGTTTCTATGCCTTGAAGAATCTCGGAAAATTATAAGTGGAGGATAAAAAATGGAGGTGCATTTCATGTTCAAGAAAATCATTGCAGCTATGATGGCTGTCAGCGGCCTGACGTTCGCTATGGGAAGTATCCCCGATTCTTATGCATTGGTCCCTGATGCGGCTGTCGAACTTGGCGGCTTACGGCCTGGGTACACCATGGAATACATGGAAAGTATCTATGGTGAACCTACCTTGGAGGATTATAAGCCCTGCAATCTTCCTGCGTTCAGCCAATATACATACAAGTACGGCGACAGCGTATCGATTTTTTCGATTGGCGGCAAGACTGTCTTTGGCATCACTACGACTGCCAATAATGGCTGGGCGACGCCGGCAGGGGTGACGGTTGGCATGGATAAATCCATCTTGCAGAAAGTGTATGGTAAAGAAGATAATCGGGAATGGATCAATGGTAAACTGTATTATCAATATTTCGTCTATCCTTCAGGGATGCGCGGATTGAGTTTTGGCGTAGAAGATAACAAAATCGTTTCGATTACAGCATACATGGATCAATAGTGTTTCTAATAGGAGAGGGGTAGGCAGATGTCGGATATTTTCTCCATTTCACGTTTCAGGATGGCGAGCGATGGGCCCGGTATTTCTACACTCATCGGCATTCCTCGTTGTCCCCTGGATTGTAAGTACTGTTTGAATCCGGCTTGTCATGATGATGACAGCCAGTGGCCTTATTATGATGCCAAAGAATTGATCGATTTTGTTAAAAGGGACGAGCTGTACATGCGGATGACCGGCGGCGGTATCGTTTTCGGCGGCGGTGAGCCATTGAGCGCTGGGGATTTCATTAAGGAATGTGCTTTGTACAGCCAAAAAGCACTGCCGGATATTCCCATTCGCATCGAGACGTCACTGCAGGCGTCCCAGGAGAAATTACAGGAGCTGCTGCCTTATGTTTCGTTATGGATCATCGATGTCAAAGATTTAGACCCGGATATTTATTATCGGTACACTCATGGACAGGTGGACCTCATGTGGCACAACCTGATGTATCTCGTGCAGCATGCCCCCTATGGTCAGGACTCGATACGGGTCCGGGTTCCCCGCATCCCGGGATACAATACAAAACGCAATGTCCAGAAGAGTGTTCGTATGCTTCAGCCTTATGTCAAGCATATTGAAGTCTTTTCCTATCGACTGCCGTCGGAAAAGAAGGAGGGGACGAAAGAATGAAAGATAGTCATCCCTATGAATTGAAGAATGCCCTTTATGATGAATTCAGTAGCGTAAAAGCCTTGATACAGGAAGGATATGCCAACTTTTTAGGTTTAGGCTGTGCGCCGGATTTGAACAAAGCCTATCAATGTTTTAGCAAGGCAGGTCGGGAAGGTGACTTGCATAGTCGTCAGCTGGCAGAGCAAATCAAACAGTACCGCTTCTATTGGCGACTTGCATTACCTGATTGCGGTGACAACGAAGCAAGAGCTCAACTCGTCCTAGGTTTATATCTAGCTCAGGCCGGCTGGATTGAGAAAAGCATCCGGAATTGTCCGGGCAGTATCTATTGGTTCAAGCAGGCTTTCAAATGGCTGAAATACGATTCAGATGTACGGCCTTTTGCCAGGGATTTCCTGAAACGCTATGCCGCTGGAATGGATGTCTCTGTTCCCGTCATTCAGTTTATCAAACAGCAAGCGTTCAATAATTGGAGTTATTATACCTTCATTTGGGGAGTATGCCTCGAACATGGCCTATCTGTCCCACAAGATGAAAAGGCGGCTTTTCGCTGGTACATGAAAGCCGCTGACGACGGACAATACCGGGCATTTGCTGCCTTGAGCCGCTGCTATGCCAAGGGAATCGCCGTGCCTGCCAATTCACGCCTGGCCGCTGTCTATGAAAAGAAATACGCTGATGAACGTAGGGAAGCAGATATACTGCCAGGCGATATTCGTCTAAGCTTTCCAGAGACGAGAGACTATACAAAAAAGCATGTCCAAGAGCAGCCCATACGCTCTGACGGCAAAGCAATCTGCTGTACGTTACGCACCTTGCGCGCCCAATTCGCCAGTGCCAACCACATCCCTTGGAATGAGCCGGAATGTCCTCAAAAGGCGCCTTGCTCCGGCACGTGCCCGGCCTGTGAAAAAGCACTTCGTGATTTGATGGAATTAGCTCGGAAGCAGCCTGATTGTATCTATCCAACTTTTGAACTGCTGTCTCATGAACCAGATGTAACCATTAAGCGCGGAAAACGAAAATCGCGGCTCATGGGACACATGAGAATGCCGAAAAAGTAAAGAATCAGTATCAAGTAGGTTATGTTGCTTGAGAAAAGAATTATATTAAATAGGGGGAATATAGATGACGTCATGGAACTTCCCTAGTAATGCTGGCGGACAGGTCAGAGGTGTCAAAGATTCAGGGATTGCCACTTTTAATGGCAATGAGCTAAAGGCGTTGGCGCGGGAAACGTGTCAGAATTCGTTAGATGCTAAGGCAGCAGGCCAGGCATGTGTACGGGTAGAGTTTTATCGATATATCATTGATTATACTGATGTACCAGGGCATGAACAATATAAGCAGATTTTAAAGCGGGCAAATGATTTTTGGAAAGATAATGCGAATGTCCATACTTTTTTTGACAAGGCAATAAAATCCTGTGAACACAAGCTTTACGTACTAAGAGTGAGTGATTATTATACAACAGGCCTCAGCCAGCCGTACAATGCGAAGTCTTTTGGCGGTTGGAATGCATTGACTAAGATTGATGGCGGTGCAACCAAAAGTGGAGATGCAGGCGGAAGCTATGGTATTGGCAAAAATGCGCCTTTTTCGAATTCCAATTTGCGACTTGTTTTTTATCGGACTTTGAATGAAGATCACGAACGAGCAGCACAGGGAATGTCCCGGTTAGTATCGTTCTTTGATTTAAACAATCCGACTGTTACGACAACCGGTGTAGGTTACTATGGCAATCCAGAAAATAATATGCCAGTACTCAAAATCCCCGAATTAGATAAATTGAATGAACGCGGCCAAATAGGAACGGATGTTTTTATCTATGGATTTAATGATCCCCAAGAAACTTGGGAGAAGCAGATGATTGTCGAAATTTTAGATAATTTTCTGATTGCTATTTATAAGGGGAAGTTAGAAGTTTCAATTCAAAATGCAACATTAAATAAGGATACTTTAAAAAAATATATTGAGAAGTATAAACAAGATGTAGCATATGCATATGATGATTATTGCGCTCTTACCGATGAAAAGGCAAAAGAATTTAAGCTGCCATTTCGTGCACAGGGAATATTCCACTTAAAGTTGCTTGTCGATTCAGAGCGTAAACTGAATAGGAAAATATTGGTGGTCCGTAATTCGGGTATGACTTTGTTCCATATGGATCGCTTACCTAATGGCGTCTTTTTTACGGGGGTTTTAGAACTAGAAGGGCAGAAACTGAATGAATATTTTCGGCAGATGGAGTCACCCACGCATGATGGCTGGGACGCAGGACGTCATTCTAATTCTCAGGAAGCGGCTGATTCGATAAAAGAAATAAAAAAATGGGTACGAGATAAAATACTTGAAAGTAATAAAGTTGATGAAACAGAGCAGACTGATGTCAAGGGGTTGGGAGAAAATTTAAGTGCTGAGAATGATGGTGATGAGCATGGCGAAAGAGAAAACCTTACCGACACTATCGATAGATTCACTATTACTGAAAAAAAACCAAAATCAGTCCATGGTACCTTGATAATCTCTGAAGCCGGAAAGCATCAAACAAAGCCAAGGAGAGAACGTACAAAACCTAAAGTTGGTGGTGGAAGGCCAGATACGCCGGGAGTTCTTACAGATGATCCAAATGATGATCCGGCTACTAGAATTCGTAAGGGAATGAATCCTTTAGGAAATGGTAAAAACCATACTGGTACAATGGATCCTGAAGGCCATGATTTAGTCAATGCACCGAATAGTGGGACAGCGATTGGCACGGATACGAAAGATTCGCTTAAAGGGGTACCTAAACCCAAAAAAGAAGTGGCAGTTCCTTTATCTGCAGTACGCCTAATTCGTAGAGACGATGACCAGTACAAGCTTATTTTTCGTTCGCCGAAAAATATAGCAAATGGGACGATAACAATTCAAGCTGTCGGTGAAAATGGCAAAAAAGCGCCGCTTATCATTGCGGCTGCCAGAGAAATTACCAATTGCAGCGGGGCTAGAGCAGAAAGTGGCCGAGTTTCTTTTACCAAAATAAAGAAAGAGGAAAAAGCACAGGTAGCGATTACATTGAAAGATGCTAGAGAATATACTATGGAGGTGATCGTTTATGAATATAAATAATCGATTATTTTCCTATCCTATTCTCACGGATGATGGCATCAGCAATGATTATAAATCTGCTATATTTGATGTAACGTCTTCCTATAAAGTGAATGTGGGAGGGCTGTCTCTTAGTTACCATATCAATTTGGATTGTCCGGAACTGGCGAAATTAGTGTACGATGGAATGGCTGAGTTTGTGATTCATGTAGAGTGTACGGAAACTTCCTATCGTCAGGTTTATACTGCCCGAGTTCAGGATGTGAACATTTCACTACCTTATACAAATATTAGAGGAAATATAGAGCAGTTGGCCATGATTATAGTAAAACAGCCGATTACGGATTTTGTTTGTTCGGACTGGAGCGAAGATTTTGAAGATATCTCCTTTAATTTCGACCGGGGAACAATCTTGGCCTATCAAAATTTAGCGACTATCCATATCGAAAAAAAGTTAGAAGAATTCAAGGATGCATCCTCAATTTTTATTGTATGTAAAGCAGGAAAAGATGACTTGATGGATGTTATATTGGATGAAGATAAAATTGTGGTAAAGTTGAGCGAAAAAGACTATCAGACCTTTGGTACCTATGGTAATAGGAGAGATTTGCAGTCTATTTTCCATGCTATGATAATTTTTCCAGCTTTAGTGTATGCGCTGGAAGAGTTAAGTATAGACGGAGCAAGTGAAAGATACCAGGATAGATTATGGTACCGAGTCATTTCAAACGCTTACAAGAAAATCGGTAAATCATTAGAAATAGAATTGAATGATAGAAGTAAAAGCCCAGTACAGTTGGCCCAGGAACTCATGGAATTGCCGGTCACCAAGGCCTTTACTCAATTCCAAGAACTTTGCAATGGAGGTGATGCGGATTGAAATTATACATTATGAAGAAAGATGCATTAATGGAACTGAAGCAGCGGCTCCCGAATATCTATATGCTGTATTATACGGAAAAAGATAGTTCCTGGGTAGAAAAGCAGTTTCAAGAAAGCCCTTATAACTTTTTTATGGAGATTCCAGATTTTCAATTAGCTAATTTGCATGCAGGAATGGAAAAAGGGAAAATCGATTTAGCAAATTGTAAAATCATCTATAAGAATCTTAGTTTTCTGTTTCCGTCCCAAGCAAGCGATGAACGCTTTTGGGCAGCCTTGACGCATAAGACCTTTTATAACTATATGCGTGAGCGGTGGGGATATGCTACTGGAATAACGATACCCAGCCAAAAGGATGGGGTCGGCGAAATCAAGAGCCGTTTTTTCTTTACAAGTAATGGCAGAAGCGGCTATTTCCGTAATACATTGGCGAAATGCTGGTGGATTGGCAAACTACTGTATGAACCCAATAAAGACAGTTTTGAACTACTGGATGCTATCGGTAGTAATGATTTTAACTCCAAGATAACAGAAATTTTTTTTAGTTATACTTTTTCTTCTAATCCGATGATATTAAAGGGAATTGCTGAATGCTTTGAATATTTTAGTAGTCGGAATAAAAAAATCAGTGTAAGAAATCAATTACGACCGACAATGCAAAAACTTAATGCTATAGGTGGCGGGTTGATTCTTGACTGCTTGTCATCTGAAGAAATCAGGGATATTATGATAGATAATATTGCCTCCATCATAGAAGGAAGACATGATACGCTTGTTTCGAATGAAGATGTATTTGAAGATGAAAATGAAGAAATTTCGGAAGAAGATGAAGAAGATACTGAATTAGAAAATACTGAATCAGAAGACAACACATACAGAATAAATATCGGCGATGTAGTAACTATTGTATCTCAGGATAAAAAAGATTCTCAAGTCGTTTATATGAGATACAATAAGGGGAAATTACCTATTTTAGGTGAATTAATGCTGAATAAGACGAAAAATGATACTGTTGATTTTAAAGGCAGGACATACTATATCGCGACTATAGAAAAATCTAAGTGTTCGGCAACTATTTAATTTATAGGTTTCTTATCAGTCTGGTATGAAGAGAGGAACAGTTATCCTTATTGTTTCTCTACGCTACATCAATATTAGGTTATTAAAAACCATTTGACAATATAGAAATATATGATAAAATGTGATTGTAGGAAAAACAATATAAGCCTTGAACAAGGGAGGGCGTTATTATGGCTTCATTTGACAAATGCATACTCTTTGGCCATGCAGGCTATGATGGCATCAATGGCATCCGCATGGAACTGTGGCGCGGCGTTTCGAGCCGGATGTGGTTCGAAGCGGCTCCTGGGTTTAAGAACAAAGGACAGCGGGTCGATGTGATTGTTCCAAAAGGTCCGCAGAATCCGGATATGCTGCTTGATGCGGCGCTGGCTTTCTATCCGGGAGCGTTCCGCAAGGTGCCGGGATACAATCGTATGTACCAGTTACTGGCTGAGCATTCCCGGCTGGACTTCGACCTCGGCGAAGGCATCCCGGTAGAATGGGCGGCGGTCCGGGAGCTGGCACGGCCGGTCTTCAAGGACTTGACGATTTATGAAGCAGACATCCGGCCGCTGCAGGGCGTACCGCAGGAATATTGGTAGAGGAGGGATGAGCAATGATTCGTTCAAAAGAATATCGGCGCATCGTCAACGAGATGGTGCAGGTCGAAACTGAAAAGCATGACGGCATCGACGAGCTGGCAGTTTTTGCCCTCGTCGCCTGGCTCCAACAGAAGAAATCGGCGGACTCGTTGTTGGCATATCTGGATGAAGCGCCGTGGGATGAAACGGTGCGCAGCTATTTAAAGGATATCTTTTCCCGTTACAGCGCCGTTCTCTTCCCGGCAACGGAAAGCCTGAGCGAAGAGGAAGTGAAGGGAATCCTCGCTTCGCTTCCGCTGCATCAGGGGCGTTCCTTTACAGCGCTGCCGGCTGGCGTAGCGGCATTAGCTGGAAAGCTCCTGCAGTTGCAGAAAGGTGACCGCGTTGCCGAACTTTGTGCCGGCCTGGATGATTTCTCGCTGGCCGCCTGCCGGGATTTCCCCGGTATCACCTGCCTGGCGGTGGACAAGGATACAAAGGCTTATATTGGGGCCGTCCTGCGTACAGTATTAAATGAACTTCCTATTGATAACCGCTGCGAGGATGTACTGGAACCGTCTGCCATCCCCGACGGACAGGAACCCAATAAGGTTTTTTCCTGGGTCCCCCTGCGGCAGCGCTATCGGGACTTGGCGGATCAGATTCGGAAATATCCGGCCCTGAGTGAGCTCTTCTTCGGGGAAAAACGTAATATTTCGACGGAATGGGTCTTCGCCGCCGTCGCCGCCACCCGCCATGCGCCGTCAGGACGTGCCGTCGTGATGATGCCGGGACAGGGACTGTACAACAACGTCGACCGTGAAGTGCGGCAGGAATTCCTGCGCCGCGGCTGGATTGAAGGCGTCATTGCCCTGCCGGACCGGATGCTGCTCAGCAGTGCCATCGGCTTCTATCTGCTTGTCCTCAGCGAAAACAATGACCGTGTCCGCATGGTCGACGGGACGAGCTTCTTCAAGGCCGAACGGCGGCAGAAACGGCTGACAGGCAAGGATGTGGACCGCATTATGGACTGCTACGAAAAGGATACGGAAAAGAGCGGCAACCTGTCGCTGACACAGCTGGCTGCCAATGATTATGTCCTTGAGCCACAGCGGTACCTGACGAAGACCGATACCCGACTGGAAGACGCCTGGACCGTCGGCGAAGTCTGCACGGTATCCCGCGGCTTTTCAGCAGGCGGGAAGCTCTTGGACGACCTGATTAGTCACAAAGCGACTCCGTACCGTTATTTGATGGTCAAGGACCTCGAAAATGGCAGCATCCGTCCTGATTTGCCGTACCTGAAAGAACTGCCGCAGCGGGGAGAAGCCGCCTGCCTGCAGGAAGGCGACATTCTCTTATCGAAGACGGGGCCTTTCAAAACAGCCCTGGCTGATGATCTTCATAATGAAAAGGTACTCGTTACGGGCAACTTCTACATCCTGCGCCGTCAGTCAGATATCATCGAGCCAGCATACCTCATGCTCTACCTGCAGAGCCAGCTTGGACAAAGTGAATTAGAGTACTGGGCCAAAGGCAGCCATATCCAAAACATATCCATCGCCGACCTGAAGAAGGTCCGCATCCCGAAGATGGCGAAAGAAAAGCAGCAGAAGATTGCCAGGAACTATCGGAAACTGGCCCAGGCAATCAAGGAGACACAGGAAACACTGATTGTTTTGCAGCAGGGAATGAGGCAGTTATTGAATAATACGAGGTGATTTTATGAAAATGAGTGATAGCGTTATCTCTAACAACAAAAGACGGAATGTGAGACGAGAAAGATTTGTACGATTATCGAAATCGCGTACCAATAAGATTCTTGATATGCTACATATATTGGGGCATTGTGCTAATACAAAAAACTATGAGTACACTCCCAAAGATGTAAATGAAATTTTTACAGTAATTGAAGCCAAAGTGAAAGAAACTAAAAGAAAGTTTGGACAAGTCCAGAATACAAAAGATAAAATATTTATTATCAAATAAAGCAGAAGAAAATACAGTTATTTTTGACCCGTATCTTTTTTTATTTTACAGTAAACTTTAAAGATGCTGAAAGTTTAA